>Ga0208639_1000814_pt1 | contig 22669 bp, 18 predicted proteins | sample ETNtaG_33_FD_185772 | JGI IMG/M metagenome (GOLD analysis project Ga0208639, IMG submission 185772) | Marine microbial and viral communities from oxygen minimum zone, Eastern Pacific Ocean - ETNP201310SV76 (SPAdes) (version 2) | ecosystem: Environmental > Aquatic > Marine > Oceanic ...
TCTAAATTGGTTGAAAATGGCATCAAATTATGCATTGTGTTTGATGGTAAACCTCCTGCACTGAAGAAAAATTTATTAGAAGAAAGAAGACAGAGGAAAATCAAGGCACAAATAGAGTGGGAAGCTGCAATAGAGGCTGGAGATACAGAAACTGCTAGAACAAAAGCACAGCAGACTACACGTTTAGATTCAAATATGGTCTTAGAAGTAAAAAAGTTGCTTGATTTACTGGGTATTCCTTGGGTTGATGCACCTAGTGAGGGAGAAGCTCAAGTTGCTGCACTTTTGAATCAAGGTATGGTTGACTATGGGGCATCTCAAGATTTCGATACAGTTCTATTTGGAGCTTCCAAATTTATACGTAATTTGACACTTTCAGGAAGACGTAAATTACCTAAACAGCAAAAATGGGTCGAAGTTTCACCAGAGATAATAGATTTGGAGGCGTCATTTCAAAAATTGGAACTTAATAGAGAACAATTAATTGATGTAGCAATATTGATGGGTACAGATTTTAATCCAGGAATAGATGGTGTAGGCCCTAAAAGAGGTTTAAAATTAGTCCAAGAATTTGGTAAGGCAGAGGGAGCTCTTGAGAAATTGGGTAAAGAGATTGAAAATCTAGAAGAGATTCGTTCTTTGTTCTTAGAACATCCTTTTGTAGAATTTACACCAGAATGGAAAACACCTAATGTAGAATCAACATTTTCATATCTTTGTAATGATTATTCTTTCAACAAGGGTAGAGTGGAGAAGGCTTTAGAAAAATTTGTAGAAGCTAAACCTAGGGCGAGACAATTTACATTAGGCGACTTTTAGTATATTTTAAATATACAAACTCCAGCTATAATTGATGACAAGTATTACCCTTGCTGAATTTGAATCATTTCAAGAAGCTGGAGTTTCTTTAATTGATTGTCGACCGACAAATGATTTTGCCTCATCATTTATATCTAATTCAGTTAATGCTAGCATTAATGGTTCATTCGAGTATATGGCTACTTGTCTTTTTTCTAAGAAAGAACCTTTAGTTATTATTTGTAAGGATCACAGAGGTAGTGAAGCCTTTCTCAGACTTGAAGCAGAAGGTTTTGAAGATTTACGTATTTTTGACTTTTCAAAATGGTCGGATGAAGGAAGAAATACAGATAACATAATTAGATGTCGTGCAGCAGAAGCACACAAACATATCAAAGTTATGAAGGATGTAAGTAATTGCGAAGATTGGGAGATTTTGCATGTTAAAGAAGTACCATGTGTACCACTCATTGATATTATTGAAAACTATACTCTTGCCAAAGAGGGTGATGTTTTTTATTGTGGCAATGGGCATAAGTCGATGGCCGCAGTTTCTTTTTTAAAATCCAAAGGAGTTAATACTACAGATATTATTGGAGGTTTGAGTGCAATGTTAGTCGATGCACCAGATTTAGAGATATAATGAGCGAAAAAGCGTTTTCTTTCTTAGAAATGCCACATAGATCTAGAAAACCTAGAACGAATGGAATGACTATGTGTTTGGATCAGGGTATGGGCCTAAGTTATACAGAAGATTTGTTAACTTTGTGTTCAGAATATGTAGATCTTTGGAAATTGGGTTGGGCAACTAGTCAACTACAATCTTTAAAATTAGTTGAGAAAAAAATAAAATTATTGAGATCATATAATATTTCAGTTTGTAATGGAGGTACATTACTAGAATTATCAGAGCAACAAGGCAAGGCTGAAATTTTATTTGATGAATTAATTAATTTGGGCTGTGATTCAACAGAAATATCTAGTGGAAGTTTGGATATAGATTCAGATAGAGTTGTAGAATTAATTAATAGTGCAAAAAGTAGAAATCTTAGAGTTTTCTGTGAAGTCGGCAAAAAAATGCCCGAGAAAGATTATGGAGCAGACGAATATAATCGTCTTATGAAAAAATATTTGGCCGCTGGAGCGGAGAAGGTCATTCTTGAAGCACGGGAATCTGGAGCTAGTGTAGGTATAATGGATGATGAAGGCAAGCCAAAGGAACTAAAAATGCAAGAAATCCTTGATGGAATTAATCCTTCAGATGTAATATTTGAATCACCTAGGAAGTCACAACAGGTTTTTTTCTTAAAGAAATTTGGACCTGAAACAAATTTAGGTAATATACATCCAACAGATGTTATTTCAGTTGAAACGCTGAGAAGAGGTTTGAGGGGTGATACAATAGATGATTTCAATTCAGTTATTGTTGATAGACATTTGAAAAAGCAGGGTCGTAAGTAAATTCAATGCAAGTTAAAATAGAACATGGAATAAAGGGAGCGGAAACGGCCGTTTCTCGTAAAGATTCAATTATAATTGTTGATACCATTAGAGCTTCAACAACATATGTTAATGCATTTTCAAGTGGCGCAGTTAGAATAGTTCCTTGTTCAAGTCAAGAGCACCTGGATGAAAAGCTAGTCAATTATCCTGATGCATTGAAATCAGGAGAAAGGTTATGCAAAAAGATTGAAGGATATGATTTAGGTTCTTCACCTGAAGAAATGTCTAAAACCGATTTGAAGGGTAAAACTATTCTTTCCAGTACCACAAATGGTTCAAGAATGGTCGTGGCCTCTTCAAAATCTCCATTAGTCGTAATGGGTAGTTTCTGTAATTCAAGTGCCGTAGTTAAATTTGTAAAGAGGCAGAGTGGAAATGTTTCTATTATTTGTTCGGGAAGATTAGGTGAAAAAGTAGTCGAAGATACATTGTGTGCTGAATATCTTAAATATAAATTTACAGATACATCAAATCAATTTCGTTTGACTCCTACAGAAATAAGTTCCGAATGTAAAAAATCACCAAGCTATGAGATGCTTGCATCTGCAGGTCTTGAAAAAGATTTTGAATATTGCATGAAAATAGATTCTCATGAATTAGTTCCAGTTTTAGATGGCGACGGTTTTATTTTGCCTTAACTCTAAATATATCCTCAGATCCACAAACGTTACAAGATTTTTCTTTATTATTACTTACAAGGTTGCATGCTGAGCACTTGAATTTCCATTTTCTTAATTCTTTAATTTCTTTTCCATTACAAGAAATAGCATTTAATTTCATATACAAAGATACATTTTGTATAGCAAAATCATCTGAAATTATGGTGCCTTTTAGCTCATATCCTAATGATAAAATCTTGATGTCAATCTCAGATAATACGTCTAAATCACCAGTTTCTTGGGCTTTTTTTCTGACATATATCTCAGATTTAGGAGATGGATCTATTATTTCTAATCCTTTATGTTTTAAATTTGAGAAATATTGCTTACTTTGACGATTTATCATTTCATTTTCAATATTACTTACAGTTGCAATCTTTCCATCAGGGTGTATCTGGCTGAAAAAAGCACAGCTATCTAATATATTCCAAACATCGGCTTGCACGTGATTGCTCTCCAGATAATAGGTTTTGTTATTGGGTTAAAGGCTGCATTAACCAATATGTCAGGTGATCTAAACATTAATCCTCCCCATTGTATCCCCCTTTTAGAATATTTCATTACTTTTCCCATTTGTTTATTCCAGCGTTTTTGATATTCATTTAATGATACATCTTTATTAATATTTTCAGCTATTACTTGACCTGCAATCCTCCCTCCAATCATTGCAGTAGTTATGCCAGCTCCATTAGAAGGCAATACCATTCCTGCTGAATCACCAACTAACATATAATTTTCTTTTGTTAATTTTTTAATTGTTCCCGACATAGGTAGTACTCCCCCTCCTTTGTATCTTATTTCACCATCAAATTTTGAGAAGAATTCTTCAGCCATGGAGTTCAAATTTTTTCCTTTTGAGTATCGTGTTTGTATCCCAACTCCAATATTTGCCCCTCCTTTCTTTGGAATCATCCAAGCATATCCTCCTGGTGCCATAGATCCAAAATACAGTTCTACTACATTATCAAAATCACCATCCATCAACACAAAATTAACAGCAATGTTCAAAGATGTTTCATTCCAAAATTTTTTGCGTAATGGATCATGTGGACCTCCGCAACCAACTATTATCTTCGCTGTGATTTCTTCTCCATTTTTAAGTATGATTTTTTCTCCTATAATGTCATTTACTCTGGCTTCAGTAAGATAATGTGCTCCGTTTTTTTTCGCTAACTCTACAAGAGCTTGATCATGTATTGGGCGGTTAAGAATTTTACCTTCAAAAGAATATTTTAATCTTTTACCAGATGGCGTTACTAGGCCCATTTGCCCCGTTCTTTTAGAAACAGCATTTTCAGGTGTTTGGAAAAGATCATCTATTTGTGGTACATCAGGACATAATTTCTTCAGTTCATTATTCGTTGGAACCAATTCACCACATTGTAAGGGAGTGCCTATGTCTTTTCTTCTATCAATAACTAAGACTTTTGCTCCTCCTTTGGAGGCATATCTGGCAACTGTACTTCCTGCAGGTCCTCCACCTATAATTATTGCATCCCAATCATATTCCATATTCGGCAAAAGCTCTGCTAAAATAGGGTTTTGTTGCAATAATAAGTATCATAAACTCCTCTCTCTGAAACAACTTGTGCAAGCAATCATCTTGACAGCAGGTGAAGGAGCCCGGTTGAGTAGTTGGACATCCAATCGGCCAAAGGGCATGGTGCCTATTGGTAATCGTCCTATTTTGGAATACTTGGTAAGGGGAGTTGTCGCTTCAGGCATTAAGGATATCCATATGGTTGTTGGCTATGGAAAGAATAGTGTAATGTCCTATTTTGGGAATGGTTCAGAATTTGGTGCAGAAATTAGCTACTATTTCCAAGAGGAGAGAACAGGAACATTAGAGGCAATGAGAATTGGAATGGAAAATATAGATAATGAATTCATCCTAATTCCAGGGGATAATTATGTTTCAGGTGAATCATTTAGTAGATTGAGAAATTGTGAAGGTCCAGTTCTACTTTCTGGAAAAGCAGATAGGTGGTCGAAGTGGGGGGAAATCGAACTTTTGAATGGTAAACCCCGAATTACATTTGATAGTCCTGAAGCTTATGGCCGTATACATTTTACAGGAATTGCGAAACTTAGTCTTAGTTTAGCCCAAAAATTAGTTGAACATTCAGGTAAACATATTGGGGAGTCTTTACAAGCAATACTTGAAAACAATGATTTCGATATTATTGAGTCACATTATTGGCATAATATTGTTTATCCTTGGGATTTGATATCAGGTAATAGAATTTCATTAAGTGATAATTTGCTTTATAGGTGTGGGAAAATTGAAAAGAATGTAATTATAAAGGGTGAAGTTTCAATCGGAAAAGGTACTATAATTCGTTCAGGTACTTACCTTTCAGGACCAATATCAATTGGTGAAAGTTGTGATATAGGTCCTAATTCTGTAATAGGTTCATCGGTATCCTTAGGAGATAATGTAAGAATTGGTTCTTTTGCAGAAATATCAGACAGTATAGTTATGCAAAATTGTGAAATAGGAAGTTATTCTAGTCTTAAAGGAACAGTAATTGGAGACAATACTTCAATTGGTTCACATAGTATTGCAATTCCAATTACCAGAGATATATTATATTTGGATCAAACATTCTCAGTTAGTGATAGAGGTGCAATGATAGGAGATAATTGTACCATAGGCAGCCGTGCAGTTTTGCAGGGAGGTTCAATATTGATGAATAATGCAACTATTGGTGAGGGGGAGTTTTATAACGCGGACTTTCAGGGAGATAACATCTGATGTGCGGCATAGTAGGTTATACAGGTCACAAGCCAGCTCAGGAAATAGTTATTGACTCATTGAAAAAATTAGAGTATAGAGGATATGATTCTTCAGGTATAGCAACTAAAGAAGATAAGTTAGTAATTTGCAAAAAAGAAGGTCCAATAGCCAATATGGAATCAGAGCTCTCTGAATCCAAATCAACATTAGCTATTGCACATACTAGATGGGCAACTCATGGAGTACCTTCTGATGCTAATGCACATCCTCATAACGATCAAGACAATTCAGTGGCAGTAGTACATAATGGGACAATTGATAATTATCTAGAAATTCGAGAGAAATTAGAAGGGGAAGGTCATCAATTTCGTAGCGAGTCAGATTCAGAAATTTTACCGTTTCTTATTTCAAAATATTATGCAGGAGATTTAGTTGAAGCAATTCATAAAACTCTTAAAGACATTCAAGGAATTTTTACGATAGCTGTCATTCATGAAAATCATCCTGATGAAATTGTTGCAGTCCGAAATGAAACACCATTGGTAATTGGTGTAGGAAGTTCTGAAAATTTTTTAGCTAGTGACATTTATGCTGTATTGAAATATACACAGCAAATAATTTATCCGGAAGATAACCAAATAGTTAGGATAACTCCAGATTCCATTGAGGTATTTGATTCTGATCTTAAGTTATTTGATTATGAGGTTGAAACTGTAGAGAAATACACAGAGGTTGCTGAGAAAGGTGGTTATGAACATTTCATGCTTAAAGAAATATTTGAGCAGCCAAAGGCATTACAGGATTCATTAACTCAATTATTAGTTGATTCATCTCTTGAAAATTTGGGACTCAATTGGAAAATAGGAAGTATTTCAATTGTTGCTTGTGGGACGTCATATCATGCAGGTTTAGTTGGGAAATATGTTATTGAGCAATTAACAGCAATTCCTGTTTCAGTTGGCTATTCTTCAGAATTTAGATATGCAGCACCTGTTCAAGGTGTTGGAGGTTTGTTATCATCAAGACCTTTAGTTGTGTTAATATCACAGAGTGGTGAAACAGCAGATACCTTGGCGGCAGCTAGAGCTGCAAAACAACAAGGTTGTCACACAGTTGCTATCTGTAATGTCCCAGGAAGTAGAATCACTAGAGAAGTAGATGGTGTTATAATTACGAAATCAGGTCAAGAGGTTGGCGTTGCAGCTACCAAGACTTTCATGACACAAATGCAAGCACTTTATGTATTAGGTACTCATTTGGCATTTAATTCAGGTTCTTTAGATCACCCGCAGTATAAATTGTGGGAGTCTGAAATTAGAAAAATTCCGAGTAAAATAACGCAAGTGTTGAATAATTCTGAGGCTATCAAGGCCTTAGTCCCTCATTTTGTTAATGCTAAATCTGTTTTCTTTGTAGGTCGGAATATAAATTATCCATTGGCCTTAGAAGGTGCACTTAAGTTGAAGGAAATTTCCTATATTCATGCAGAAGGATATCCTGCAGGAGAGTTGAAACACGGCCCATTAGCCTTGCTGAGCGAGGAAACACCAGTAGTGGCTATAGCTATGCAAGATCACACTTATTCCAAGTTGCTGTCCAATATAGAGGAAATTTCTGCAAGAAAAGCTCCAGTGATTACATTATGTCAAAAAGGGGATCAGCAAGTACCTAAAATTTCAGACCAATATTTTGAATTACCTGAGATTGATTCCGTCCTTTCTCCTTTCCCAGTTGCAGTCTTTTTGCAACTTCTTTCATACTACATAGCTCATGAATTGGGAACTGAAATTGATAAACCCCGTAATTTGGCGAAATCTGTTACGGTTGAATAATTAACTACTTAATTCTTTCAAACTTTTTAGTGCGAACATAGTGTGAAGTGCAGTGCCTATGTGTAGTGCGTCTTCATCTGCCTTAAACATAGGATGATGCACACTGTAAACAGCATCAATCTTTTCATTCTGCATTCCTAAAACAACAAAACACCCTTTAACTTTTTCAGTATAATACGCAAAATCTTCACCACCCATTACAGCCTCAAGGTCACTTACATTTTCTTTACCTAACATATCACTTCCAACTTTCTTTGCAAAATCCCACATTTCTCCATCGTTAACAGTAGGTGGATAATCATTACCAGGATATTTTACAATTGCTTCACAACCATGAGCTTCAGCAATATTTACAGCAATTTCTTTTACTCTATTTTGTAGTTTCTTTAGACCATCCATAGTCAATGACCTGAGAGTTCCCAACATTTTCACTTCAGGAGGTATGACATTTGCAGCTTGACCACCTTGTATTGCACTTATGCTTACAACACCCGAATCTAATGGATCCAGTTCACGGGATATGATTGATTGAAGATTTGTTATAATTTGAGCCGATGTTAATACAGGATCCTTCGTTAAATGTGGAACTGCTGCATGACCACCTACACCTTTTATTGTTAAATCTAAAAATGTTGTTGCAGCAAGAAAGGTTCCTTCTCTTGATCCAATTTGGCCTGTTGGCATTTGTGGCCAAACATGAAGTCCAAAGATTCTTTCAACCGTTGGATTTTCTAATGCGCCTTCTTCTCTCATTAATTTTCCACCAGCACCTCCTTCTTCAGCAGGTTGGAAAAATAGTTTTATTGTTCCATTAAAGTCATTTTCTTTAGATTTTAATATTTTAGCAGCTCCTAACAACATAGCTGTGTGGCAATCGTGGCCACAGGCATGCATTTTCCCATCAATTTCACTCTTAAATGGCACATCAGTTTCTTCATGTATAGGTAAAGCATCCATATCAGCTCTAAGTGCTACACAAGGGCCATTGCCATTACCTATTGAAGCCAATACTCCGGTTTTAGCAATTGGAGATTGATACGTAATTCCTAAATTATCTAATTCTCTTCTAACTAGTGCACTAGTTTTGACTTCTTCATACATCAGTTCCGGATGTTTGTGTAATTCTCTTCGTATCTCTATTATCCAATCCGATATTTTTTTAGCTTCTTTTTTAGCTTCTTCAGGATGCATAATTAGTAAGGATTCATTCTCATTATAGTAGTATCGCCATTGTCAAACCATATAGGAAATTGGTGATTATCTGTAAATTTAGTTTTAGCCTCTCCAGTCAATTCTTCAGCAGGATCCCACTGTAAAAGTGCAACACCTTTTTTCATTTCCTCAGAGAGAACAATGTATGTTACTTGTTTTACTCCAGCCTGAGGTGTAGACAGGGATTTACCAGCTTCAATAGCTTGCTCAGTATTACCAGTTATTACTTCAGCACCGTTTTCCCAACTAGCATTAGTTTTCGTTAGGCCAAATGTTAAGCTACTTAGCCTGTGATCACTGACAACTAAACTGTCATTTTCTACAAAATTAATCCACAGGACTGCATCAAATTCTTCTTGACTAGTTCCTTCTTGAAATCCTCCCATAACGGAAGGAGGAGGATATGCTCCAATGGCACAACCTAGGAATAGTAATGAGAAACCAAATGCTATTGATGTTCTTTTGGTGTGTTCGAATCCCTCTATAAAATATTGAAACCCAATACCTGCAATAAGTGCAACTGGAGCTAAAAGATATGGAGCGTGCCGGTATGCAATTAACAGATGTGAACCCGTTAATGCACCTATAGTTGCCAGAGATAGGATTGGAATCAACCATCCCCATATTACCCAGCCATATTTCTTTGTAGTAACAAAGCTAGGCGATGCAGCCATTGAAATCCAAACCAAATTAACTATTAGGTAAGGTACAGCCTCCATTCCAACAGGTATTTGTGTACCTGGGACTCCTTTCCATAACGTAAGAAGAATTACAACAAATGAAATTGAGAAAGCAATCAACATTCTCTTTGTGAGTGCTTTGTGTGTTATATTTTCAGAGAATGACGGTAAATTCAAGTAATTCCGAAGTAGCCAAAGAGAAGTTAATCCAAAAAGTGGTATTGTAATCATAACTATTCTTACTGAAATTGAATCAGGCAAAAAGTCGAATGCACTTTGTTCGAGCATCTTACTAAATGATTTTGCGTAAATTAGCCAATATGTTGAAGTTACAAGTGATATTATCGACAGAGCAATCATGTTTTGTTTTATTTTTTCTTTATTCCCTGCAGCAATTTCAACGCATATAATTCCAACAATTGCAGCACACATTAGTAATAGGGTAAAGTGATGAGTTATCAACAGGCTTAGGAAGGAAAAAACCAAGATTCCATTCCATGGATACTTTATTTCGTAAAATTTGCTATTCTCTAAGCATTTAATCCATGAATATAGGAATACAAGTCCTAAGGTTTCAGCTAGTCCACCAGGCATTGGATGGGAATTTGCATATACGACTCCAAATGTAACACCATAGAATGCAGCACCAAACAAAGCAGGAATAAAACCTGCAATTCTTTTACCTACTATGAAAAGCATTGGTATGGAAAGTGCCGAAACAAAAGGGATAAACCACATCAAAATATAATGATATTCTATGCTTGTTAGTGAAGATAACGATCCAGTTAGAATTTGCATTCCTTGGAAATCAGGATATGCTCTACCCCAGCCGATGTAATTCTCATTAAGTATACTCCCCTTTTCCATTAAGTATCTAGTAAGATACAGATATTCTCCTGAATCACTACCCCATAATCTCCAATTGTAATTGTGAAATATACGAATTAATGCAGTTAATGATATAACTGAATAAAGAATATATTTTTGAAATTTTTTAATTCGCATTGGGTTCTCCAATAAAAATTAGTGTTATTTCCATAATTGAAGCGAAAAATACTAGAAAAATTAAGTTGATAATCATAGATGGCTCAGGTGTTCCTAGCATTACTATCAGAATAATTAAGATATAAATATATTTTCGGATTGTTTTTTTCCCCTCTAAATGTCTTGATACCATCAGAATAAGAAGTGGTAGACTAAGTAGTATTCCTGAAAAAAGAGAAATTGAAACCAATAGTTTGACAGATTGATATATTGATAGTTTTGCAATTATTAATTCATTTTCTTCTAACAAGATATTGATTAAAAAAGGAGCGACATACAGGAGTCCAGATATGGCACCTATAAGGAAGAGGAAAGGCCCTAGCGTAAAACAGACTGCTAATATTTTCCTTTCATTCTCATTTAGTCCAGGTTTTGAAAAGTTGTAAAATCCTTTGTACCACAATGGATGAGATACTACGATAGATCCAATAAAACTTAGATATAATTTAAGTCTAATAAATTCAGTAGGGCTGAATGTAGCCATGTTTTCCATTTCTAAAGGGGCAAAATTTATTAGACTTTTCAGTATTTCTTTTGCAAATGGAAAAATTAGAATAATAAGAATCATTGTAATACCAAAGGGTAATTTCAAATGTTGGCGGAGTTCTTCAAGATGCCTTGACAAAGGCCTGCTGATATCACCAGTTTCAGACAACAAAAGGGTAAGGTCGGGGGCTTAAAAGGCACCTTGTATAGCATTTCAGTGAATATAATACAGGGCTGTGTTAGATATCCTCCAGCACCAGGTGGTGCAGAGACGGTAGTTCGTGCCTATTCTGAGGGACTTCTTTCGAAGGGACACAATGTAGAAGTAATTACTACAGATTTGTATACAGAAACTCCTTTTGTCAAAAAAGATATGCCTAGTGAAGTTTCAGGTGTTCCAGTTTCAAGACATAGTGCGTATTCAATTTCAGGAGAAGCCCATTATGTTTTAGCTCCGGGGATGGTGACTTCATTCCTTAAGAAAAAAGCTGATATAATTCATACTCACTCTTATGGCTATTTTCAGAATCACGCAGCTTGGATTAAGGAAAGGTTCCAATCAACGCCTTGGATAATCACTCCTCATTTTCATCCTTCATGGTCTATGTGGGGTGGGAGGAAGCGTCGAACACTTAGAAATTTTTATGATTCTAGGATAGGTAAATCTACAATGGAGTCTGCAGATTTGATAACCTGTGTAAGCAACCATGAAAAGGAGATGTTGGTTAAAGAAATAGGAATTAATGATGACAGCATTAAAATAATTTTTAATGGAATTAATTGGAATGATTGGGAAAAGATTCCAGATAAGGAAAAATTCAGAAATAAGTATCCCGGTATTTCAGATAAATTTATAATCTTTGCAGGTAGATTAGCTACGAATAAAGGCATTCCAGATTTAATTGATGCTATATCATTAGAAGGTTCTAAAAGATTTGATTTAGTTGTTATGGGTGCAGATATGGGTCTTGGTAAAGAGTTAGATAAATTAGCATTATCTAAAAATATTAAGATGCATAGGTTAGGTCATGTTGATGATGAAATTTACCGTTCAGCTTTGTCTGCAGCAGAGGTTTTGGTCTTACCTTCAGAGTATGAGGCATTTGGAATTGTTTTATTAGAGGCAGCAGCAGCAGGTACACCTGTAGTAGCTACAAGAGTCGGTGGAATTCCAGAGGCGATGTCATCGGAGAAAAATGGATTATTAGTTGAATATAAGGATTCTAAAGCATTATCAAAATCAATATTCTCTATTCTAGATGACGATTCTTTATCTCGAGAGATGGGGTTATTTGGTAGAGAATTTTCTAAGGGTTTTTCGTGGTCAAAAATAGTTGATGAGTTAGAAAAAGAGTATCAAAAACTGCTGGCGTAAATCTTTAAAGGAAATATCTTCTGCTATCCTGTGGCCCCAAAAAAGTTGAACTTCAGAATGAGCATCCCTTCTGAGTTTAGGGACGATTGGGATTTTTTCAATGAAAGGTCCAAAATAGAGGGTATCACTACTGCTGAATTACTTAGAGATCTTATTGAAGAATATGTAGAAGAATTTGCAAGTGAAAGAGCCCAAGCAGAGAAAGAATTAGATGAGTTAGCTCCTCTCAGAGATAAGGTTCCTAAAAAGGTTAGAATTAAGAAACCAGTTAAACCCAAGAAAAAGTCTTTTGTAACTAGAAAGGCAACTGTAAATAGGAAACGTGATGAACCAGAGAGTGACGAGGAAATAACGATTCAAGACACACCTAAATTCCGCTTACTTGAATTGGTACGTAGATTGGATCTGGGAGAGGGCATTGATTCCGATTCTTTAGTTAGTGCCGCAGAAGAAGAAGGTATACCTAACCCTAGACTTCAAATGGACAAGATGATACGCCGAGGAATCCTATATGTACACCTTGACAAAGTTCATGTAAATACTTAGATGTTTTGGAGATAAAATGAAATTAAGCAAAAAACAATGGTTTATTTTGGTTATTCTAGTTTTAGGTTTTGTCGGAGCCGCAGGTGTTGTACCTTTTGTTTTTGCAACAATATTAGCGTTTGTTCCAGCATATTATTATCTAAAATCCATTAGGAATTCAGAAGAAAAAGATGTTGAACCCTGGGAAGCTCTTTGGACAGCTTTTGCTTGGGGAGGTCTTTCAGGGATATTTCTGGCCATGATTCTGAATAGCTTTGGAACTTTGTTCATCCTTGGCTTATTACATGGAAATTCAAGTGAAGAAGATTTGAATAATTGGGTGATTTTTATAGGTGCTGTAATTGTTGCTCCGATTGTTGAAGAATTTGTCAAGCCATTAGTTATGCTGAGAAACTCAGAAGTCAAAAAGGAAATGGATGAGCTTGAAGACGGAATTGTTTATGGAGCAGCTTGTGGTTTAGGTTTTGGAGCTACAGAAAACGTTGCTTATGGCCTTTCAGAGGAGGCACTTACAGTCGGAATTGGTGGAATATTTTTAATAATTGTTCTTAGGACCTTCTCATCGATTTTATTACACCTTATAACTACATCATTTACAGGTTATGGTATTGCAAAATATCAAGTTAAGGGTGAGTCTTTTGGTGTAGTTATTAAATATTATTTATTAGCAGTTTTAATTCATGCAGGATGGAATGCGATGGCCATCAGTAGTATTGTTTTTGATAATGCCATTGGTTCAATTCTATTATTCTGTACTAGTATAGGTTTAGCAATTTTAGGTCTTGAAATGACTAAAAGAAGAATTAGAGAAATTGATATGGCAGGGTCTAATATCGACGGATGGTCAAGTAGCGGAGAAGAACGAATAAGTGCGTGGGATGAGAAGAGATTAAAACCTTCCAATTCTGCAGGAGAGACAGCAGAACCTCTTTATTCATCAGATAATAAAACCCCAGCAGAAGAATGGTTTGTCAACATAGATTGGAAAAGTGCATTGAGTACCCTTTTCCTCATATTTTTGTATATTATATTGTAGGTATAATTTTTTAATGACTTTTTTTCTAGCGCTTAATATGGGCCAGTAGCTTAGCTAGGTAAAGCGATCGGCTCTTAACCGATCGATCGTGGGTTCGAATCCCTCCTGGCCCGCCATTAAGTGAAGTGCATAGGGTAGAGTCTTGTAATTCTACCTTGCTTTTCTACTCTTAAGATTGAGTTATTAGATAAACTATTAACGTGATAGTTTATTTTTTGGCGACTCATATCTAGTTGTTGAGAAATCATAGATTGAGTAATTCCTGGATTTTCTTTAACAATTTGTATGATATCTTTTTGAGTTTTGTTTGTTATCAGTGAATTACGTATTGTACTGTTAATACTTCCTCCAAAAGGAAAGAAGAGTCTCTGTCTTCCGCTTCTGTGAGATGTAACCATTTGGTTATTTTCTAAAATGTTGATATGGTGGGCTAACGTTCCATTATGGAGTCCTAATCTTTCTTTTAATTGAGTAAAATTTGCTCCCGGTTCCGTATATATGGTACTCAATAATTTTTGCCTTGTAGGTTCATCAGCCAGTGTATCTTTTTGAAGCCGAGAATAGAGAGGGATGAAGAATTTGAATGTGAGATATCTGAAATTTTCCGATCTTCTGAATTGAAAGGCCATACCTGCGAATGATATTGCAAAGAAAGTTTGCGTAAGTTTAATTTTTGGAGCTTCAAAAGTAGTAGTCTCTACTTGCTTTTCTCTGTCAGCTGCAACAACATTGATGTTGTTCTCCATCTCACTTGAGACCAAAAGAACGCCATCGCTGTTAATATTAACATAAAGTTTGAAGTTTTCCTCTATTTTTGGAAAATAGGTGGTTCTTATTACTAAGGATTCATCATTCTTTAGTTCTTCAATGTTTATTTGATCAATAATTTCAATAATTCCTTTTTCATTTGAGACTATGATATCTATCGATAATTGGTTACTATTATAACCTTGGTTAGAAATAGTGTTTGTACAAATTATGTCTTGGTTTAATAGAACAGAATGTTTGTTACACTTTTGTTCCATTATTTCTATTTTGGTTTTAGCATAGCTAAGCACGTAAGTGACGCTTTTAGTTTCATATTGGTTAGATATTTTTATTTGAAGTTGACTTCCCCCTTCCCTTGGTACTTTTGGTAGGGGAATTAGGTTCAATTCAATATTTTCGTTATTCCCAGGTTCTACAGTTATTACTTCAGGCCCAGATAAGGATTCAATAAATGTTGATGCAAAGAAATAAGATATTTGATATTCATCCGAATAAAATCCTTCATTTGATAATATAATATTAGCCGAATAGGTATTGTAATTGGTAAAAACTATAGATGGAGCCATAATCCCTTCTATTGTTTCTATGCTAATTTCTGAAGGAGTTATCTCAAAGCGATTTTCATCCATGCTTATAGCAGATATTAACCTATAATTTGAGGCATTTAGGGTAATTCCATAGTTGTTGTCTATTTCAATTAAATAATAATCGTTGATTAGGTTCGTAACAGCATAGTTTTCCTCTATGTCAAAATCATTAATCTCTTCAATTTCGATTAAAAGATTTATTCTTTCATGATCGGAATTTGTTAGTATTTCATTTTGTAAATCTGTTGTAGATATTGACATGAAAACTATTTTTTCTATGCTGTATATATTTTCTTCAACCAAGGTAATATTTACAACACAATAATAATTTCCGGCTCCAAGATTATTGAATCTAAAATCAATGGCTTGTGTTTCTCCAGATATTAGATTTGGGGTCCTGAGCAGAGTTTCAATTATGCTATTCGAAGAGTAAATATCAACAGAAATTGTAATGTTTCCAAGTTGTTGGTCAAAAATTCCTGTATTTTCTACATTAATTAGTATTTCTGCAGGTTGATTGATATCAAAAAAGTAGTGCTCACTCGAATCTACTTCTAGATTGTGTTTTATGCTGATAAATTTGTGAGTAATACTATCAATATTCCAAAAATCAGTTTCTGTAGCTGTAGCGTCAGTGGCTAATAATCTTAAGTAAATATTAGAATTATCTTCTATACTTAAGCTAATTTCATTTGGACTTTCACTATCAAGGTGGTAAATATCAGTCCAAATTGTGCTATACAATTGGGTTTGATTAAAATTCTTAGCATATGAGATGCTGTAATCTGTAGTATCTGACATCTCAAATAAACTATTAATGAGAAGAATATTATTCTTATTTCCATTAGTATTGTATGGTCCTAATATTATTCCTGTGTCGTAGTTATTTTCAAGGTTAATAAGTTCTATTTGTTTTGTTTCACTATTGTAAAGCCAGTTAGCATTATCATTTTCATCTAAGTAATAATCAATTATAGATTCTTCCAAATTATTTTCAATATTGTCATAAAATAAATACACTTGTTCAATACTTGATGTCGTTATTAAACCTTCATTATTTGATAATAAAGTGAGGTTAAACAAATAATTGCCAGATCTAGGGATGGTAAATGAAAAATTAGTGTGATACGTTTGTAATTCTTCTATTGAGAATACTAAGTTTGACGATTCCAATTCTATTTCTTCTTGTAAATCTTCACTGAAAATTTTTATTGATAAACTGTAAGGTATTTCTTTATCTAAATCATTTTGTACAGAAATAGCTATATTATTTTCCACTTTTGCATTATTATGCGTTATTTCATTAATATGATAATTTTCTTCAGCCTCAGTTGCCGGTATGAGTGCAAAACCAATCCCTATTAATGACGCAACCAAGAGAAACAATAGCCGTGATTTTGCACCCATCTGTAAATTCTAAAAGTCTAATAGTATTAATAAGTATATGACATTTTTTTGACAATCATGATACATGTTTTTGATAGTTTTTAAAGCTATTTAAATAATATAATGTATTTAACTATATATAAAATGTTAAATAATGGACCAATACAATATCGTTTGTGGTAACAGTTCATAAAATATCTCAAGCCGTATCTTTGGTTCCTATCCTTGTTGCAATAATTGTATTGTATGTAGGTGGAAGTGCAGGTTCTTGGTTCATCGTTGAAGAGTTTTATGCTTATTCAGCTACTGATGAAGATGCGAATCAGCTTGTTACTTATTCAGATTACAATTTTTATTTAAATGAAGTAGAAAATGTTGAATATCTTGCAGGCCCAGATAAGACAGGTACCTCTAGGGTTAGTATACTTACATATGATTCTGATGGTTATGAACAGAGATCGTCGGTATTCTATAATCTCGGTCTGCTTCTTTATGCTACAATGTTTATTGCGATATTGTGTTCTATTTCTCTTTTTGTTCTAGATTATTTATGGAATGAATTAATTAAGCGTAAATTGTTGCCAGGAATAGGTAAAAATGATATTTTAGCAGTTTTGTTTGGCGGATATCTGTCAGTTATTGTCTTTGTTGTCTTTTTGGCCTTGTATGCAGCTACAGCAATACCCTCAGGTATGTATGAGGATCATTATGGTACAGATAAGGCATGTTTGTATCAAGAAGATATTACAGTTGCAGGTAATGTAGACGCCTGTGAAGGTAAAGCTAGTAATGAACGCGCTCAACTATATTCTAAATGGACTATTGGTCCAGGTTTCATTATTTTTGTAGCTGGAGTTTTGGTTCCATCAGTTTATCTTCTTTCAACGACTTATCAAAGATTTGAGGAAGTAGTAGAAAAAATGGAGATCGAGGAAGAACTTTTCTTTGATTCTGAAGGACGCTTACTTTTTGATGTTAATACAGGAGAAATAGTTGCTTCGTATATTGATGATGATAGAGATTTATTTTACGATGAAGATGCTATGACTTTGTTTGACGAGGGGACTGGTGAGATTCTCTATGCTCCATCAGGTTCGCCAGAGCCAGAGCCAGAACCAGAACCAGAACCAGAGCCAGAGCCAGAACCAGAGCCAGAACCAGAGCCAGAACCAGAACCAGAACCAGAGCCAGAGCCAGAACCAGAAGTAGTTTCAGCTGAACCAGTCGAAGCCGAGGCTGTTGTTGCAGAGGTTGTGGAAGTTGAACCAGTAGAGGCTGAACCGATTGTAGCTGCAGTTGTAGAAGATGAACCAATTATTGATGCCAAAGGCAAAATTCTAGATGCTGAACCTGTAGAGGCTGAATTAGTTGATGACGAAAATAAAAAATAAATCATTATATAATTAATTAAACCTAAAAATATAATATTATAGCTTAACCTTTAATACAACTATTAAAAGAACTCTTCATTGCAATTACATGGGTAATTACAGTATTTCATCAATGGTTGTAGTTTTTTTGATGATTTCCCCGGCATTTTGCGGATGTATGGAAGACCGATTGCCATCAGCAACATTTGAGTTAGAATTTTCTGTTGATTATTTAGTTGGAGCCGAAGTTCAAAATTTGCGCATCGAGAGTTCAGATCGTATGAGTGTTTTAGTTCCTTATTTAATTTTCAATCCAGATACTGGATATTATCAGAATGGAACCATTTTAGATTTTAATAATGCCTATTCTTCATATACAATTCAAATTTTAGTGCCTCCGAGTAGTGAAGAATGCATATTCTTGATGTCTGCATATGGCCGTGAAGAATGGCCTATAAGGAAAACAAATGAGAGTTGGAGGGAGTGGGTTGAACGTGACGGTCATTTGCTTGGTTTGGAGAATAATATTGGAGCTAAGATAAAATCTAATAATTCGACTCTTAGTTCAGTCCAGCGCTCTAATATTACAACAGGTTCAGTAGAATATCAATTTTTGGATGTTTCAAGGCCAATTAGAGAGGGTGTAACGGTAGAAGAGGGGTCTTTACATGGCGCAGGTATAGTTGATGGTTTAACAGTCTTTGAAATGATGGAGATAATTGCAGTAGATGGAGATTTCAATGATTTGTGGGGGCCATTTACCGAACCTCCTCAACCAGACTATACAAATGCTCTGAATTATTTTGCCGGTAAGTTAACATCATATGGTTATGATGCTCAAATTCACAATTATCGAACGGCTAGTAGCCCTAGAGCTGAAAATGTGTGTGGTTACAAGACAGGTACATTGTACCCGGATGAATGGTTGGTTTTAGGCGCTCATTTGGATGTAGCTGAACCTGGTAGCGGTCCTGGAGGGGGTACTAGTGTCGGTGCTCATGATAACAAAGCAGGAGTTGCACTAGTAATGGAAGCAGCTAGAGGGCTTGCTCAATTTGATCATAGACGTACTATTGTAGTTTGTTTGTGGAGTAATGAAGAAAATGGATATGATGGTAGTGACATGTGGATTGAAACTATCCCCGATGGAGTCACAGTTAGTAATTATTTGAATGCTGATGCAGTTGGTACTAATTGGCCAGGATACTATACTCTGGTAGTTGATTGTATACCTAATTATGATGATGAAAATCTTGGCGATCAATGGGAGATGATTGGCCTCTTGGAATGGATTGGAACAGATAACCATAATACATCAGAGGCATTGAGATTGGGTCGTGAAATATTCAATACAGAAGGTTATGCTTCTATGAAAGATGTAGATTCTTCAGATCAAAAAAGGCAATCAATTTCTGTACATGACAGCGATAGAGGTCGCTCGGATTATGAGAGATTTGCAGATCAATTAGGTGTGGTAAGTGTAGATTGGGGAAGTTTGACAGGTGGCTCTGATTGTTATCATGCAGATTGTGATACTTTGGAGACTATGCTTGAGATGATGGTAATCGATAACGCTACTGGAAAACAAAGTCTAGTTCAATCGTTTGATTTAATTGCTTGGTGGATGTTTACGGCAGCAATGTATTTGGACGAGACTCCAATATATGATAAAAATTAGTTATGAAGCACCTAAATCGTAAGTTCAAGAAATATTATAGAAGGTTATCAGCCAAGTGGCAAGATGACAAATCAAAATGAAACGACTTTGTCAGATTCTTCTACTAGTTCCATAAGGTCATTCATAGTAGACATAGGACATATTGGACTTCCTTCTTTATTACGTGATACTAAGCAAGTACCGCAGGCAAATATTTGTCCTTTATTTTCAACATATTTATTTAGTTCATCTATTACATTGAATTCTTTATGGACAATTTCAACACATTCTACTCCTTTTCCAATTAAAAATGTTCTAACATTATGCCCTTTGCTTATTGAAAAATTACCAAACCTAAAGGCATTCCAGACAGTCTCTGGATCTGTTTGGCTTATTATGATTCCTACTTTCATTGTTTAACCTTGGACCCTGCCCGGAGGCAGGATCCTTGAGGCATTTTTTCCTGTTTAGTTCTTTCTTCTTGATACAGCAATTAGACCTATTGCCAAAGCAGAAGCGAGTACAGTTATGCTAGGAGAGTCGTCCTCTTCTGTTGCATCTGCGACGTCATAGGTTCCGTTCAAATCACCTACACCAGTTATGGTTGGCGAATCTGCAGAAGCGAGAATTCCTTGCTTACTTGAGTAGTAAGCTCTTGAGAAATCCGTGTTTTCTGCTCTCTGAGCGGTTTTTGTCATTGCTGACAAAGTTGCATCGTAGTCAGTGTATCCGAATGCTAGAAGATCATCCCAGGTTTTCTCAACCATTGTAACGTTGAGATTTTGGTCGTATCCTGCAGCTATCTTAGCTCCTATTGCAGCAGCTATGTCTGCATCGAATCCTACGACGTTGTTATCAGCATCATAGCTTTCGAATGGTGGATAGTATGGATCGGTACCAAAGTTTAGGTTTTCAGCAGCTAGTACATCAGCTAGTGTTCCAGTTGGTTCAGCAGGATATTCAGTTGCAGTGTTTGCATCTGTATCATCGGTTAAGACGACAATTTCATCTCCAAAAGTTGCAGCGAAGATTGTATCGTACTCACCAGATGCAATAATTTCGCCTAGAGCGACATTAATTGCTGCTAGTAAATCACTATCTCCTGTAGCAACTCCTATACCGAAGTCTTCTTCACTGAACGAACCTGCAATTGAGAGTCCATCAGAGTCTGCCTGGTAGAACTTTAGAGTTGGTAAATCACCAAGTACAAAGTCTACATCACCTTGTTTCAAAGCTTCAATAGCGAGATCGATAGAATCGAAACCACTTACATCAGCGTTTGCAAGTTCGGCGGCTGCGTACGTATCAGAAGTAGTTCCTGATTGTACACCTAGCTTATAGTTCATTGTTGCTGCGCTTGCAGGTACCGCAGATACCAGCACACAGGCAACAAAAACTACAGTCATTATTTGTGCGAGTTTCATGTTTTGCCTCGAGGTTTGATAAAATTGTCTATATATAAGATAGAGGTGGTAGGTATATCGTTTAAAATGGACGCCTTTCTTTTGGAATATGCAGTCTACTAAATATTCCTTCAAAAGTTATTACTCAAGGAGATTTAAGGTAGCTCAATATACTCTAGTTTTAGCTTTGGTTTTACTTTTTCTTACACCTTCTTTGGGTTCTGAGGAAGAAAGAGACACAGGCTGGGATCAAGTTCCAATATCTACAGACAATGATTTCAATGATGTTCTTGCATTAAATTCAACATCAGCATTTGTTATAGGAGAGAACGGTAAAATATATCATACAATTAATTCAGGTGCTAATTGGTCTGAACAGGTTTCAGGGGTAATTCTGGATTTAAATGCTATTGAATTTAACAATCAAGCTATTGCTGTAGGAGATTCAGGTACGGTATTGGTAAATGATGGTGATTCTTGGTTTGACAATTCAATAGAAGGTGCTGGCAATCTATATGATTTGTCTATACCTTATTTTGATACTCTGGAGAATTCAGTTATATTTGTATCTGGAACTGGTGGGGAGATTTGGAAATGGAGTGATAATTCTTGGGAAGATTTGTCTAATTTAACAGGAACTACAAATGACATTTATGCGATTGATTTTGTGAATGAGAATGAGGGGTTTGCAGTTGGCGCAGATGGTTTGATAATTGGTACAATAGATGGAGGAGAATCCTGGGAAACTCGTGAATCTCCAGATGGTTTTGGTGAATTTTCATTTTATGATGTTATAATTTTTGGTTATCAAGGTAATCCAGTAAGTGCACTTATTGTTGGAGAGAATGGTACAATAATTCAGAGCAGTGGTACAGGACCTACAGCTATTGGATTTAGTTGGAAGGTCCCTTCAGAAGAATCCCATCCAACAAATACAACTAGTACAATAAAATCGATAAGTGGTTCTTCACGGTTTAAATTTTGGGTTGTTGGAGATGATAATTTCGTTGCTTTGACAGAGGATGGAGGTAATTCATTTTACAATCAATCTCAGTTACAGAATGTAGGTTCTGATTTTACCGCAGTTAGTTTTTGGGATGGTTATTCCGGTTTTGCAGTAGGTGAAGAAGGTACTGCAATGTACACTGATAGAGAGGGCCAAGATCCTAGAGTTTTAGATACTGCAATAACTTATGATACATTTTGGAAATATGCCAAATATGCGTTCCCATTTCTAAAAGAGGGTATGTACAATACTTTGAAGATAATTGTTTTAGCAATCTTTATGGGTTTCTCAATTGGTGTAACCTTAGCAGTTTTCAAGACATCACAGATGAATATTAGGATACCACGTTCTTTACCCAATGAGGATGGGAATTGGAAATATTTTAATTTTAATCCTCTCAAGTTTTTCGCTACCATTTATACAGATATATTCCGTAATACTCCTTTACTCGTTCAATTCTTTTTCATTTATTTTGGTTTGGTGGAAATAGGGATTGATCTTACTTTCGAAAGTATTTTAGGTCCTGAAAGAGCACTTGAGAGAGCTTATGGAAGTGCAGTTGTGGCACTAGGTTTGAATTCAGG
>Ga0208639_1000816_pt1 | contig 22623 bp, 15 predicted proteins | sample ETNtaG_33_FD_185772 | JGI IMG/M metagenome (GOLD analysis project Ga0208639, IMG submission 185772) | Marine microbial and viral communities from oxygen minimum zone, Eastern Pacific Ocean - ETNP201310SV76 (SPAdes) (version 2) | ecosystem: Environmental > Aquatic > Marine > Oceanic ...
TAGGATTTGGTGTTTTCGGTTGGATTCTAAGACGCTATAATTATCCGGTTGCTCCTATAGTCCTCGGTATGGTGCTAGGAAATATTGCAGAGACTAATTTTATACGTGCCGTAATGATGAGTGGTTGGACAGTATTCTTTACAAGGCCTGCAAGTTTAATTATGTTAGTAGTCGCACTTGCTAGTTTTTCTGTCCCTTTGATACAAGCAAGAAAAGAAAAGAGACGTACTAAAAAGTAAAGGAAAAATGAAATATATTAACACAATGAAGAGAAAATGGTCAATGGTGATTGTATTATTATTAAGTCTATTAAATCAACTTAAAGCTGCTAATACGGATGGAACTATACAATGGACAATGTTGGTTTTCTCGTTGTTTGGTGGGCTTGCATTATTCCTATTTGGTATGGAGCAGATGAGTGAAGGGATGAAAAAGACTGCTGGAGATAAAATGCGGTCAATATTATCGGCTCTGACTAACAATAGATTCATTGCAATGACGGTTGGTGCGTTTGTAACAATGGTGATTCAGAGCAGCAGTGCAACAACGGTTATGTTAGTTAGTTTTGTACAATCTCAATTGATGACCTTTTCGCAGTCTCTTGGAGTCATATTGGGAGCTGATATCGGTACAACTATTACAGCACAACTGATTGCTTTTAAACTAACAGATTATGCGCTTTTAATGATTGCTGTTGGTTTTGCAATCAGGATGTTTTCTATGAAAGAGAATAATAAACATATTGGCGAAGTTATAATGGGGTTTGGTATTCTTTTTTTTGGCATGAAATTGATGTCAGATGCAATGAAACCTCTCCGTAGTTTTGAACCATTTATCGAATTACTGAAAGGATTGGAAAACCCGCTACTTGGTTTATTAGTTGGTTCAATATTTACCGCTCTAATACAGAGCAGTAGTGCGTTTACCGGGATAATAATTGTTTTAGCGCAACAAGGGTTACTTACTCTTGACGCAGGTATACCGTTAATATTTGGTGCAAATATTGGTACATGTGTTACGGCTGGGTTAGCAAGTATTGGAACATCAAGAGAAGCAAAGCGTGTCGCTCTGGCTCATGTGTTATTTAAGGTCGGCGGGGTGGCAATTTTTATTCTTTGGATACCAATATTTGCTGATATGATACGCTGGCTTTCACCCGTTGGCAGTGGAACCGGATTGGAAAAACTTGCTGCTGAAACCCCCCGGCAAATCGCCAATGCCCATACTATTTTCAATGTGAGCCTAGCTTTTATTTTTCTTCCTTTTACCAACTTCTTTGCCAACATCATCCTAAAAATATATCCGGAAAAGAAAGAAGAAAAAGGCGTTCAGCCCATCACTTGGCACTTGGATGATGATGTAATCTCTATACCAGCATTAGCCATAGACCTGGCTCGTAGTGAAATTTTACGTATGGGAAAAATTCTAGAAAGAATGCTGGAAGCAGTCATTGAGCCTTTTACCACCAATGAACAACTGCAGGATAAGATTTACCCGCAACTGTCCCTAGTAGAAGGAATAGAAATGCGAGAAGAAAAACTAGATTACCTGGATGAGCGGATAGTAAGGTACCTTCGGAAAATTGGACAGCAAGAATTATCAGAAAACCAGATCCAGGAAGTATATGGTATGATGTCCATTGTGAATGATATTGAAAGTATTGGAGACACCATTGAAAAAAACATGATTCCGCTTATTGCAAAAAAATCTGGTTTACAGTTAGATTTTTCCGGGGAAGGGAAAGAAGAATTAATTGTTTACCATTCAAAGATATGTAAACAAGTAAATCGCTTTAAAAAAGCCTTTTCCAATATGGACAAAGAAAAAGCAGAAAAAATTATAAAAAAGGAAGGAAAATATTCAGCTCTCGAAACAAAATACAGAATTAGTCATTTGGAACGCTTGCATCAAGAACGGAAAGAGTCTATTGAAACCCATGAAATTCATATGGAACTTATGGACCTGTTAAAACAAATTAATGTTTATAGCGGTGAAATTGCTAAAACAATTCATTCTTTAGGAAAATTAAATTTTGATTAAATTTGAATAACAATGTGTAGCGACAAAAAATTAAAATCATTAATAATAAATAAAACACTTCTCCTTATTTTATTATCTTTTCTGATCGGTAACTGCTCAACCAATAGAGATAAACAACTCAACTCCAGTGAGTACAAACTTTTATTAAGTCCAGATAAGTTTGATAATCCCCTTATAGGTTTTAAAAACTATTGGGAAATTGTAAAAAAAGTCGCCAAAAACCATAATATTTCAGTTGTAGAAAAAACAAAGCCTTTTACACTGAAGCATAAAGAAGTCAGCTTTTTTGATACAGAAAAACGGGAATTGAGAAAGGCTGGTTTTCTAATTCGACAAAAAGTAAAATATGAAAACGGAAATAAAAAACCGGGTTTTGAATATGGTGTAAAATACCGACAGACCGAGCCTGAAAATGCGCTGGCTGTTGATTTAATTCTTAATAATGGCTATACACCTAAGGATGAAACAATTGAGCTAGAATCAGACATTGTTTATTTCTCAAGAAATAACGGATCCGCAGAAACCACTTATTCGGTCTCAAATTCGACTCTCCTTGATGAGGCTCCTGAGATGCGTCTGGGTTCTTTCGCGGACATCTACCCTGCCCTGGGAAAACTAGGAATCCCGGAAACAGCCCCATTAACCAAAGTTGCAGGCGTCTCTGCGGATGAATGGATGGTCGTCCCGGGCAAATTGGACTTTGGTGATGGTCTTTTCGGCCGCGTAGATATGACCGTTTGGATTATTCCAACCAGAGATGGAGAACTGCGAATACCTGAGTTTTCTTTTGACCATCCCTTCGTAGATGGAAAACAGTATGATAAAGATGCCATGAGCCGCTGTACCGAGTTTATAGTTAAACTGCAGGAATTTGAGCCTAACTGGGTTGTGCCGGGCGCATTAAAAGCAGCTTTTCTTTTTGAACTGGAGCAATAAAATGATGAATCTTTTTTCTTGGTGGAAAACAGGGGAAGACAAACCTGTTATCACTGATAAAACTCAGATATCAAAACTTTACAACCGTAAACGCAGCAGTGTTATTTGGTCAGTGGTCTTGGGCTATGGAGTCTTTTATATTGGGCGTTTAACCATTTCGGTGGCCAAAAAACCTATGATGGATGCTGGCATTTTAACTCCTGCAGAGTTGGGTGTCATTGGGGCACTTTTATTTTATTCTTATGCTTTTGGAAAATTGACAAATGGATTTCTGTCTGATAGAGCAAATATAAGAAAATTCATCTCTACCGGATTGGGAGTTTCAGCCTTGGTGAATCTTGCTTTTGGTATGACCACTAATTTTGTGGCAATGGCCGGGCTCTGGTTTGTCAACGGCTGGTTTCAGTCCATGGGCTCTGCACCCTGTGTTGTATCACTAACCCAATGGTTCAGCAATAAAGAAAGAGGTACAAAATACGGTATCTGGGCAGCGTCCCATAATATTGGTGAAGGGCTTACTTTTATTGGGACATCAACTGTAGTGGCAATGTTTGGCTGGCAAATGGGTTTTATAGGGCCGGGAGTTGTCTGTTTAATTGTCGCTTTAATTTTATACTATACATTGGCAGATCGGCCAGAAACTTATGGGCTACCAAACGTAGCTGATTATAAACAGGACTTTTCTGGCGGAAAGGCTAAGAAAAAATCTATAAAAGATTTTCAGCTCCAAGTACTGAAAAGCCGCGTTGTCTGGAAGGTTGGTCTAGCGGCCACATTTTTATATACCTGCCGATACGCTATCCACAGTTGGGGCCCACTCTACCTTCAGGAAGCAAAAGGCTTTACAATAATAGAATCAGGTACCATTATGGGGGTAAATACCATGCTTGGTCTGGCTGGTGCTATATTCTCAGGATGGTTTTCTGACCGGTTCTTTAATGCGAAAAGAAATGTGCCGGCATTGATAATGGGCTCATTGCTTACCATAAGTTTGCTGTGCTTACAAGCCGCCCCACAAAATAGTTACATTTATAATGTGGCAGCCTTGGGCCTTTTTGAATTTACATTAGGTTGTATGGTTGTCTATATCGGTGGATTATGGGCTGTAGATTTACTCCCCACAAAAGCAGCAGGATCTGTGAAAGGTATCATTGGTATTTTTAGCTATATAGGAGCAGCTACACAGGACTGGGTTAGTGGTTTACTGATCAATAATAGCAAAACAACGATTAATGGAATAGAAAGTTATAATTTTGATACCGCTTTTATTTTTTGGATATCTTCTTCTATTATAGCAATATTAATACCATTAACTCTATGGAAAGAAAAACCTAATGACTAAAACTGGATATTTAAAAGAACATTTCATGAAATCGATACTAACGCACTTAATGAAAATTGGGATCTTTACCAGTCTGGGTTGGGCACAGCTAACTTCTATTAAATCTGAGAGCGGATTGGAAATATTACTTGGCGGAGAAGTGGAAACAGAATTTGTGGATGTGGAAGGTCCCGGCGGATTTGAAAACCAGGATCTCACTTACAATAAAGTAAAAAATCGCAGCCCCCATATGCGTATTGATAAGGCAGTGCTGTCTACGCGGGTTAATTACTCTGAAAACTTATATTACAATTTTGAACTCCGTTTCGGTGATAAAAAAGCGAATGTTGATAAACATTATGCCCGGTGGACTCTCCCTGGTATAAACACTCGATTTGAAATGGGGAAAAATAAACCCATGATAGCCGTCAAGCGGCAAACAGAGGGTTATCCATTGATCGGAACCGCTTTTTGGAAAGGGCGGGAATACCATATAACATCTGAAACTAAATATAGCCTTGGTGAAAATATCCGAGTGGATCTGGGTCTTTCTTTTGCGATGAAAAGGCCCCTGGGCACTGATGATGCTGCTGAGGATAAATCATTCAAGATGATGGTGTATGATGATTACGAAGATAAGGATGGGCAAACGTTTGAATACGGTGGATCTCTTGGCCTGAAAGCTTTTGGCGTTTCCGCTGATGGTTGGTACTATACCGGAAAACTGATTGATGATTATGATTGGAAGACTAATCTTGGTTTTCTTCCAGGATATGATGACATAGCGAACAGCAATGATGATTGGGAAGAGAATGATAAAACGCACTGGTGGTATGGCGGCCGGGTTGGTATCGATCAAAAAAACATCCATATCCGTGCAGAATACATTAATGCTTTAGACGGATTATTGCCTCGCAGTGGTTTTTATGCTGAGGGGTCTTATCGAATAAAAAATATCGAACCACTTGTAAGATATGGCAACTTGAATATTAAAAGGCATGAAGAAACCATGGGGGATCCTCAGACGTGGGATAGAGAAATGATTACTCTTGCTTTTTTATACAAACTAAACGATTATATAAGCATTAAAACAGAGTATTACCTGTTAAATGAAATAACAGGTGGTTCCAAAACAACAGATGGTGATGGAAATACCGTTGATAACACTCGTGTTAATGACAATCAATTCCTAGTACAACTGAAGTTTGAATTTTAATAAACTCAGGTGACACACTTACTATTTAACCTTAATCATTAAATAAACAAGGAGTTAAAATGAACAGAATAATAAAAATCATTTCTTCCACGTTAATGACCTTTGGACTGGTCTTTTTTGTTGGGTGCGAAGATGATGAAGTAGTCGAAACTGTCTATGATAGTTTTGATATTCAAAATGTAATGTCTTTAACAGCTGGTGAAGATGCGAATGCTGAAATTGTTCGTACCGTTCCAGGTACTGATGACCAAGCTGTTTTTGTATCATCCGCAATCGGAAGACTTACGGTTATTAATTACACGGCAAGTTCTTTCTCATTTGGCTCAACATTTGATCTTGATCCTGGTTCTGCCACAGCAGAAATGACATCTATCGATGTTTCTATTCCAATAGGCGGCGAAAGTTATGTAGCTGTCTGTGTTGCCGAAACGGATTGCGCCAAGGGTAAGATCATGTTTGTAAAGTTATCTGATGGGTCAATTGTAAAAGAAGTGGAAGTTGGTTATAACCCCGATGGTGCTGCTTTCACAAAAAATGGCTCTCACCTGGTTGTTGCATGTGAAGATGATCGCGAAGATCGTCCTTGTAAACCAGAAGATCGTCATGGCGGCAGCGTATCTATTATTAGTCTAAGTGGCGGTGTTGCCAATGCATCTCTGGTGCAGGACTTTGCAGTTGATTGGGATCCAGACTCTGAACCTGAGCATGCTGAAACATCTGCAGATGGTACTGTAATTGTTTCTATCCAGGAAACAAGCCAGATCATGATATTCAATGTTGCTGATGCCCCCCTGACAGAAGGAAAATATACCGTAGTGGACCTTCCAGATGATGGCGGTACAGCTGACGATGGAGCGGGCGTAGAGTGCGAACCTGATGGGCTGTTTATTTCACCTGACGGAACCAAAGCGCTTATCTCAAGTGAGCGTAACGGGACTTTTCAATTGATGGCGCTTCCCAGCGGCACTTTATACGGTAACCCCTATGTTATTGAAAACGATCTTCCATCTGGCTGGCAGAGGGATGACAGAAGTTACAAAAAACGCACAGAGCCGGAAGAATGCTCTTTGGTTGAAAGAGATGATAAGCTCTATGCGGTTTTTGCCTTACAAGAATCACACGCTGTTATTGTGTATGACGTAACGGACCCTGCAAATCCTGTTTTCGATTCCATGGCCCCCGCCGGCATTGACTATGCAAATGATAATGGCATGGAAAAAAGCGCAATCGGTTCCGAGGGTCTTGGAATGCACCAGACAAATGGTGTCGCTTTTTCCGCCAATGAACGGGAAGGTAGTATCTCCATGTTTACAGCCGCCTGGGCAAGGGAGTAATATAAAGCCATAGAACTACCAGAATTACAGGAGCCTCCTCACTTTTGGCTCCTGTAATTCTTTTTTTTTAATTATAGAAAATTATTTATTATTTAATCTGTGGTCAAATATTTGCATAACTCAATATTATCCCTGACGATGTGTTTCTTGGCTTTTGGGTGCAACCAGAGTCAAGATGTAGATGGCTTGTCGAGTATTACACCCCTGGGGATTGTCCCCGACCCTCAAAACGGCTATGGTTCTGGGGTAGATCAATTGGCTCAGCCCGATGATGTAGAGCTTCTTTCTGATGGATCCATGGTTATAAGTGATGTTAGTAATAATCTCATTAAGCATTTTTCTGCTGATGGAGTCCTTTTAAAATCAGTTTCCGGAAAAGACCTAGGCCTGGAAGACGGTCAAATTCTCCCCACGGGAATCAGTAAAGACAGCAGTGGTTTTATTTATATTACACTTGAAGGTGTCGGCCTAATCGCCCGACTAAACCCAGATCTGACCCTTGACCAGTTTATTGGAAAAAAGTGTGATATCACTGCCGATAATTATTATAACCAAGAAAATGATGGGTGTCTCATTGCTCCACAGGGAATAATCGTTGCTGATAATGGTGATGTTTATGTAGTCGATATGGCCAAAGAAGTATTTAAAGTTAAAAAAATACGAAATTTTGGCATCAGAAAGTTCAAGCAGGTAAAAAACAATGGCACTGTTTCTTACATCTATGACCGTGATTTCGCTGCCATACAAGAGATTACTGCAGTAATGAGAAAAAGTGAAGGCATGGCCATTAGCGAAAACCAAAAGACTATTTTTATTGCTGAAGAAAAACCTCAAGTAGGCCAGTTTGGAAATGTGTCTAAAAAAAGGTACGTTGCCGCTTTTAATCTAGAAGATGGACGCTTTCTTGATCGCTTAATCGGGGTCACCATGAACAATGATTCTATTGTCAGTGGGTATTTTAATGACTCAGTTGAAGGTATCTGTACTTTCGGAAATAATTTATTTGTTGTAGATGAAAAAGCGGGCCAGTTTTATATTTTTGATATCCGTTCTGGAAAATATAAGGGGTCTATAGGAAAGAAGGCCTATTATTACTGTAATTATAAATCCGATTGTGTAATCGATGGCATAAACTATAATGAACATAGCATCATTGCGGGGCTTGCAAAACCGCATTTAAAAAATGACTGGCGGAAAAATGAATTAGCATCACCTGACGGTATCTCAACTGCTATTCTTGCAGACGGTTCTAGCCGGTTGGCTATCGTTGACCAATGGAACTCGAGGATTTTGATGTATGACCTAGACAAGATTTTAAAAGATATTGAATAAACTCTATTAAAAGCCTCTATATTTACCTTCTTACTGAGTACTTTTTCTTTTTCTTATCACAAATGGTCATATTTATTGCTAAATCTTCTTCTGACCCTGATGGCCAGATCTACAATTACCATTGGCAATTTAACTCAGATAAAATAATTGATAGTGGAATTGTAATCTGGTCTAACGCCTTAGAAGGATTCTACAAAATAACACTAACGGAATATGGAGGGCATCGCTATGGATGTAAAAACCAAACAAATCTATCTTGTAATTGATACCAATGAAAAAAACTATTTATATATTCAACTGGATTGATCAGGAAATATTGGAACAAAAAATAATTAGCATAAAATATATTGCTCAGATTTTATTCTTTTTAATAATTCCTGGTATTCTTTTTTCTCAGGGATTTGATGACACTCAACTTTGGCATGCAGAAAAATTCGAGAAACCTTTTAACGATAAAACCAGTCTTGCACTGGAGCAGGATTTCCGAATTGGTGAAAATATGACAAATTTAGTTTATTTTCATGCTGATTTTGGTATAAAGCGTATATTGAATAAAACATTTTCGATTAATCTGAATTTTAGAGAAGTCTTTGAGCAAAAAGGGCCTGAATTAACCCGCGAACACCGACCCCATGGGCAAATAGCATGGAAAAGGGAACTTGGGCCTCTTGCAATTTCATCAAGAGCACGATTGGAATACCGGATAAGACAGGATAAAGATCCTGTTTTTAGAAATCGTGATATGCTTTCTTTAAAATATGGTAAAGGATTTACTCCCCTAATGTTAGTCCCTTATGTTGCAAATGAAATATTTTATGATTTTAAGAAAAGCGAATTGAATCGTAATCGGTTCTTTATTGGGGTAAGTATAGGATCAATAAAATCATTTAAACCGACAATATATTTTTTAATTCAAACCGGTATTGAAAATAAAGAATATTCTCACATAGGTATTTTAGGTTTTAAGTTAAAATTTTAAAATCAATAAACTATTGGAATATATAATCAATACGGGAATGTTTATGTTTTTCCGTTTTATCTAAAACAAGTCTAATTTATTTTTATGACGCCATCGGCAATCAATCCCGCACATCTTAAATAGCACTCAAATCAGCGTTTTGTAAAGAACACATTTTGTCTAAAAATAATTGGAACACTGCATACCGCGGTTTTAAAGGGTTACAATTCAACGGACTGGATTATTTTGACGGAAAGCTTTTACAGTTTTTTTCCTATTTTTCTATGGAATCATTGAACCGGTCTGCTGCATGTAAAATAATATTGATGAATTATTAAGCCCTTTTTAATATAAACACCCCTTGCGTCTTTTGATGTTTCATTATTTCGATTAATTTATCTAATCATTTCTTCATTATCCTGCAGTGGTTTTGCAAAGAATGAACTGCCTAATTCCAGTTTTTCTTTTTTGCCTTTAGTTACGTTAAAATTCAATGATACAAGTCCATATTTCGAGAGAAATAAAATTAGGAAATATTGAATCGATATGTGTTTTTTTAGTTGTGTTTTACTTAATATTTTCAAATTTCTAGAAGTTTTTTTTTTATTATTGTAGTGGTAGATTTGGGTTCGCCATGAAAAATACATTATTATTTTCTCTATTTATTTTGGCATTTGCTTCTAGTCAAGAATATTCTATTGTTATAAACGAATTTTTAGCATCCAGTGAGATCTGCTGCGGTGCGGAAATTTTCGGCAACGGTGTAGACTTTGTTGAACTCTATAACTATGGCACAGAACCTGTAGATATAACTGGCTGGGGTTTTAGCGATACGGATGGTTCTGTTACTACCACAGCGCCGGACACGATTATTTCTCCAGGGGAGTTTTTGGTTCTCTGGTACACCGGTAATGCTAGTGGTTTCCCTGTGATTGATGAAAAACTTTCAAGCGGTGGCGAAACAATTTTTATTGCAGACCAGAACGGTAATACTGTTATCTCATACGATTTTGAATCGCAGACTGAGGATGTATCATACGGCAGATATCCTGATGGCGGAGATGATTGGTTGTCTTTTCCGGTACCCACGCCCGGTGTATCTAATACCTGGATCCCTGAAGCTCTTTCAGGAATCATGATCAACGAATTTTTAGCCAGCAATGATTCCTGCTGCACCGATGAATATGATAATTATGATGACTTTATTGAATTGTTCAACAGCGGTACCCTTGCTGTTAATATTGGCGGAATGTATGTAACCGACGACCTTGCAGATGCTGTTTTATGGCAAATCCCACGCAACAGTGCAGACAGCACGACTATCCCGGCGGGGGAGTTTTTGCTGTTGTGGGCAGACAAGGAACCTGAACAGGGAATCCTGCATGTGAATGTAAAACTTAGCGGAGGCGGTGAACAGATCGGACTTTCAACTGCTTTTGCGGGTGACACAGCCTTTGTAGACTCATTGTCTTATGGTGAACAGACCGCTGATATATCCTGGGGCATGTATCCAGATGGTTCAGCTTCCTGGAGTTCATTAAATCCAACGCCCGGAGCCTCCAATGCTGTACTTGGTATCTTTGCTGAGGAAACTATCCCATCTCTATTTTCATTACATCAAAATTATCCAAACCCGTTTAACCCATCCACAACAATTCATTTTGATGTTTCCATGGATGCCCTTATAACTGTCTCTGTATGGAACATCTTAGGACAAAAAGTTCGAACACTTATCTCTTTTGATTTGGCTGCCGGTTCATATGATTTGCATTTCAACGGACTTGACGATTTTGGCCGAAAACTTTCTGCGGGTGTTTATTTTATTTCTATGGAAACAATGAACTTGTCTGCCACGCGGAAAATGATTCTGATGAATTAGTAGGCCGATTTTAAAATAAACCTCCTGCGGCATCTGTTGATGTGCCATGTTTTCATTGAATTTATCTTAATATTTTTTTGATAAAATCATTACGATTTATTGTATTTCAATATTTTATAAATAAATATCATCCAGTAAGTCAATTTTGATGATTATACCTTTATTATAATATTTACAATATGTTATATAACAGTATATTTTATGTAAATCTACAATAATTACAACTATGCTCTTGCCTGCTAGAAAATAATAAACGCCCTGGCCTGCAGTCATGTTTAAATATTATTTGCAACCATATACGGATCTAGAATCATTTAATAATACTGGCTATGAAGGTCTATGTTTTTCAAGTCCTTGAAACTTAACCATCAAAAGTCTCCAGGAAAAGATGGATAATATATCCACTGCAGAAAACATGGGTAGAACTTTTACAATTGCAATGATTATTGAAACTGCCGGTTAGACACAACAACGTATATTTAATATTCCTTTTTATACTATTCTTGTATAACCTTGTATATAATAGACTTATGGCACGTCATAATCCCGTCGTATTAATAGGTGCTGTTTATTTATGATATATAATATTCAACTATATTTTTTTATAAATCCACGTTTCAGTATAATAATACCTTGAATTTATGTTCCAATTCCAATATCAATATTGTGTTAATCGTGGATCAATCTCCTTAGCCCAGGCATCTATCCCGCCCACTAGGTTCACTGCGTTATATCCCTGCCGTACCAGATAGCGGCAAACCACGAGTGAGCGCCCCCCAGTATGACACATGACAACGATGGGAACATGCTTGTCCAATTCGGGTAAAATATTCGGAATGTATTCCATGGGTATATGCCGCGCAAATTTTAGTGCACAAATATCCAATTCCTTTTTTTCCCTTACATCCAAAAGAATAAAATCCTCTTTTGTATCCATTTTTTCTTTCAGAGCAGAAACGGATATTTCTATCATGACAACACTCTATAAGACCGCCGAGGCTGGATTATCAGTGATCACTCCAGAAACACCGCGCTTTATACACCATTGAATTCCCGGTAAAGAATTCACAGTCCACAGATTAACACCGAGGCCATGTTTCACACACTCACCAAACATGGCCTCATCAGCGAGCCCCGCTTCAGGGTGTAAAAAATCCGGGTGAATCCAGTGAGTCAGCATAGCCAGCCTTACATCATCAACAAGGTAACCCACATAGACCTGGGGATGAAACAGTCTTAAATATCCCACGACAAAAGGGTTGAAACATGACAAAATAAAGCGATGTTTTATTCTTCCTGCACGGGTCATCCTGCCAATTGTCCTGGCAGTGGAAAGATCAAAAACAGATTTGCATTTTATTTCTATATTCAGGAAGATGTGCCCGGGTATTTGATCCAGCACATCGGTCAGCCTGGGGATCGGCTGCATATTTTCCGGGTGGCTGTAGACACCTGCCCGAATCAGATCCAGGTCTTTATAGTTCTTTTCATAAAGCCAGCCATGGCCGTTTGTTTCCCGTTCCAAGTCAAAATTATGGGAACATACCACCGTATCGTCCTTTAACTGGCAAACATCCATTTCCAAATAGGTGAACCCATAGTCTATCGCCTCCAGGAAGGCAGCTGCTGTATTTTCCGGGGCGCGAACCTTTGAACCTCGATGTGCTATCATGACTGTTCCGAAGTCATTAAATACATTGTTTTTTCTGGCCCGCCAGTAATAACGGTGACGTACAAACGCCAGCAGAATGATAATGGCTATAAATGACAGCAGCACTGTCAAGGTTTCAGCACCAGGTGCCTGAAATTTTCTTCTGTTCGTATATAATCTTCCTCAAACCAGGTGGTGCGGTACTGGCCACTATGATAAAGCTGTGCCTGGTCTCGGTAATGAGGGCTGCCGGGAATTCCAGACTGTCCGGTAGGCAGAATAAACTGCGTTTCATTCAAATTGGAAAAATCAACAATGCGCCTCATGGAGGCGCCGGAGGTTTGATGGTAGGGCTTATGAAAGGAATATCCGCCGGCATTGGGTGTTTTATCAGAGCCGCCGGTACGGTAGGGACCGACACTTAAATCAAAAAGCCAGTTCAAAAAACGGACTTTGGACAACAGGTGCCTGTGGGTTACTGAATGCGCATCACCCCACTTCCAGTTGGAATGATTGACACCATAGCTGCTTTCAATGTTATCAACGGCGTTTGTAATGGATGTGTATATTATTTCATCCAGGGATTCTATTCTTAATTTTGTTTCAATATTGTCTATCCATGAGGAATTCTTGTTTTTTAAAACCTCTCTGATATTTCTATTCACCAGGTAATTCAATCCGGTATAGGCATCCAAATAGTTCTTTCCCAGCAAACTGAGTTCATCGCCATAAAGATTGATCGTCAGGCTGCGCATAAAGGCGTGGAAGATAAGCGCTGCTTCTGAATCAACGCCTTCTACGCCGTTCCATTCCCGCAGATATCGAAATGCCCTGGCCAGGTTTCCTGTTTCATCTCCTTTCTCGACAGCCAGTATATAGGGGGTTATTTCTTGGGCGAATGGAGACGTGAGTTCAAGTTGGATTGATTTCATATCTTCTACTGTGGCATTTACAAGGGTATCCAGTCTTTTCTTTATCTGTTCCGCCCTGCTGGGATCCGCCCATAGCCCGCTGATATAGTAGGGGAAATTATCACCGATGGTTTTGTTATTGGCGGTGGAGATATATCCGGTTGGAGGATTAAACAGGTATGGCATTTGACTGTAGGGCACTTTCCCTTTCCAATCATATTGTGAATCATTTCCAGGTCGTGGTACCATGCTGAACCCCTCCTTGCGGACGGGGACAAACACAGCGGGACGCCAGCCTATATTTCCATCCGCATCTGCGTATACAATATTTTGCCCGGGGACACCAAAATTATTCAGTGACTTTGTAAAATCATCCCAGTTTTCCATGGTGTTTATACCAACCCAGGCATCCATTTCCTTGGTGACCCAATGTCCGGTCCACGACATAGACATGGCTGTATCATCATTCCGCAAAAGAGAGTGTATATCGCTGATGATAGGACCATGGTGGGTCAACCGGATCACAATGGTGGTGTCCTCACCATTCTTTAAAGGAATGGTTTCCTCCAGAACTGTCATAGGCAGCCATTTATCATCATGTCTGTACTCGTTCTTATTATCAGGATTGATTGTTTCTATAAAAAAATCCACATCATCCACCATGGTATTTGTAAAGCCCCAGGCCACATGCTTATTCTGCCCGATGACCGGAACTGGAATCCCCGCGATGCACACACCGGACACATCAAATCGCCCTCCTTTTAAATGCATCTCAAACCACCTTGGAGGCTGAGTAAATGCCAGGTGGGGGTCATTTGCCAGTAACGGTTTTCCAGAAGCTGTTCTGGAGCCGGAGATTACCCAGTTGTTGGAGCCAATATCCGCATTGTGCTCTCCAAACAGGTCCCGCAATGCAAATTCCTGATCGAGTACTGCATCAAATACGGGCTTGAATTGATCATATTCTATGGCCGCAATTGTGGGTTTATCATCAGCGTAGCCGGGGATGATTTCAGCAAGTTTCTCTTCACCAAAATATGAAGCAATGGCTCCATAAACAATTTCCGGTTCCCAGGCGCCCTGCATTTCATGGGCCATCATCCTTTCATAACCGGCAACGATAGTTGGGTCCCATAGCGGAGGATCCATACCCAGGATTTTGAATTCGATAGGCGGATCTTCCTTTATTTCCTTGATACGGGAATTGATACCATTGCAGAACGAATTATAGATAGATCTTTTATTGACATCCATGGCTGCAACCATTTTTTTTGCTGTAGCGTGTATTCGCCATGTACGCAGATAAATATCCGTTGATAAGAAATCATCTCCCAGCGCAGATGCAAGCTCCCCTCGAACACCCAGGGCCACTGTTGACAATTGGAATAAACGCTCCCTGGCTGCCAGGTAGCCCGCAGCGTAAAATAAATCATCTTCATTCCGGGCAAATACATGGGGTACGGCCCATTCGTCAAAGAAAACGTCCACAGAAGACGTTAATCCATCAAGCTGTATTTCGCCCTCGTACCTGGGTAGCGGGTGATGCAGCCACACCCAAAACCAAAAGAGAATAAGTACAAGAAACCCAACGATAGTTTTCCAGATGCGTTTATTCATAATATCTTGGCCAATCGATTAATGTATCTATAAAATTTACTGAGAATAAAATTAATGTTGTTTGAGAGTAAACAACAGCCAGTTTAAAGGATCCAGATCCAGGGTGGATGTTGCAGGTATAGAAACCCCCGTTGGCTTTTCAGAAACATTTATGGTGATAGTTTCCAAGGAAAACTTTCCCTGATATCTGACCTCTACCGGTAAAATAAACCCTGTTTCGGACCACCAGAGCTCAATAAACTGTTTTTCTCCATTGTGGTAAATTTTTGTTTTCATATTCAGCGTCGGATAATCTTTCTTGAATAAATATTGATCAAAAAACCATTCCAGCGCCATCCCGGAATTTTCCTCCAGTAGCTCCGCAAATTCCCGGGTGGATGTCTGGTTGTTAGGCCGGCGCTTGGGTATCTTTATAAATTCCTTCAGGGTGCTCTTCAGTACCAGATCGCCAACCAGGTAGCGCAGCATATGCAGTACATAAGCTCCTTTGTAATAGACATCGTTGCCTCGTGTAGCCTCTGTGGTTGCTGGTCTTTCCGGTACAACAGGATGTTCGTTGGGGATGTTTTTCCCGCATCGGTCTCTCATAAAGGCGTGGTAGGCGCCCAGGCCAAATTCTTTTTCAACATACAGGGCCTCAGCATAGGTAACAAATCCTTCGTGGATCCAAAAATCTGCCCAGTCTGATACGCTGAGATAATTTCCCCACCATTCGTGGCCCATTTCATGGAACAGCAGAAAATCATAGCCCAGTTTTGTATTTTTGTATTTATTGCCGTATGCAATAATGGTTTGGTGTTCCATGCCCCAATAGGGAGTTTCCACCAGGCCAAATTTTTCATCTTGCCAGGGATAAGGCCCAAATTGCTCAGCATAGAAATTGAGATATTTCTCCGCTTTTTCCAGCAGTTCCTCAGCACCATCCCTGGATTCGGGCAAAACATAAAACTCCATATATAGAGGCTGACCCTGGATAAGGCCTCTTCGGGATACGGTCTCAAAGTTTCCTATAGTGATATTAACATTATAGGTGCTGATTGGATACTGGGTTTTCCAATGCCAAGTTTCCCTACGGTTCCCTTCGTTTACGATCCCCTGCAATAATCCGTTGCTGGCAACTTTAAGTGGTTCTGGAACGGTGACGTAAATATCCACACTGTCTGGTTTATCACTGGGGTGCTCCTTGCAGGGATACCAAATGTGGGCACCATTCTGCTGGCAGGAAACAGCAATCCAGGGATATCCATCTTCGCTGGCGGTCCAGGTAACTCCGCCATCCCAGGGCGGGTTTGCGGCCTCCGGCGGCTTGCCTTTATAGGAAATCTTCAGATGATGATTACTGTTTAAATCCAGACCGGGGTTTTCAATGAATAGTTTATCGCCGCGCTGAAAGAAAACCATGGATTTTTCATTGACCCAGGCGTTGGAAACGCTGTAGCTAGATAAGAGATCTAATACAAGCCTGTGGGGTTTCCTTTTAAGATTAAACCCGATCGTCACTGTTCCACCGATAGTTTTCTTTTCTGGATCCAGCGCAATTCGCAGTTCGTAATGATGCACATCCATAGCCGCCTGGTTTTTTGTTAAGGGTCCACCGGAGCTCGTCTTCAGACCAAGAACTACGGTTGAAAGCAGGAACAGCTGTAGGCATCTCCGTATCATTATTCCTGTACTTTATACTGATACTGATAAATCCCCGCTATTTCATCCACAGCAATCATGGTTTCAAACCGCAGGGATAATTCAGTAATGGGATCAGTGAAGAGGCGAACACCAGCGCCAAAAACAAAAGGATGGGGTGTAATATATAAATGGGTCAGGAAGGGGGCGAAACGGGAATAGGTCTTCCCGCCCCCAATGATAAAACATCGCTCGGCAGCAAGTTTCGACAGAACTGATTCTGGTGCATCATCGCGGCGAACCACAATCATGTCCCTCCCATCCAGTTGATGGTTGAGGGTCTCATAGGTGTTGGAGCCCATGATCACTGGAAATCCTATGGTTTGTTTTTTAAATAAATGGAGGTCTTTCGACCAGGCTGTTACTTCCCGGCTGTGGCGGGCAATAAAGCCGTCAACTGTAACTGCCGCAATGAGAATAACATCTGTTGGCATCTCCTACCGGTAAACCCTGGATTTTTTCCAACTTTTTATATCATCATAGTTACTTTGAAGTTTTGATTCATTCATATGGTCTTTCGCAAAACCTAAACTATTAACCATTTTTTTACTGGGTTCTCCAATTGCAACTTCTAAAACATTGACTACAGTGCTTTGCTCAATTCCGCGTAAGGCATTAATGGTTTTTTGATCCCGTTCAAAATCAGCATCAAACTCAAAAACAATATCCTTATGTTTTATGGCCCGTTCAAAAATACTTTTTGGTTTTTTTTCCAACACGTCAATTGCAGCCTGACGGTATTTTTCAAACATTTCAGGAGTAAGACCTGACACCAGATCCGGCAATTGATTGATATATTCATTTGCTCTTTTGTTCAATTCATCGGCAGGATAAACGCCGGATTGGATTATAAAAAATAAATATTGTGCATCTTCCCTCCTTTGCGTACCAGACCAAACAATATAGCCGAGCTGCTGATTGGTTCGCATCTCTGTGAAAAACGGCCTATCTATCGCCCCAGATATAATCAGCGAAATAGCTCTGTTTACAGGATTATCAACACCGAGATAATATTCTCTCCAGAAACAGGAATTGTTCACTTTTGTTTTTTGAACAGCTTGTATCTTTTCCGATTCGGTCTGCTGCAGGTACTTAACTTGAAATGCGGCCTCTTTTGATATTGCCTGGTTCTTCAAGCCCTGCTTCAATATTTGCAATGACTCTTTCGCCTCCTCTTTGCTGTAATCGCCATATACTAATCCCTCTATAAAAGCCTGTTGATAAATTTCCCCTGCAAAAGAAGAAATATCCTTTAAAGTAATTCCCGCTGCGTTCTGGTATAATTCATCAGGGCTGTAGTAGACATTTCTAAATATCCTTTCGGTTTGGTCCCTGGTAATGCGCCAGGCATCGGAAAGATGAAAATTTTGGTACTCCCTGATTATTCTATCTTTGATGCCGGAAAACTGTTCTTCATTTATATCAGGAGTAATGAGATGATTGATCATTGTTTTTAACAAAACAATGGATGATTCTCGATAGCCGCTGATCGTTATAAATACTCCTTCGTACCCATCGGAAATGTTGTAGTTCAGACCCGCTTCTTTTGCCGGATATGCAAGTTCGTTTAAAGATTCATTCACGCAGGCAATATAAAATTTTAGCTTTGCCATAAACGCAGGGTTCATTTTTTCTTTAGAAAAAAAGACTTTATAGGTTATGACGCCTTTCGGCCTGAGGAACTCGTTGTCTTGACCAAAATATATTTTTTCACCTTTGGTGTCTACGATCAGTTCTGGTTTTGCTTTATCATCCAGATCACGATCAGGAACTTTTGCTGATTTAGGGATAAAAGGATTTTCTGATTTCATAAGTAGATCCGAATGAACAGATAAATCATGCAATTCCTGATAAAAAACATCATCTTCCTCGTAGGCATAAGGAGCCTGGTAAAAATATTCTTTCTTATTTGTTTCTAGGCCCTTTGACATAAGGAAAACCATCATATTGTCGGGTGTCAGCTGCGTCAGCAGACGCTGGTAGGCCTGGGATCCGTTATCGGCATAAATGTAGCTTACCCGGCCAGCATCTTCCAGTGGATAAAATAATGTTTCATTGGCATAACCAACTGCGCGGTTGGCTCCCTCGCCTTTATTAGAATAAATCTCTTCCAGTTCTGCCATGGTCTTCAGTTCATCAAAAGATCCTGTTTTATACCCTTCTTTCTGCATTAGGGATATATACATCAAAACTCCCTTAATGATTTCTCGATAGTTTTCAAGGCCCACTGGTGTAAGTCCTATCCTCGCCGTAGCGTAGCCATAGGAGTCGGTCTCCGAACTGGCTCCAGCCGATAAAGAAGTGGCCCAGCCCTTATCTTTCAAATATGAAAGCAGGCTTCCTTTTCCCTCATTGCCTAATATATATCCCAACATTAAACCTGGTTTACTTTTGTAATCTTTTCTTAAGTCATTTAGTGAAAACGAAATATTCATTTCTCTTATGTCTTTTACTGGTTCAATAGTAACCAGACGGAATGTTTTCGCCCGCTCATAAACATCGCTGGGATAGATAGGTTTATCCAATTCTCTGTTTGGCAGCGGTGAAAAATATTTTCGAATCCAGCCCTCCATTTCATCCAAAGGCTGGGTGCTTAAAACGCTCAGGGCCATCTGGTTGGCGCTATAGTGCTTTTCAAAAAATGAGACAACTTCGTCGCGGGTAACATCGCCCAGTGTTTCCAGATTTCCGGTCTGGAATTTCTTCGCTGGGTGCCCCTCCCTGGAGAGAAAGGAGCTAATCCGAAACAGCCTCCAATAATCATTCATAATATTTTTCTGATGCTCAGAATTAACTGCATTGACCTCTTTGGTAACATATTTTTCGGGAAACAGAGGGCTTACAAAACGATCAGAAAACCGTTCCAGGGCTCCCTCCATAGCATGCGGAAATATCTGAAATTGATAATTGGTATGGTCTCTGGCTGTATAAGCATTATAATGGCCCCCATTGGATGATAGATAAGTATTAAACTCATCTAAATCCGGATATTTTTTCGTACCCATTTTGAACATATGTTCGATAAAATGAGCCAGCCCCATTCGTGAATCCGGGTTGTCCAGGGAGCCCGCTCGGATACTCAGGGAGGCTGCAGATATGTTAAAGTCGGGATCAGAGAGCAAAAAGACCTTAAGCTGGTTGTCCAGTACAATTTTCCTGGCTTTTGATTTATCAAGGGGGTGTTTCATTATTTTATGATCTGAGCTGTTTGTACAACTCACCGTTATGGCAATCACCAGTGCCAGAAATACGGGTTTCATGGTGCTCTCCTGTATAAAAGGGGTTTATGTATCCAGAGCCTCGGTAATACGGTATAGTAAATATTCCCGGTGGGCCTTGGTCGCTTCATCCACATTATATTTTTTTGAGGAATATTTTATAATTCTGTTCAGGTTGGCGTGGGCTGCGGAAACCGCTAGGTGATCATATTTTGCCTTGCCTTTGTTCAACACTATTTGGATAAGGCGTTCTGTATATTCAATCTGCAGATTGCGGCGCATGCTGCTCACATTGCTGCTTGCGTCCACCGCAAAACAGGAATTGGTCAAATCACGAATCATATCCGAAAGGCTGTAAGTGTTGCCATACAAACCGGTGTCTGAAATGCGTTTCAATACATTCAAATGCAACAAATGATTCAGTATCGTTTTTTGAACATTCAGGATCTGATCATGAATATGGGGGTCGCTGGTGCCGCTCCACCCTCTGCGCTCCCACTGTAAATGATTATAGATATCTTCCGGCCGCTGGAACGCCTGGGGAGAAAATATATATTTATTCAACAATGTCATTGCCCATTTTTGCGTATCTCTGGGAATCGGCATAAAGGGCAATTCCCGGTCTTCCTGTCCAACCATAGAACGGTCCATAAACATACCGCCCACATAGCGTGAAACCACGGTAGCGCAAACACGATATTCCCTGTTCAATATATTAAAAGCATCGGTAAAGGCGTGGTAAGATTCGCCATGTTTTTCATACCTGGAACGCAGAGGTTTATACAAGGACCGGATCAGATCCATCCTTTCCTCAGCATATCCTAGTGGATTGTCACTCATGTCGTTGACCATGATCCGGGGATCAAGGCCTTTCCCGGGAGAACGCATATCATCGGCATCATTGCCATAGCCCAGTTCAGGTTTTGTTGACTGGCTTAACAGCAGACTGATGCGGGAAGCCTCATCCAAGGGGTTCTCCAAGGGAGTTGCATAGCCATATTCCACGGCCCAGTTATCATAGGGACCCGGCACTGTGGAATAAAACTGTCCAGTCCAGTTATTGTGTTTTCCAATATTGACTATTTCATAATCCATGACGGAGGAGGTCAGGCCAACTGGCTCGGTGATGTTTCTATCATGTATGGTATTCAGGCTGTGAAAATTACTGGCATAAAAATTGTGGCTCAGGCCCAAGGTGTGGCCTACTTCGTGCATAATCAGGTTCACCATACCCTCGTAAACCAAACGATGCTGTTCAAACTGGGTAAAGTTACCCATTGAATTGAGCGCTGTGGCGGCAAACAGGTTGCCTTGGTGTTTGTAATGGCCGGCCAGGCAGAGATCTTTTTCAGACAGGTTGCCATTGTCAGACAAAGGCCCATAAAGCCTTTCATATTTCACCCGGTTGGTAAAGTGAACATATTCCAGCATAATATCAGCACCTAAAATCTGGCCGGTTCTGGGGTTTACAAAACTGGGGCCGTAACCGCCAAAGGGCGGGTTGGGCGAGGAGGTCCAGCGCAGCACATTATAACGTATATCTCCCGCATCCCAACTGGCAGTATCCGGTTGGACCTTGACTTGGAGGGCGTTATTGAACCCTGCTTTTTCAAAAGCCTTGTTCCAGGCTAATACACCTTCTTTTATAGCATCGCGAAATTCATGAGGTGTAGTATTCTCAATCCACCATACAATAGGTTCTACTGGTTCAGAAATAAATTGCTCCGGATGTTTTTTTTCCAAGTGCCAGCGGTGGATCAGATCACGATAGGGAGTCACATCTTCCGGGTCGGTCATATCCGTGACCTGGGTAACAAAGTACCCCACCCGGGGATCTTCATAGCGAGGCTGATATTTGTTTTCCGGCACAGCAATAAAACTGTGCTGCAGAGTCACATTTACTGAACGGGCATCCGTAAGCCCCTGATCGGAACCCCAGTTTGTAGGTGTAGGGTTGCTGTATACATATTGTACGGAAATATCTGTATTCTCGGGGTAATTCTTAAGCAGGGCATACTTGGAGCGGTTCTTGATCAGGCGCCCCAGTTTAAAGGGATTCTTATTTCCGCCGCCGGGGATGAAGCCACGGGTGATCTGGTGCAGTGCTTCCGTAAGGAATACGTTGTCCACATCAACCATAACAACACTATCTGACTGGGCAACAACATACTCTGAGGCCAGGATCGCCGTGGTGATATTGGCGTCGGCGGCGCGGCTTAAGGGATTGTCAGGATCAAAATAAAAAGCATTGTTCTGCACCTCAAACTCAATACGATTAAAATAGCGATTGAAAGTGATGATCCGCTCGCCGCGGTAATTGCCCCTGAATACACCGGCATTCAGCTGACCATCGCGGGCATGCACAAAATAAACAAATTCTTTTCCAAGCTGGTCATTTTTCAGCACCATGGACAGTTTGCCGGTGGCTGTATCCTGACAGAGGGTGATGAGTCCAGGTATTTCTTTTTTCCCCTTCAGCCCCTCTTCCATGGTTTTTATTTTGGGGGGCGCAGGCTGTTTTGGCCCCGCA
>Ga0208639_1000820_pt1 | contig 22473 bp, 5 predicted proteins | sample ETNtaG_33_FD_185772 | JGI IMG/M metagenome (GOLD analysis project Ga0208639, IMG submission 185772) | Marine microbial and viral communities from oxygen minimum zone, Eastern Pacific Ocean - ETNP201310SV76 (SPAdes) (version 2) | ecosystem: Environmental > Aquatic > Marine > Oceanic ...
TGAAGACGACAGCATGCCATCAACCGCAATTTACGCAATCATTGGATTGGTTGTAATGGCGGTTATCGGCGGCGCTTTCATCCTAACCCGCGGCGCAGAAGCTGATGGTGAGGACAAAGAGTGGGATTACTGAAATCCCACGGCCCTCGAATGAAAACATGACCCGTCCTTGAGACGGTGACCCGGGTCGGGCCCCCTATAGGGGGCCCGGCCCCTTTTTTCGTTTCGAGTTCCAAACAATATTTGCCACCCACTCAATCAATATCTGGAAAATGCCTCGCAGTGTAACGACAAGGAGTGGTTTATCGATGGTGGCAATATATCTAGATCAGTTGGAATTACTGAGGATATCACTGAATAAATCACCTTCATTTTAGATTGTTACAAATTGTTTGTACCACTTATTTTTCACCATTTCAAACACCCAATAATTTCGTCGCAGTTTACCGAACAGAAATAAGAAATCAAAGGGTTTGCACCCATACGGTTATATCTACGTCAAAACGTGGCAGGGCCTGTTCATAGGACACTCTGGGGTATCTTGAATGATGACAAAAGGAAACAAGAAGGTGTTGGGCGGCAGTTGGCTGTTGCTCACGCTATTGATGATTGGAATGAGTTGGGCCCAAGCGGTACCACCTGCAGGCGACGCTGTATCAGCCACATCGGTTGATGAAGCAGAAGCAAATAATGCAGTGGATCCGTTTGCTCTCAACGTGGAGGAATATGTTACGGTGGATTTCACCGAGTTTGGCTATGCTGACGAAGATGAACTCGTTGGTAGTCGAACTGCAACCTCCAAGACGTACGTGACGGACGAGGGTAAGGTTGCAATTGTAACCACCGACCCAATCCACTACCTTGATGATGAAGGTGTGTGGCAAGAGGTCGACCTAAACATCGAATCGGAAGCAAGTGGTTGGTCGGTGACTGAAAACACCTTCGACACTTTCTTCGAGGAAGATGTGAATAACGGTGTGGTAATTCAAGTCGATGACAATATCGATGCCATCCGTATGGGTATGAACCCCGTCGTTGTGCAAATGGAGCGCGACGTGTCAATGCCGATGATGTATGAGCTCGACCACACGGAAGAGCCTGTGCAAACAGCTGGCAACACATTGCGATATCCGATGGGTCAGGGCGTTGCTCTGGACTATACGGTGACCAGCACACAGGTCAAGCAGAACCTGGTTATTCGTGACCAGCCGTTCTTTGAGCAGCCAGAATTTGATGGCTGGCTTGGTCTGCAGGAAGAAATGCTTCTTCCATTCGGCTATGCTGTCTTCGATGGCACAAGTCCTCTACAAGATGGACAAGTGCTGAAGACCGATGAGCAATTCGAAATTCGAAACAAAGACACTGGTGAACTTCTAGTTACAGTTCCAGCGCCTCTAGTTTACGAATCCGATGCATCAGCTCTACCCGGTATTGGGCAATATTTCATCATGCAAGTCGGTGAGCACGTTCAAATCACCACTACGATTGATTCGGAGTGGCTAATGGATGAGAACAGAACTTACCCAATCATGATTGACCCATCAATCGATGTCACTGCAGCAACGACCTACTACACCTACAAGTATTCGATCAACTACGGTTGGACGTCATACAGTTATGAGCGAGGTTACTCAACTTCGTTCATCACCTACACTTGCAAGGGATACGGTAGTGGCGGTGCCAGCACATGCACGAGTTCGACTTCGTATTCGCACTATGAGCGCACTGCAGTTCACCGCTTCAACTTGGCAAACACTCTGCCAACAGGTGCAACAGTAAGTGGCGTTGACTTCGAGAACCACGTCGGTCGTTACCGAACTGGTTCACGCAGCTTCACGGTTGCAGTCATGAAGAGCGGTAACTCACAGAGCAGCACAATGATTGATCCAGCGAGTTACACATACAGCTACGGAATGTACATCCACCGATATGCTGTGAACTCTGCATCTTCATCGTCCGCTACTTCGCTCAGTGACCCTGGTTACTACTACGGTTACAACGCAGGTAGCATCCGTTCGATTACAATGAACTCGAACGGTGAATCTGACGTTCAGGATGCAATTGACGGTAATGGTGCAGGCAGCAGCGGTAATATTCTCGGTCTTGCTGTCCGTTCCTCTGGAAACTCTCCAATGTGGTATTGGTGTACTCAGAACACCTACACATACTACGGTTGCCAATCCAGTTCTGCGTACAAGCCTCACCTTGAGATTTCTTACACGGGTGGATCTGATACAACGGCTCCAATTGCAGACGCAGTCGGATTCGATGGCAAGACCACCTATCTCGACGGCTCGCGAACCATGTACATGAGTGCAATTGACGTTAGTGGCGTAAACACCACAGCAGCAGGCGCACCTCATCTATGGTACCGAGTTGATGGCGGTTCGTGGAACGGTGTTTCCGCAACCACAATCGGCACATGCGTTGCAGGCCTAACCTGCAATTTCAAGGCGACACTTCCTGCACAGACCGCTCCGGCGACTGGCACGACTGAAGTCGAATATTACTGGGCATACCGCGACTCCCCTGCACCACCTAACGCTGGTGTATCGGGTACTACTGGCACGACCCCTGCTGGTGGAACAGGTATCCCAAGTAACATGCAGACTCACCCAAGTAACCCTTGGAGTTACGAGATTGAATCCATCGACAATGCAGCCGATGGTGACAACAAGTGGCAAGTGAAGGCAAGTGGATGGAACTCCTACTCGTATTACAGCGCACTGCGCTTCTACGACTGGCAGATGACCTACTACGAGCCTAGCCGTGAGTATCACTTCGAATACGATACATCGAACTGTGGAACAGGCACTCTGTCCTGCTTCAACACGCAGTCGAAGCTTGATCTACGATACTACCCTGGCACAACACGTGTCTGCACATCGACGACCTGCCAAGCAAACTTGGACAAGGTCTCACCTGCAGGCTTGAACATGCACGCCAAGAACGGTCCTAACATGGACGTGATTTGGTACCACGATGGTTCCAATTCAGGCGGATGGGGCTTTATGGGCTACGATGCCGCATCTGGCCCAGGTATTGATTCGCCACAAGCTGCTGGTACTGTATACACATCACTGGACTACGGTAGCACAGATGACGGCTATGTCAAGGTTCCAATTCCCGGTGACATCACCGGTTACTTTGGTTCCTTCTCATGGAACTCAACCTACAGCCTAAACAGTGCAAACCGCAACTTGTTCTGCATTAACACGAACAACAACCCGGTTATGTTCGTGCGTTCGACCTATTCAGGTTCGACTTACACCAACCCATGCTATGGTACGTACTACTACTACCAGTACAACTACGCATGGAACGGCTGGTCAAACCCAGGATGGGATGGCAGAGTCGACAACAATTGGCAAGTTAATTCCAAGGTCAGTTCAATCAAGCCAATGCCGGATATTTATCCTCCGGAATTTGACCACCCTGGCTTGATGGACTCCTATGTCGATGAAGATCGAACGCTTTCGATGGAAATTTCTGACGCAGGTGACCCACCAATGGGTCTGAACACCAATGCAACAGACAATGGTGACGGCTTAGTTGCACCATCCATGAACTATCGAATCTTCGATGCCGAGGCAGGCACCTGGTCTGGATGGACCTCTCGTGCCATGTCTCCAGATGCAGCTCGCAGCTCATGTGTGATGAACACCTGCACATGGGAAACGACCATCCCCGGCACAGATCGCGGTAACTCGGTCGAATACACACTGAGCGCTGTAGATAACAATGGCAACTGGAACAACACCACTGCCTTCTCCTACACAGTGGGTACACCGACCAAGGTTTTCGTCATTGAGTGGCACGATATGACAGCTGGATTCAACTCCGGTTACAATATCAATTATCAGGTTCGCCTGTATGATGTCACCAACGAAGTCGAGTTCGAGTATGATACAACCAGCAATGCGTACTATGACTATGAGTACATTGGCTTCCAGAACCCGGCAGGCACTGTCGGTGAGATGCTACGTACGCGTGGGCCAGGATATATTGCCGGACAAAATCCGTTCGCCAATAACTTCCGTATTGCTACAGATGGTAGTAGTTCGTATGGTTACGAAAAGTATGATGCAGGTATGACTGAGTTGTTCAACTACAACGAAGAATTTACTGGCAGCAGCAACGGTAACCCGTACACATACTACTGCACACGTTACTTCGCTCAATACCGAGCCGACTGCAGTACGGTCATTGACCTACCAAACGACTTCGAGTTCGAATACTTCGGTAGCACCTTCAACGGCACGCAGGGTCACAAGATCCACGCAATCCGCCACGGTGCAATGCAGTTCAGTACTTCGAGTTCGTCCAACAGTGCACAGATGATGAACTCCAATTGGGGAACGACAATGCCGAGCCTACCAAGTTCAGGTACGCAAGTTCGTAACGTTGACTTGGCACCATGGTGGGGCTATTATTCGTCGTACTACTGCTACTACAACTCTGGTTCAGAGTGCAGTATCCGCTCGAAGCTAATTCCATTCGATGGATCTGGTATGGACGTAACCTCGGACATTACCACGCCAACGATTTGGGACGCCGAGCAGAGCCCAATCCGTGTGAACCCATCCAACGGTGACTGGCTATCCGTCAGTGCAGATCTAACGATTATGCCTGGTGTTGAAGTCCAGATTGCTGAGGGCAAGGGTATCGCCTTCACTGGTTCTTGTAACAAGCTCACCATGGATGGTAACGATACAACCGAAGATGACGGTCCAATCACAATTACCAACATGGGTACGAACTACGCACAAGGTATGGCATTCACCAACGGTGGATGTGCAGCTGGCACAGATGATCGCCACATTATCAACAACGTGAATTTCGTGAACCAAACAACCGCAATCAGTGCGGGCAGCCGCAACGGCGCTGCACCTCACTACAACGGTAATGTGGGTAACTTCACGATTAGTGATTCAACGTTCACGAATGTTGGAACGGCAATCAAGCACGGCAGTGGTCAAGGCACAGCATTCGACCTGTCAGGCGTCGACATCAGCAACAGCGCAGATTCCTGCGTTGACTTGCCAGATGACTCAACTCTGACTTGGATCGGTGGTTCCGCCACAGACTGTAACACGCACGCATACGCGGGCCAAGGTGCCGTCGTAACAGGCGATGGTTCAACAGTCATGATGGAAAACGTCGACATCACTGATGCAGCCGTCAACGGTATCATCGGCACAGCAGACAGCCTATGGCTGTCCAACGTGACCGTGGATGCTAGCAATGGCTTCTCATGGCAGCAAACCGGAACGGGTGTCGCTCAGACTGGCACAGCAACAAGTGGTACTGACTTCTACGCATACAATGTGGATATCAGCAACTACCTCGCTGCAGCTACAACCCACGCTACCGACAGCATCCACATGGAAGGTGTCGACAGTTCGGGTGACTCGAATGGTTACACTGTAACACCAGCGGGCGCAAGTAGCCCAGCAATCGGTGCAACAGGCTGGACCATGGATGGTCTCAGTGCTGATGGCGGCCTCACGATGGCACGCACACAGCCAGCCAACATGGACGATGTCGATCTTGGTGGTGCTCTACAACTGTCGGGTACCGCACCTTCTTCGGCTACAGTCTCTGGAGACTCTGTTGATGCATCCGGAATTACAATCAATGGATGCGGTTGGAAGGTAACCCTCACTGGTGTAAACCTCGGTGATGGTTCTCAAGACGCATGGGTCAGTGCAAACTGCGCATCGTCAGCCAGCAGCAACGTTGTAACCATTTCAGATGGTACAATGGCCGGTGACAGCACCAACAGCAACTTCGCGTACGCGCGTAACAGTGTTCTGACTGTCGCTGAGATGACCATTACAGGCATGACGTCTTGGGGCAACAATGTCGCAAGCGCAGGCACCAACGGTGACATCCGCTTGATCGATGTGAACTTCGATGGTAACGACTGTCTAGATTCCAGCAACCAGGCCGATACGTCGGTCTGCTGGGTTGAAGCAGCATCCAGTTCCGCCAAGATTTACTTCGGCGGCACAGGTACTGTCTCAGTCTATCGTTCAGGTAGCAGCGGTAACGCCATGCAACCAAATCACAATGTTGCAGCATCGGTTCACGATAGCTCAGGCACAGAATTGTTCGAAATTGGCACCAGCAAGACTGATGCCTCTGGAGCAGCAAACGTCTGGCTAATCACCGATCTCTACGAGCGTGACAACACAGGTGGAACCAGTTCCTCGGCAACGTACACTGACCACACCCTCCGCGCAGCGGGTGGTGCAGGACAGAACGTCACGGCGCCAACGGACCCATGGTACACAGCAAGCCACAACCCGGATTATCCATCCAGTGACCTACCTCTCGAGGTTGGCGCACACGTTTACCTCAGCCTTGAGGCATTCCCGATGGACTTCGGTGGCGCAACGAAGGACTGTACGTTCTTCAGCACCAACGATTCGGCTTCGCTACAGGGTGGATACTACACCTATGTGCGTCAAGTCCTCACCTTGTCCGCGGACATGGTCTTGGACGGTTGCAGTGTGCACCTTCAGGGAACTTCGCTACGCATGAACGTTACATCCGGCAGCAATCCAACAATCACCCTGCGCAATGGCGCTGAGCTACTCATCAGTGAGTGGGATGGCGACTTCGGTCACATCAAGGCTCAGTCCAGTGCATATGGATGGGAGATGGATCTTGCCAGCGGTGGTATAATGACCATTGATGCAGGTTCAATCCGTGACATGAACGGCGGCCTTTTGGTCGGCGATGGTGGCACATTGGAGATGCGCAACGGTTCCACAGCATACGGCAGTCCGAACGCAGCAGCATCCACAGCAACTGTGCATGTTGATGGCGGAACGTTGATTGTCGACAACGCACAGGTGCAGAACGCCAACTCTGGTATCGGTATTCAACTAACGAACACGGCGGCAAGCAGCCTCTCGAATATCCTTGTCAAGAACGCGGCAACGGGCATTGCAGTGGTTGATGCAGCACCTACCATTGATGGATTCACTCTGACTGACAACACGGTTGGTATGGTCGTTGATGGTGGCATGAGTCTACCAACTCTCTACCGCTCGACCATCTTGAGCGGTGAAAGTGCAGGTTGGACCACGCACGCGATTGACATCACTTCGTTCGCGAAGGCAAACAACTACGTGCAAATCGGAACCAACATTGTCTATGGTGGCGGTAACTCGGACCCAATTTTCGGTTCGTACTACGCCAAGTACTTCATGACCACAGACCGCTGGCGAATCGCAGTCGATGACGGCAGCGGTTTGACCAACGTTACTGATTCGAGTGTCACTGGATACTATCCATACAGTGCAAACGATCCAGCATCGGGTACTGGCGGTGTCGCAACTTACGACGGTGGTCGCGGTGGTGCAGCAACTTGGGATTGCAACCTTTACGGTTACAAGTACAACCCAGGTGGCAGTTACCAATACGCGTACTACTACTACTTCATCGCATACGGCGGTGGAGCGTACACAATGAATGGTAACTACAACAACGAGCCTAACGAATTCGGATTCCGAATCGAGAGTGCCGAAGGAGTAACAGCGAACACCAACTACTACCCATACCATTACTGGGGCAGTTATTGGCCAAGCTTCTACTACAGTGGAAACTTCGCACCTCCTGAAGGATTCAACGGAATGTGGGGCAGTTACAACGTTTGTCAGAACTACGCATACGGTCCAGCAACCCCACAACCAGCGGGTTACAGACTAGCGTATCCAATCGTTGACACCAGCAGTTCAAACATCAACCAGGTTGTCATGTATGTGGACATGGTCCACTACGGTGCAGACTACTACCAAGATCGCTTGGACGTCTCCGTCCGTGCAGGTAGCACAGTCAGTGACCTATTGTCTAAGGATTACAGCCGCGACTTCGGAACCGCAGACATCAGCAACGGTGTAATTACCGGTGCAGATACTGGTATCGATATCGGTGGAAGCCGCGCATCCGGTGACTTGAGTTCTATCACCATCAACAACCCGGTGAATGAGGGAATTCTCGTCTCAGACAGCGTCGGTGCAACCATGGACGATATCACGGTCAACGATGGCCGCTACGGTATCCGCATGGGCAGTGCAGCAGGTGGAAAGTTGGCTCTAACCAACCTTGACCTAGACAACCAGTCGCAAGATGCAGTTGTTCTATCCACAAGCATGAACCTCGGTTTGAGCGGTGTCATCCAGAACGCAGGTTACTGTGGTCTGAAGGTACTCTCTTCGAGCGATGCTGATTGGGAGTTTGAAGGATTGACCCTGAACAACAACGGCGTGGGTATTACTCACGACGGTAGTGGGACGATGACGATGACAGACACAACGATGGTTGGCAATACTCAAGATGTGTCCATGAGCGGAACTGCTCGTATGGATTACCTCGAGGGTGATGTCACTGAATCCAAGGTCTCAGTTAGCGGACTAGCACAGTTCACTCGCCTACGAGCGTTGGATGTCTCAGTCTCTGCAGACAGCAGCGCAGTCGATGGGGCTCCAGTGAAGATTCTTGACGCCGACAACATGGTGGCAGCCAGTGGTACAACTGACAGCAGTGGTACCGTAAGTGGTATTTCGTTCGCTACTTGGATCAAGGATTCATCCGGAACCAACTCGATGAACCTCAATGGGTATCAATTGGTCACAATTGCGACCATTGCTTACACCTCAGGTTCAGTGATTGACGCACGATATGCAATGGACTCAATCTCGTTGAGCGATGCTCCGGGCAACACAGCTGCGGCTGATTTGACCACATCGATTGACGCGCGTACGTGTTACAGTTACACGTCGGCTAGTTACGATGTTCACGCATCCTGTACTGGTTTGAACTACATGAGCGACCGCACGGTTGACGGCATTGACGAGTATGGTTACTACCTCTCGGAAACTGACATGACCAACCTGGTCATTCAGATGGACTCGCCGTACAATTACCTCGATATTGGAACTGGTGGAGTCTCGTTCAACGGATCTACCATCTTCACAACAGGATGTGTCAACAGCCAGACCACGATTTACCCGGTATACCCATACCAGGGTCACGTGTACATGGATGACACAATGGTGATTTCAATGTGTGACGAATCCGGTAACAATGGTGCCAGCAGCTTCCGCCTCGGATACTCTGGAACCTACAGTTACGGTAACTTCCACATCAATGACACCAGTTTGCTTGGTTTGAAGAGCATCGCAACCGGTAGTGGTTACTACCAGAACAACGGTGATCTTGAAGTGACCAACAGCCTGTTGGTCCACTACCAAAAGGTCGGTGAAGGAACCAACCAGGCGAACGGTGCAAGTGCTGTTTACTACGATAACATGTGTATCCAGACCTCTGGATTCGATGATGTAGAAATCTCAGGTAACACAATGGTGAACTGTGGTGTAGGATTGTTCGTACCGAACAACTTCTACGCGACTTCATCTGCCTACAGTGGAAACGGACAGCTACGACTCGATGTCAGCAACAACGACATGCGAGACTGCGGTAACCTCTGTATGTGGTTCTACCTCGGTGCCAACTCGCACGACGCACAGGTCAATGGCAACACCATGACGACCGTGAGCGGATATGCGATTTACACCCAAGACGCAACAGTCTTCGAGATTGAAATCGATGGTAACACAATTACCTCTGAGAACCCAATCTACACGCGCGGTGCGCGTTCATGGGACATCACGAACAACGACATTACCGGTGACAGCAATGCTGCACACGCCTGTATCTTCGCGCTACAGGGATCAGGAACCATTGCAGGCAACACCTGCACGGATGCTGACGGTGGTATCGCAGTTAGTGGTATTCGCAGCGGTAACGATGTTCACATCGAAGGTAACACGATTGGCTTCACTCCAGGTCGTCTACCCACCAGTGCTATCGGCATCTATGTCGAGAACTGTGGTCTAGATGAAATCTGGATGGCTGACAACGCGGTATCTACCGTGATGAATGCCGTCAACACAGATGGATGTAAGGTTACAGACAACAACTCGGCGTACACCGGTCTCGGTGGCGGCGCAGGTCGTATCCACAACGTGGACATGCAACAGAGCACCTTCAGCCCAGCACACCTAACCAGTGTCTGCACAGGCGATTCGGTGCGCTGGACTTCGCGCGCATACTACCAGACCAACACACCACACTCGACCACGTCTGACACAGGTCAGGCAGAGAGTTGGGACAGTGGAACGATGAACCTCGGTTCGTCCTTCGTCCACCAGTTCACTAACGTGGGCAACTTCACTTACTACAGTGTGGCTGCTATGACGACTGTAACTGGCTCAGTGAACGTCGCAGATTGTCAAGGTAACAACCTACAGACAACTGGATTCGACGTCATGGGTGGCGGCGATGACATCACACTGAACGGTGTGGTCATCTCTGGATACGGTCTTGGTCTTGCCATGGAAGGTGGCGACCTGCACTTGGCAGGCGGCACCACCATCTTTGGTGATGCAGCAGCTGTTGAAGTGACAGATGTCGACGTATCATCGAACGGTGCAACAGTTCAAGCCAACGGAACCTACGGTGTAGGTCTCGATGTAGTGAGCAACAGCGGGTTCGATGATCTTGACTTGACTGGTCTATCGACCAGTGCAGCAGTCGGTGTTCTTGCAGATGGTCATGATGACTTCCGCTGGAATGGCGGCGTTGCCATGGGACACACTGCTCTGAAGGCAATCGGCGGTGCAACTGGTTCAATCGAGAACATGTCTGGTATCTACAACTACAACCACCCGTTGTATGGACCAATGGACATCCCACTTGCATGGGAAGACACTTACTCGTGCTATGATGCCTCACCTGGCTACGTGATGAACAACTCAGGTAGCTGTGGTGGTATCGTAACACAGATCAATGCAGGTCCGTTCTCTACGGTAACCAGTATTGGTAACGGTGTTCTCAACAATGGTTCGATGATCAGCCCGTGGATGCCAAGCAAGTTGACTGTTGACGCAGACGCAATTGTCCACGAGGGTAACCTCCTAGACTTGACCGTCCTACACATGGGCGGCCCAGCATCTGATGTTGGATTGTACATCCGCAGCCTAGCCATGGCAACCAACCTGAACACAGGTGAATCAGTTGCTGTGCCTGGTGGCCGTGCCGAGTATGTCAGCCCATCGTGGCGAAGCAGCCCCGGCCGAACCATCACTGTTGATGGTATCCTCTGGGATTGGCTCGGCACCAACATGCTGAACGAAGCTGACGACATGATGCCCGGTGCAGTTGCGGTTAACGCAACCACACAGGCGCACATGCGCGTGACATGGGATTCGAACTACATGTTCGTTGCACTCGTAGGTCCAACCTTCGTGAGCACCGACGGTCTGTTCTACCTAGACACAGCTCCAGGTGGCTCGGCAACGGGTGACAACTGGCACTCACAGCACACTCTGCCAATCAAGGCAGACTACATGCTGTGGATGGAGGATCTCAACAACTGGGGACTACGCAAGGTTATGCCTACAGGTAACTGGGTCGACGTGACCTCAAGTTGCCCGCAGATCACCTCGAGTATCTTCATGGGCAACCCATACACGACCACTCCAGTGAGTGAATTCCGTGTTCCATGGGACTGCCTAGGAAGCCCAACTGAAGATGTTCGCTGGATTGCAATGGTTCAGTGGGATTCACCATTCGGCCAAGACGGTCAAGTTGCAGGTGTGTTCCCAGAACAGCACTACAACGGCACAACAACCGCGGGCCAGACCTTCAGTGAGTTCGGTAACTTCAACCTCGTTGGAGGCGACCTCGCTGATGGAACAATGGATGACCACTTGTTGCTACTACGCAGCTACGTTGGCACAGGCACCTCTCCAGGTGACCCACACGCATACCAGATTCTGGTCAAGGTCCGCAACGCGGAAGGCGACTACTGGGACTGGGACGACTCCGTCGCACCACTGGTGATGACGACGAACCAGGATATCACAATCGATATCATGCGCGCCAAGCCGATCATTGAGAACTTGGTTGATGTATCATACGATGAGGATTCGGGATCGCACACGATTACGCTAACCGACAAGGGTGTCGACTATCAGGATGCATCCTCGGGTCTAATGTGGTCTGTGACAGACGCTTCGACGAACTCTCACAGTTACCCAACGCCGTATGACTACAGTTTGGCAGGCCAGACACTGAGCCTCGACACGCTCGAGAACCAGTTCGGTGGCCACCGCCTACAACTGACTGTAACAGACAGTGACGGTCTCAGTGCAACGCAGACGATGGAAGTCGGTATCTGGAACGTCAACGACGCACCAGTGATCTGTAACACGAACCGCTTTGACTGCATGCCAGTCTTCTACGATGACGGTGACGGTAACCTAAACGTCCACGATGAGAACTTCAACGGTCTCATCACCAAGGAACTGGGTGACACGTCCAACGCAACACGCTCGTACATCGTCGATATGGCAAACGAACAGTCGCAGACGGATTGGAACACAGAATCGGTACCACAGGTATACACATGGACTGAGGACGAAGGCAGCAATTGTGTGCCATTCTCCACAGACATCATGTCGAACGTTCTCACGATTGCTGAGCACACCTCTAACGAGGCCGGTGGCAACTGTGACATCGTTCTCAGCCTGACGGACAATGCAAACACAAACGCGGAAGCATCTGATGTAACGGTGAACTTCATTGTGAACCCGGTCAACGACCAGCCTCAGATTATGGACTTCGATGCAGCGACCAACACCTACGTCGAGACTACCAACGGCTCCCTCCAGCTAGACTGGTTCTGGGATGTCATGGAAGATGACGAGGACGCCAACAACTTGACTTGGGATCTAAGTCGCCTCATGGCTGACAACGACCACCCAGTCGACCAGTTGATGTGGTCAGTCGAAGAAACCTCATTGTGCGCTTACGAGAACTACTTCTCGATTACAGTGGACAACGATGCAGACACGATTGCAATTGACCTGATTGATGATGCAGCAACCGATGCACCAACTTCGGAGATTGACTTCCTGCAAGATGCTGACAATGACGGTGTCGCAGATGGTGGAGTCCACCAGATGCAGCCTGCAAGCGGTGTCTACTGCACAGTCTACCTTTGGATGCACGATACGCCTGACGCGCCAAGTCACATCGACTACGCACAGAGCGCATCTGGTGTCTACGAGCAGCGCAGCATCCGAGAGACGATCTACATCCGTGTGATCAATACTCAGGAAGCACGTCCGGACTACAACTTCGGCAGTGAGCCTGGCTTCGACTGGTTGAACATTGAGGCTGTCCTACCTGGCACTCGCGTGCCTGTGGACATTGACATCACCAATACTGGTGATGACCCAGCCCTCTACAACTACGGTCACGATGTGCAGGTTCGCTTCTACGCGGACGACAACCCAACGCTGATTCAGGACCAGGTAACACTGTCCTGGGATGCAGGTGAAGTGCCAGATGTTGGCGAGACGATTACCATCCGTGGTCACGTCACGCTGAACAATCCAACTGAGTATGTGCGTGCCTTCCTAGAAGTGCGCACAATCAACCCGCACACTGATGATTACATCGACAACTCGATTCGCCGACCGGCGCTTGAAGAGTTGAACTGGGATAACAACAACATCACAACGGACGACACGGCAGATGGCCTACCACAGATGGTGCGCCTCCGCCCAGCAACCTCGGTTGCTAGCTTCGCTCCGGGCCTCATGGCTGTGAGTCTGGTGGGTGCCTTCGTTGGCGCTCTCCTCATGGGCTCTCGCCGAGAGGAAGACGAAGAGGAACTCATGGAGTCCCTCTCCGGTGATGATGAGGCAGTCAGCCCAGTGATCGCAACGATTCTACTTGTTGCGATTACTGTGGTCCTGTCCGGTGTAATCTATGTCTGGGCACAAAGCCTGGCATCGGATGCAGGTGGAAAGGCAACACCTCGTTTGACCTTCGATGGAGAAGCTGAGATTGGCGGAGATATCCTTTACTGGAATATCAACGTCAAGAGCCACGACAACGAACTCGCTGCTCAGGCAGTCTATGTTGTCGTTCAGTGGACGGATGACGCAGGTGTGGTACACAGTGAGCGTACCAGTATGGCCGACCCAGATGGCGTGTATGGATTCAGTCCAAGCAGCAGCCCAAATCTGGTAACCTACAAGGATAACATCAACTGTAACGTGGATTGTTCCGCAGGATTTGGAGCGAATGATGAGATTCGAATCCGAATGGTCGATCCAGCGTCCGGTAGTGTCATCGAGAACGCACAGGTTACTCTGCAGTATGCACCTTCGGGTGGCACTGCAGTCATCCTGATGACGTTCGCAGCCCAGTATAACCCGCCAAGTTTGAAGGCGACATACTGAGCTCGTTGAGAGATAACCACAGGGGCCACCCGAACGGTGGCAGGGTGGGGCGCCTTCGGGCGCCCCCTCTGAGCCCCCACTCCGCTGCGGCGGAGTGGGGTCCTTGCTCCCATTCCTTCTTGACCGGGTACCCTTTCGTCGGTACACTGGTGCACGATGTCAATCAAGGCCGTTTGTTTCGATTGCGATGGCGTATTGATTGACACCATCTCATCTTGGCGGATTATTCACGAACATTTCGGCACAAATAGTGGGGAAATGCTTGATCGCTTCCTTCGAGGCGAGGTGAGTGATGCTGAATTCATGGCAGACGACATCGGCCTATGGAAGAGCGTGAAACCTCAAATCCACAGGGATGAATTGATGCGTTGTTATCAGGGTGTCAAATTGATGACCGGCGCTAGAGAATTAATTGAGGCACTCCAGTCAAGAGGTATTCTAGTTGCCATCGTTAGTGCCGGCGTTGATCTATTGATTGGCTCGATTGCAAATCTCCTCAAAGTTGATGATTGGATTTCCAATGGATTCCGTTATGATGAAGACGGATTCTTGTTAGACGATGGTGAGGTCAGAGTTCCAGCCCATCATAAGGATGCAATGGTCGCTAAATTGGTAAGAATTCACAATTTAGATCCATCCGAAATCGTGAGTATCGGTGACAATCACACGGATTTGAGTATGCGAATCCCTGGATCCGGTTTTATTGGATTCAATGGGCAGAAACAAATTGCTATCGATGGATTTGCAGAAGCAGGTGTACCTCACGTTCAGGAAAAGGATTGTCGTTTGCTCTGGCCTCATCTATTCGAAGGTGAGCCATTCCCCGCCGTAGGCGGGGAATGAGTCAAAGGCGAGATGGTTGCTCAGATGTCTAATGGAGATGCGCTGGTTTCCAGTATTCATCGCGTTCTTCCTCATATTACCGTCTACAATTGTCTCCGCGGAGGAGGACTCCGAAATCACACTGGAGGTTTGGCATTCCTTTGCTGCTGAAAGTCAAGAGGAGGCTACTTTTCTTGATGCCATAAACGATTTTGAAACTGCCAACTCACATATCAAAATCGAAGTTACAGGGGTACCCTTTGGAGATATTGACCAACTCTATCTGATCGCAGCTCAGGGAGGGGAGGCACCAGACCTTGTTCGCCTATCCAGCGATCAATTGGGTGAAATTGGTGAAGTTCGGGTTGATGGCTATCCCTTGCTAGAAGATCTCCGGCCCCACCTCACCCCTGCTGAACGTGCCATCTATGACAACAATGCATTGCAATCTATGCGATATGGTGATGCATTGTATGGTGTTCCTGCAAGCCAAGATTGTCTTTCATTACTTTACAATCGTGCGCTGTTTGATGCCGAGGGAATCGCTTACCCTGATGTGAATTGGACTCAGCAGGATATGCTTTCAGCAGCTGAAAATCTCACTCAAGGTGATGTGTATGGTTTGGCAGTCCCCGTCAAGGTTGCTTACTGGTGGTTCCCATTCCAGAGTGGATTTGGAGGTAGCCTATTCGATGAGGATGGTAACCCAACACTCGACTCAAACGGAAGTGCGGAAGCATTGGATTGGTATCTTTCACTGGAGCAAGTTCACGAGGTCGTACGGACGGGCACTGTTGGAGAAACCATGGAATCACAATTCATCCAATCCGAAGCGGCCATGATTGTTGACGGCCCTTGGAATTGGGCCACATATGAGGCAGGGCGCCTCGACGTTGGGCAAACACTGCTCCCCCTCATTGAGGAAACGGGATTGCGTGCATCACCGCTTGTCACCTACAAAGGATGGTCCGTCTCCAAGCAAAGTCAGCAGAAGATAGCCTCCACCAATCTCGCCCTACATCTTTCATCTCCATCTGTTCAGAAGACATTTGCACTCGATACGATGACAATGCCTACCGCAATAGAAACTGCTGTTGATCCTGACGTTCAAGCAGACCCTGTCCTATCTGGATTCCTTGCACAAGCAGAACTCGCAACCCCGGCCCCCACAACACGGGCCATGTCGATTGTTTACGGCCCCCTTGGAACTGCCTTTGAACAAGTTCACGGGGGGAGCGCTACTGCTCAGGAGGCTCTAGAAGGTGCAAATGCCGAGATGAACAATCTACTGTCTTCACAGTCATCATCGGCACCGTTTCCACTTTCGCCTGGCTATCGGACAATTGATGTCACAGTTCCAGTAGATTCTTCGGCAATATCTTACCAAATTTATGTGGACAATATATCTCATTCAAATCTCCTGGTCGGTGAATTTGGAATGACGGGTACAGGTTACGATTCTTGTACAGCCGAAGGTGTCGAACTTCTCCGGATGAATGATGTGGCCGTTGTCCCTCAATCAGCCGGAAACTGGACATGTGGACTCACAGGGATGATTCCTGATCAAATTCATCACATCGAGATTTTCGTTGACTACGGAGGGAATGCAGCCCCCACACTCCACTTTTCGATGAACGCTTCGACATCGGTGAGCGATATTCTCCCCCCTGCCCCAGACACGAGTCCAATCTTGTTTGCGATTGGCTCAATTGTTGCATCTCTGGTTGCCCTGTTGGCCATTCTACGTTGGCGAGATGCAAAGGCGGGCAAGCATCGTGGTAAACTCGCTCACGCTTACATCGCTCCGGCATTAATCGCCCTAGCAGTTCTGACATTCTACCCTGTAATTTACGGGATTTGGTTGTCATTTACCAATGCAGATCAGAGTCACCTTGGGGACAATGCTTGGGTTGGGCTGGAGAATTTCATCACGGTTCTCACCTCCGCAGGATTCCTACGCGTGACATTGTTCACACTGATTTGGACAGTGGCCAATGTGGTTGCGCATGTTGGTCTTGGCCTGGGGTTGGCTCTGGTTCTGGACAACCCACACGTCCGAGGAAGAACTGCATACAGAACGGCCCTGTTACTTCCATGGGCGATTCCATCGTATATTTCCGTCCTCGTTTGGAAAGGGATGCTTCAACCCGAAGGCCTCATTGATTCTGTACTTGGAACAGATTTTGAGATGTTGGCAGATCCCACGGGGGCAAAAACACTCGTCATTCTTGTCAATATCTGGCTTGGTGTTCCATTCATGATGATGTCCTTGAGTGGCGCAATTCAAGCTCTACCCAGAGAAATGTATGAGGCCGCAGAGGTTGATGGGATTAGTGTATGGAATCAATTCAAGCACCTCACATTACCCAATTTGAAGAGCGCAATCGTTCCATTGAGCCTTCTCGGTTTCATTTGGACATTCAACATGTTCAATGTCATCTATTTGATGACAGATGGTGGGCCCAATTTGCGATTTGGAGAACCAGGTGAAACCGATATTCTGATCACTTATGTCTACGATGTGGCTTTCCGTGATGGAGCCTATGGTGTGGCTGCGGCTTGGTCTGTGGTGATTTTCATCATGCTTGTCGCCTTTTCTTGGGTTTACATGAAGCGAACCAATGCGACGGAGGCGAGTGCATGAAGTCCCTGTCCCAACAGTGGTATGAACCACAGGAAATTGTCACACTGCGCTTATGGTTGCCTGTGGCAGTAGGTGTAAATCTCCTGTTATCTAGCATCGAATGGATTCGTGAAGATTCGCTGGCGTTACAACTCTCATTGCTCGGTGCATTTGCGCTTCTAGTTCTCTGGTTGGTGTTACCAGATGGTGAGCAAGCATGGAAGCGAGATGTGGCCATGGGCAAAGCCGGACTCGTTCTGATCATCGGCGTCGTGCATTACGCTGCTGGGATGCGGATGGCAATCGATCTCTGGTCTACACTCTGGTTGATTGGACCGGCCCTACTTGCACTCTGGTGGCTTTCGTCTCCTGTAATATCTGCATGGGCCAAGGGCTCATTATCGGTCCAAGGTGCCGAGGATGGCTTGTCAAGGAACAAACTCAAGGCGACACGTTTGGGTGCGATTGGGTCTCACATTTTGCTTCTTCACGCCGTCATGCTTGTCCTCATTCCTGTGCTTTGGATTCTTGATGTTGCAATGTCTCCCGGAAATATCCTTGGAGGCGATATCGGCATCTCAGATTGGACTGGCGAGCATTTCTCAAAGATGCTAGGGGAGGATTCAAGTTTCTGGATTTGGATGAGAAATTCGTTGATTGTGAGCCTTGGAACGACCCTGATGGGACTCGCTCTTGCCGTCCCTGCAGCCTATGCCTTCAGCCGCTTCCGCTTCTCTGGACGTGAAGGTTCGATGTTTGCCTTTTTGCTGGTACAAATGTTCCCTGGAATCATCATCCTCGTCCCCTATTTCATGGTCATGAAATCGTTGGGGTTGCTGAACACAAGTCTCGGCCTCATTCTCGCATATTCTGTCACTGCATTGCCACTTTGCGTTTGGATGCTGAAGGGTTTCTTCGACACAGTACCCAGAGAATTGGAAGAGGCAGCACTTCTGGATGGTTGCAACCAATTCGAAGTATTCTGGAAGGTGATTCTGCCACTGTCGCTTCCAGCGGTAGCGGTCACGGCTCTATTCAGTTTCTTGGCGGCTTGGAATGAATATCTGTTGGCGTTGACTTTCAATACCTCAAACGACATGTACACACTGCCCGTAGGATTGGCCAGCCTCATTTCCTCAACAGGTCAGGCATGGGGTGACTTTGCCGCAGCCTCGCTTCTCGTTAGCATACCAGTCGTGATTTTATTCATCGTTTTCCAGAAATTCCTGATTCAGGGTCTCAGCGCAGGGAGCGTCAAAGGGTGATACAATGGTCGAAGTACGATATGAAAGTGTAACGAAGCAATATGAAAATGGATTTGAGGCCGTCAAGGACCTTAATCTCAAGATTAACGATGGCGAATTCCTCGTTCTTTTGGGGCCCAGTGGTTGTGGGAAATCTACGACTCTGCGAATGTTAGCAGGTCTTGAGGACATCAGTGCAGGCAACATCATGATTGATGGGGCCAAAGTGAACGATCTACCCCCTGGAGCGCGCGGATTGGGCATGGTATTCCAATCGTATGCCTTGTATCCACACATGTCGATCGCCGAGAACCTCTCATTCGGCCTACGAATGGCCAAGGGCGACCACCGTTTGTCCGACGAAGAAATTGTCAGGCGAGTGCAGGAGACGGCCAAATTGATGGAATTAGAAGATCAACTCGATAAGAAACCCAAGCAACTATCCGGTGGCCAACGCCAACGTGTGGCTTTGGGCCGGGCTTTGATTCGTCAACCAAAGGTTCTGTTGATGGACGAGCCACTGTCCAATCTAGATGCGGAGTTGCGGCATCAAATGCGGGCGGAAATTCGGCGCTTGCATGAGACGCTTGGAACCACAACAGTCTATGTGACCCACGACCAGATTGAAGCGATGACATTGGCCGACCGTATCGCCATCCTTGACCAAGGAGAATTGCAACAACATGGTGCGCCGTTGGACGTTTACAATAATCCTGCAAATGAGTTTGTGAAGGGTTTCCTCTGTAAACATATAGACGAAATAGTTGAGACTGCGAACACCCTCTTCCCGAAGGAGTGAGACCTATGCGCTGCGCCATATCTCTTGTGATTCTGCTCCTATTTTCTACCGTAATCATCTATGATGCCGATGCCAGTGAAGGGCGTTCGACAAATCATTCAGTGGATATTCAGAGCATGGCTTTCACACCCAATACGATTACGATTCAGATCGGTGACAGCATCACTTGGACAAATCAAGATTCATTCTCACACACGGCTACTAGCACCAGTGGCCCCGCCTCTTTTGATTCTGGGACATTGTCGAATTCTGCAACGTTCACATTCACATTCACAACTGCGGGAACCTATCAGTACAAGTGTGATTTCCATTCATCTATGACTGCAACAATCACCGTTGAAGAACCACCTCAAGAAGCAGTGCGTACTCGTTCAACACAGACAACGTTCACTTGGGTTGGAGAAGCCACAGATGTTCAGGTATCAGGGGAATGGGACAATTGGGCAGAACGCACCGATTTTTCCGAAATCGATGGTGAATGGACAACTTCTCTGGAACTCGACGCCGGAATGTACTGCTACAAACTAATCATCGATGACAATTGGATATTTGATCCATCAGAACCTTATCGTGGCTATTGTGATGATTTTGAGAACAGCATTGTTCGTGTTCCAGACTCATCTAAACCAATGTTCACACACACCATTGAGAATGACATTCTGACCGTGTTATGGCATGCTGGCACCGGTGATGGTGCCCCTGAGTCCACGCCGTTGGCTTTGGCCACCGGTCTATGGGATGAAGAGACATGGACGTGGACTCTTGATCTGTCAACACTACCCGAAGGCAAGAACACTCTCCACATCACTGGAGATGATGTCGATGGCAACGCCGCTGACGACCTCCTTTTGCCATTCTGGAACGGCCCACAGGCTGATTTCATCTGGGAGGATTCCCTCATTTACATGGTGATGACCGATCGATTCGTCAATGGTGATGGTTCCAATGATCCTCTTTCGACCAACGCAGCACAAGGAGCCGACTGGTTAGGCGGGGACTTCGCAGGTGTAACCCAGATGATTCAATCAGGATATTTTTCAGACATCGGAGTCAATGTATTGTGGCTTTCACCATTCAATACTGCTGCCGAAGGGACAGAAATTGCCAGCGACAATCAGCACGAAGTATCGGCGTATCATGGATATTGGCCAGTTGCCGCTAGAGAAATTGATTCACGCTTGGGAACAGACGCGGAACTCCATGGATTAATTGAGTCTGCACACGATGCCGGCATCCGCATTCTAGGTGACTTTGTCATCAATCATGTTCACGAAGATCACCCATACTTCACCGATCACCCTGAATGGTTCAACCAAGGTTGCCTTTGCGGTGAGGAAAATTGCGGTTGGACTGAGAACCGCTTGGATTGCATGTTCCGTCCGTATATGCCCGATGTGAACTGGCGTGTTCGTAACGCCAGTGAGCAGTTCATTGCCGATGTCATGTGGTGGATGGAAAATTTTGACCTTGATGGAGGCCGTATCGATGCCGTCAAGCATGTCGAGGATCTTGCAATCACCAATCTCGCCGTCCAAATCAACGAACGCTTCGAGACCGCTGGAACCGACTATTACCTGAAGGGCGAGACCGCGATGGGATGGGTCGGCCACACGCTTGAGGAAAATGCCGATGAATATGGTACCATCAACAACTACATCGGTTCCAATGGGCTTGATGGTCAAGCAGATTTTGTACTCTATCATGCCGTTGTAGACAATGTATTCACTTCAGGTGATATGGACTATCAGCACCTCGATTATTGGACCGCTCGAAGTCAAGATCAATACGTCGAAGGTGCAACCATGGTGCCTTTTGTTGGTAGCCATGATGTTCCTCGATTTGCAAGTCGTGCAGACTCAGGTACTGCTGATGAATGGAATCAATGGGTCGAAGATGGGTTACCGGGCCAACCGGGGACCAATGATTCCTATCAAGCAGCACTGCAAGCTTACACTTGGTTGCTGACTACTCCTGGTGCCGCCGCCGTCTATCAAGGAGATGAATATGGTGAATTTGGAGGTGCAGACCCAGACAATCGCCATCTTCTCCGCGACACCCCTAATCTCAACGCGCGAGAAATATCCTTGATGGAAAATATCAGTGCAATCGGTCAATTGAGACTTGAATCTGATGCTCTCCGACGAGGAACATATGAATCTCTATTCAACGGAACGGATACGATTGCTTGGTCGATGACGACAGAATCCGACCAAGCTGTGATTGCGATGAATCGCGGTTCTACATCTGCGGAATTTGATTTGGAATTAGATTGGGTTGCCTACGATGCATTGAATGACGTCCCCATGGATCCTGAACACCGATTCACTCTGAACCCACACAGTGTCGCAATCTTCCTTGAATCCGATGCATTGCCCGTCAACCAGACCCATGAACCGGATGGACATTGTCTCACAGTCGACAATCTGACCGTCAATGCGACTCTTTTCGTCACTTTAGACCTCGTCAACATCTGCGATCAGGGAATCCATTACCCTGGTGTGAACGCGACTGCTGACAACCCCCTTGTCAGTGGTTTCCGTGGCATGGTTGAGTGGTACTACGTCATCTTCCCAGAAACCTCTTACCCGCATTCTTGGCAACTTATTTTGAATGAAACAATTCCGAACGGTACAGAAATCACCCTCACTTTTGAGGCTG
>Ga0208639_1000824_pt1 | contig 22407 bp, 17 predicted proteins | sample ETNtaG_33_FD_185772 | JGI IMG/M metagenome (GOLD analysis project Ga0208639, IMG submission 185772) | Marine microbial and viral communities from oxygen minimum zone, Eastern Pacific Ocean - ETNP201310SV76 (SPAdes) (version 2) | ecosystem: Environmental > Aquatic > Marine > Oceanic ...
TTCCTCCACCGCCGCCTGAAATTAGGGGTGATATTTTTCTCAATATATCTACTGCATTATATCTCTCACTAGCGACGGTGTCTTCAGTTATAGCAATCATTAGTTTACCTCCGCCAACCCTCGAACCTAATATTGCAAGTGTTGGATTACCTGTATCCAATGTCAATTCCTTCAACATCTTAGTCATCTGTTTGAGGTCCCCATCGCTTTCCATCACAACAATTCTAACGCCATCCTTGGAATGTGATGAATCGTCGCCACCGGAAGTTTTGATTCGAACTATTTCTGCCTCCAAATTTTGAATACGCTTTCGTTGTTCTTTCCATTCGGTAAAGAATCGTTCAGCAGTTCTTGGTAGGTCTTCTGAATTGATACCAAAAATATCAACAGTTCTGCGTAGTAATTCATCTTGTTCCCTAGCATAGTTCAATGCTGCTTGACCTGCAACAATATGCAATCTTTCAACGCCATCTTGGACTGCAGTGGAACGAATCACTCTAATAGAGCCGATTTGTCCTGGCTCATCATGGTGAGTACCTCCACAAGCCTGAACATCGTGGTCAGAAATTCTTAACACTCTAATCATTTCACCCTTAGGCGCTCCACCTTGGTACAAATCAAATCCATACTTCTTATCAGCATCTTTACGATTTAATTCACTTTTATCTATTCGCTGTACTTGACCAATTATTTCATTTGCCATACTTTCGATAGCATCTAAGTCATCACGCGTTAAGCGCTTGAAATGAGTTATGTCAAGTCTTGCTGATTCTACAGATTTATTTGCTCCTGCTTGATATATGTGAGGACCAAGTATACGCCTTGCTGCACCACCAACGATGTGAACAGATGTATGGTGATCCATAAGTTGTTTTCTTCTGTCCCAATCTAAACTTCCATGCACTAAATCTCCAACTTCAAAGGCACCATTAACCAAATGAACAATATGGCTACCCGAAGTTCGAGTATCTAAAACATCACGTAGATTCGAATCTGTCGACAATGTCCCATAGTCTCCCTCCTGACCACCACCTTCCGGATAGAAACAAGTTCTGTCCAGTATTATTCCATGGCTAGCACCATCTGGAATATCATCGCCATTCAAGGGGCCACAGAACAAAACACTGCCATCAAATTCACGTTGTTGGACATCATCGTAGTATAGCGATTTTGTAACTGGAAGTGTTTCAGGTGCGTTTACTAATTTTTTGACAACTACTGATTTAGCAGCTTTTTTTGCCATCAATGCATGCCTCTCTGCCATTTCAGCGGAGAATCCAATTCGTAACTTCACATTGCTCCATCCCGAGTCTTGGGCTAATGAAATTACCATATCTGGAGGTATTCCGTGTGAATCATTTAGTGTGAATAAAATTTCATCATCGATCGATTCACTAGATTTATCCAAATCACGTAATTGTGTTAGGATTACATTGCCACCTTTTCGCAACATTTCAGCATATTTCTGTTCTTCAAGATCTAAAATTACACACAGACCATCCTTGGTTTGCTTCATTTTTGAATTACCCAAGTTCACATCTAAATGATGTGTTGCAAGTTGGGAAAGTGAAACTTCTAACCCTAAATCATCGCGTAATCGTAATGTTCTTCTAGCCATCATTCTAGCCAAATATCCTGCTTTAGCATTTGAAGGAACTAGTCCGTCACCAAGCATATTACAAAGAGCATGAAGGTGATCGGGAATTGCATAAATTCTAGCGAGTGGTTCAGTAATACTTGAAAATTGTTCATCACTGAGAACAAAGCCTCTTTGCGACAGCCTTTCGATAAAAATAGAACGCAATTTTTCGCCATCAACACCTGCTTCGATGTTCATAATTCCGCTCAATCGGCTCATCTCCCCTAATACATCGTCAAGATTTAGTTCAGGCCACTGTTTGGCGATATTTTCAAACCCAGATAATTGCTTCAGCCATTCAACTGTATCGGGATAAATTGCCTCGTAAATAGTCGGTGTTCCCGCAGCAGCCCAACAAAATCGTTCTAGCCCGTATCCTGTATCGATTATTTGAAGTGGCATTTCTCTGTACCTGTCGCCCTTCAATTCGATTTCTCCGTCAGGGTGTTCTTCAAGATTCATGAAAACTAGTGTAGCCAATTCCAAGCCGCCAACGATAACTTCCACTGCAGCACCAGCATTTCCTCCACCACACCATGGATTCTCAACATAGGTTATTTCTTTGGTATCTATTCCAAATGTCTTGGTAAACATGTCATGACAATACTGAACACATTCTTCCATCCAGTAGAACATTTTTCCTTCATCTGGACGATTAAAAACATGGTGAGCCATCATTTCAAAAGTGGTTAAGTGTCTACCTGAACGACCAACAGCATCAACATCTGTAAGTCTAATACAAGGTTGTGAAATGGTTAAAGGATTGGCGGGTGGTTCAACTTCTCCCGATGTCACATGCGGTTGAAAATCTGCTATCGATGCAATAGTCAAGTGAATATCATCACGCCACCTTGCTAAAACTGGATAAGGGGTTATTCGAGTATGTTCAACATTTTCAAAAAATTGTAGAAATGACTCGCGCATGGCGTCTTTCAGTAATTTCCCACGCATATCATAACCTTGAATCAAGGGTTTACCGATGAATGTATATTCATCTTCGCTAGTGTCTCCACAAGTATCTCTAGTTTCGTCTGTAGTCCAAAACCAAAGGTCAGTAACTCGACATTGCTTACGCATATATCCATTTTCATGGAATACTGTCAAATCAATCGGAGGTAGACTCATGTGCACACCTGTCAACTTGTGACACCCATCCCTAACGACGACACATATTGAAACCTACGGGTGTAAAAGCCTAGAATCGTATGAACAATGCTCAAAGAGGGCAGACTCAACACCGGTACATGGGCGAAGATTGGCGAGAGTATCTTCAATCTGAAAAAGATGGTACAATGCGCATCAAAGCACATGGTGATATGAAAGTTGACGCAAGAATTGTTACCGACCATGAACATCTAGCCAAATACGCAGATGATAGAGGTCCTGAACAGTTGGTCAACGCAGCAAGTTTACCCGGAATTGTTGGAGAAGCTTGGGCGATGGCTGATTGGCACTTTGGGTATGGTTTACCAATTGGTGGAGTGATCGCCACTGATACTGAGGCAGGTGAACAAGGTGGCGCCATTTCTCCAGGGGGCGTTGGATTTGACATTAACTGCGGAGTAAGAGTCCTAGCACTTGATGCCACAATCGATGACATTCCAAATATCAAGAAATTGGCAGGTCGAATTGCAGGGAGAATTCCTGCTGGTGCATCGGGTAAAGGTGGACTAGACATCAGTATGTCAGACCTACAAAATATCATATCAGGTGGTGCCGAATATGCTGCAGAACTCGGCTTTGGAAATTCAGATGATCTCAAAAATTTAGAATCCAGTGGACGTTTGGAAACTAATGATGTGGAACTTTCATCTAGAGCAAAGGAGCGTGGAATGAGAGCCTTAGGGACACTTGGAAGTGGCAATCATTTCTTGGAAATTCAGTGTGTTGAATCTGTTGAAGACAATGATACTGCCAAGCATTGGGGATTGTATGAAGGTCAACTTCTGGCAATGATACACTCCGGTTCAAGAGGACTTGGACATCAAGTATGTAGTGAGCATTCACGGAAACTTGAACAAATGTACAAACGTGATGGCAGCAAGTGGTATAATGAAAATTGGGATTATACAGTAGCCGACAGACAATTGGCTTGCGCGCCATTTCACTCAAAAGAAGGTCAACAATATTTGGATGATATGAATGGAGCAGCAAACTTTGCATTTGCAAACCGAAGTGCCTTAGCTCATCGTCTTAGAAAAGTATTGACACTGGAAATGGGTTCTAATGGCGAAGCGAGAACTCTATATGATGTAGCACATAATATTGCTAAAGTTGAAACTCATTTAATCCACGGCCAGAAATGTCAATGCGCTGTTCATCGTAAAGGTGCAACACGAGCATTTGGCGGCGACCAACTCGAATTAAATTCCAGTTTCCAAAAGACTGGACAACCAGTCCTAATACCGGGTGACATGGGAACCGGTTCATGGCTTATGGCAGGACCGGTAAGTGGGCAAAATCAAGCATTCGGCTCTTCCTGTCATGGAGCAGGGCGTTCTCTTTCAAGAACTAAAGCGAAGAAAACCATCGATGGCAAAGCATTGAAGTTAGAATTGGAAAATGCAGGAATAAGAGTTCATGCCTCCACGCCAAATGTCCTTTCAGAGGAAGCGCCACAAGCATACAAGGATGTTGATGAAGTCATTCAACTTACTGCTAAAGCAGGACTAGCTAGACCTGTTGCAAGAATAATACCAAAAGTTGTGGTTAAGGGTTAATCACATACAAAATTTGGATGTGCTTTGACCTGGAATCATTGGTGCAGCACCTGTATGAACACCATCTGGTTCTTCACAAATAACACTTAATAATGTATTTACTAATTCTTTTAATTCGTCAACTTGGCTCTGTAAATCATGCACACGTCGGCGCATATCTACTTTAGGTTCTACTTCTTTTCCCATCAATATCCCATCTAAGGAAGTCGCCTTCCTTATTTTCTAATTTACAAAATAGCCCTTTAATCTTTGAGGAAAAAAAAGTTAACAATTAGACTTTTTCAAACCCAGTCTATTACCCCACCATACAATAATTAGATGACGCGAAGCGATTATAATAAGAAGGCGATTCGCTGGGATTGCGCCACCGTGGCTTAGCGGTATAGCACCTCATTGGTAATGAGGAGGTCGCGAGTTCAAATCTCGCCGGTGGCTCCACCAATTCAATTCTAATTTCCATTTTTGGGTATACTCAATGAATTACTTCACATAGTCATGATTTGAATAATATATGTTGGCGCCGAGAGAGAGATTTGAACTCTCGTGCCACAAGGACACGCGATTTCCAGTCGCGCGCAATACCAGGCTATGCGATCTCGGCTCGCAACCCTGCGACCCCCCTTCCATGTTTAACGCTCTCGCTTGGATTTGATGAACGAAAAGGCGAAAGAACTCATATGTGAACTCGTTAGGCCATCAACATGAGCGAGGCGGTTGAGGCCACCAAGGACGTTGAGAAAGCAATGTCTAGTATGCCTTTTCACCTTCGCGATATGAAATTGAAATATGAATTTGGAAATATTCATCCACTCTTCAGTCCAATTGATAAAATGAGAAAGGAAATTAAATTCATTGTTCTTCTAGCATTCGCTGAGTGGGATAAAAATTTAATTATTTCACTATGTGTTGGAACTTTAGCATTTCTTTTAGGCACTTTATCCGCCGATGTTTTTTCGGGTGGCAATCCAGAATTAGTCGGATTTGAGGGGATGAGAAAAATTGGTAGTTTCTCCTTCTTTCAAATGTTGCTTGGATTAATTGCTTGGGTTTGGTTTGTTTATTTGACTTGGACACAGTTTCCAGTGATGCGAGTTCACTCTTTATCTATGCTTTTGATTTGGAATGGCGTGATGTTTTTACAAATTTTATTCCATCAAAATAATTCAGATTTTCCCAAAGACATGGTTCTATCGGATATGATGTATGGCGTGCTAATTATGCTTGTCATATTTTTCTTCATCTACTTCTTTTGGAAAGCAGTAATTGAGACAAGGGATTTACATGTTCAAATACATCACTTTCATGAAGATGTTAGAATTATGGAAAAAGAAATGAAAGAGCATTCATTGGTAGGATGGGGCAGTTTGCTTGTATTTTGGTTAATTAATACATTTTACTCGTGTTGGAATGGAGTGCATTATATTGCAAGAAGAGGTGACCAAAGTTCTACCTATTATTTCATGCACATTATTTCAGGCCTACTTATTGTACCAGTATTTATGTTATTGATGTGGTATCCACAACGAATGCTGGGTAGTGAAGTGCGAATTAGCACTACAGCAGCAATTACTGCTGAAATAGAGTTGGCGCAAGGCAATTTGAAAATCGAGGAAGAGGCGAAATGCCCGGAGTGTGATGAAGTTGTGGAATTACATCGAGAGAGTGATGGCCAAATTACTGTCCCATGCGCTACTGAAGCATGTACTGAACAAACGGGCATTATTGGAACAAAATGTAATGTTTGCAAGGAAAAATTTCCAACTAGATTTGAATGCAAATCATGTGGTGTCAATTTGCCATATATCGATTGTGTTCCGGATTTGGAGGCGTGGTGATGAGTTTCTCTCACTTACGTGAAGATTTTCCAACCCTTAGTCAAGATAGCCCCCCGGCATATTTAGACAATGCTTGTGTAACTCTCAAACCACAACAAGTCATTGATTCCATATCTAATTACTATAGTAAATACCCCGGTTGTGGCGGGCGTTCAGTTCATCGTTATGGCACTCAAGTTTCACGTTTAGTTCGACAATCTAGAAAAACTGCTGCTGAATTTATCAATGCTTATTCTGTCGATGAGATGGTCTTTACAAGAAATGCAACAAATTCTTTGAATCAAATCGCCAAAGGCATGAGTTGGGAAAAAGGTGACATAATCTTAACTGGAGACCGTGAGCATAATTCAAACTTAGTTCCATGGATTCAACTTAAAGAAGAGTTTGGAGTTGATCACAGAGTGGTGAAATCTAATGCTGATAACTCATTTAGCATGGAAAATTTCGAAGAGGCATGTGCTGATGCTGGAAATAGGCTAAAACTTGTGTCAATGAGCCATGTTGGTAATTTAGATGGCGTTATAACACCCATCAAAGATATCGCTAAAGTTACTCATGAACATAATGCACTAATCAGCGTGGATGGTGCTCAATCAGCACCACATATGAATGTCGATGTACAAGATTTAGACATTGATTTCTTCTCATTTTCCATTCACAAAATGTGTGGCCCTTCAGGAATGGGTGGCCTATGGGGGCGAAGTGAGTTGTTAGAAAATATGCGTTCCATCCAGGCAGGAGGTCAAACTGTCACATCAACAACTTATGACTCACTTAAATGGGCCAAGCCACCTGCAAGGTTCGAGGGGGGCCTTGGAAACTTTGCCGGCATGATAGCTTCCGGTTCAGCAATGGATTATCTTTCAAAATTAAATATGGATACAGTACACGAGCATGAAGTTAAACTTAATCGAATTATGACAAACGGTATCAAGCACTTGAATGGTATCGAAATTATAGGGCCTGAAAATCCTGAATTGCGTAGTGGAATATGTTCAATTTTGATGGGTGAATTACCATCCCATGATATTGCAATATTACTTGATGAGGCTGCTGGAGTCATGGTTAGAAGTGGCCAACATTGCGTACATTCTTGGTTCAATGATAGAGGCCATAATGGTTCTTTAAGGGCTTCTGCTTACCTTTATAATACTGAAGATGAAGCTAAATTATTTGTAGATACATTTTGTGAGGCTGTTGAAGCATTTAGTTGATTTATATGAGTGATAAACTAATTATTCCTGAATTATCTCCAATAGTTCCAGGTGACCAAGTAGAAAATGCAATCTTGTATTCAAGCGACCTCACATTAGCCAAAAAAGTGGTTAGTATTGGCATTTCATTACTTCTAATCATCTCCATATATTGGCTAATAAATTATGTTGAAGAAGAGGGGATTTTTTCTCTAAGGCCAAGTGATGAGGCAATGAATTATCAGGACACATATAGTGAAATGATACAGTTGAATGAGGTGTCATTAGACGGTGAGGGGGTCTCAGTTTGCATTGTTGACTCAGGTATTGACCTAACCCATCCTGACTTATCCGGATTAAGTCTTGCAGGCTGGAGAGATTTCATTTCTACTAATACAGAACCATATGATGATAATGGACATGGAACAAGTATGGCTGGAATCTTAGTGGCTGATGGTTGGATTGAGGGTGTTGCTCCAAATGTCGATCTATATGTTGCCAAAGCTCTCGATGGAGTTAATGGCCAAGGTAGTGATGAAATAGTAGCACAAGCAATTGATTGGTGCGTAGAGCAGAATGTGAATATTATTTCTCTTTCACTTGGAGGTGCTCCTGGGATTTTACCATTTAATCCATTCAGCGGTAGAGATTCTGGCGATGCTGCAAATGACGCTATTGACCAAGGAATCGTCGTGGTTGCAGCAGCAGGCAATGACGGTGGTGGAGATGATGATGGAGATGTTGCACATCCAAGTAGTGAGCGATTGGTAATTTCAGTTGGGGGCGTGACATTATCGGAAAGTCATTGGTCTGGCTCTTCAATCGGTGATAATGATGGTAGTCTTTTCCCGCTTATATTGCCACGACAAGACCCGAATAAAAAGCCAGAGATTGTTGCTCCAGCGGAATCTGTACCGGTCATCAATAACCAGAGTTCCTGGTCGATAGTTGATGGCACTAGTGCTGCCACTGTATTTGTAACCGGCGCCATTGCATTACTACTCGAAAATTCTCCTGAATTAAGTAGTAATAATGAACAAGCAAATTCTGATACAGTATCTCAAATAAAGCAATTGATTTTAAATTCGGTTAAAGCAAAGGAAGGACAAGAAGGCCATGATGACAATTATGGATATGGACTACTGCAAATTGACGACTTGATTATCGCTTCAGGTTCAGTTTAATTTTTGGCCAAAAAAGCAACCAAAGTTCCTTCGAATAAAGGAGTAAAGGCAACAAAATGGGTTTCTTGACTTTTAGTAATCAACTTAATCCAAGAATTAAATCCATTTACATGCTTCATCATTTCTTCGTCATTTTCATCAATATCGCCAGATGGAACTGGGGGTTCACAGGTGAAAAGTACCCCCCCATCACTAAGCAATGGCAACAAACAATCAATTGATTCAGCCAAAGTTTCAATATTTGAATCGACTATTATCACATCTGAGTCCACTGCTAAAGGTGAATTTCCCACTTCCAAACCGGTTGCGGATGCTGCACTCCATGCAGTGGTTTCAGCAACTAACGATGAAATTTCACCTACCACTATATTGCTCCAATCATCAGCCTCAAATCTAGTCATCAAACGATGAAGTATTACTGCAAATTTTGCACCTTGTTCAACAATATCATAGCGTTCTGGCTTTGAATATTCGGTGAAAAAATCATATAGCCAAGCAGAACGGTGCCCGATTCCTGCACCAACTTCGATAATTCTAGTTGGCTGTAATTTGGAAATAGCGTTACGTAATCTGCGAATCACTGATTGTGACCAAGTGGATAAACCCATATGTTGTAATTGTTGTGAGATGTTAGCGGCGATTTCAGGCTCATCTCTAGACATGTCTGAATCTTTAGATAAAATATAAGGGAGAACATCTGCTTTTGAAGGAGGGCTGCCCTGCATTTTATCACCCATATTATGTCCACTTCGGCAACCATCATGAATGCTCGCTTTGGATTATTTCAGCCGGTGACTTCAAAGACACAACCTTTCACGGCTGGTTGAGGGATATCATGTCTGATGACGAAAATGAATTCGAGGATGAAGAAGTCCTAGAAAATGCCACTCATTGTGAAACCTGTGACGAAATTACTGGTCATGAACTACTGCGTGAAAAACCAGTTGGCCAGGGGCGCAACCTCTTACTAAAGTGTAACGAATGCAGTCTTGTTTCCACATTTGAAATTCGCCCACCTAAGTTAATTAGGGTTCCATTTATTCTAACCGATGGTCCAAATTCACAAAAAATCACTATCGATGTAGATGGTGATGAAGAATTTAGACTAGGTGATGTATTTGAAGAAGATGAGAAATTGTGGACTATCAATCAAATTCTAGTTTCTGGAGAACGAAAGGCAAAGAGGTCAATTTCCGGAGAAGTAATGCGCATTTCTGCGTTAAGAACTGATATGGTTCGAGTGAAAATGACTTTGACTAGGGGCGAGCAATCTGATTCCGAAGCAATTCTTGTGGAATATGGCAAGACTTTCACTGCTGGACACTTAATGGACCACAACGGAGAAACTTGGAGAATTCGCGCCATACATACCGGCGAAGGTCGAACGATGCGTGGAACAGTTAAAGTCCAAGATATCAAAAGAATGTATTTGCATGAGCCTCCTCAACCTGAACACTTTGAACCCAAAACGCCGAGAGAAAGAAGACAAGCATGGAAAGAAGGAAGATTGGGATATAATCCCAATCCAGTCGTCCCAAAAGAAGTGACTAAGAAACGTGTCACGCCTTCTAATAAACGAAAGAAAAAGCGCCCTAGAAATTAAGGTCGATTTGTCCAAGGCATCAAGAAAGCCTTTGCCACTTGAGCACCAACTGTTGGATTCTCTTTCAATCGTCTTATACTATATTCATACCACTTTGCTCCATAAGGAATGTAGACTCGTGTTCTATGCCCCTCAGCTGCTAACTTTCTACGCATTGGACCACGTACACCGAGAAGCATTTGAAATTCATACCCATTACCCTTACCTTTTCTCTCCGGGCCAGCACTTACTCTAGGGTCTGGAATCTCAGGACCCATTCCATATGACTTTAGGGCAGATTTAGCATGTTTTACAACTGGCACATCATGTGAAGCGATAGCGCAATAAGCCCCAGCAGCGAGAATTTTGTCAATCGAAGAATTCGTGGCAGAAACTATGTCTGAATAAGATGTATAGGAAATCTCCTCAGGTTCCAAATATATTCCTTTGCAAATTCGATAATCAGCCATAGCACCTAATTGTGATTCAAGTCTATCAATATCCTCCAAAGTTCTAAACAAACGACCTTGCAAAACTGTGCCTACATTGGTTAAACCCTGATTATGCAAATCTATGACTACCTGTATGGTTTCTTCAGTGACGCGATGATCTTCCATGTCCAAACGCACAAAAATATCATGTTTTGATGCCATTTCTACTAGATTTTTGATGTTCTTAAAACCTTTTTCAGAATCAATTAATATTCCAAAGGCTGTGGGTTTGATGCTTAAATTTGCGTCTAAATTATGCTCGATAATTGCATTTGTGACACTAACATACTCATCATAGAAATATTGAGCCTCCTTCATAGTTGAAATTTCCTCACCAAGTACATCAACCGTGAAGCAAGCATTCTCTTTACTCAGTCGCTGCATAATTTTTACCGCATCTGATAATTCGGAGCCGGCAACATATCTACGGGATACCCATTTCACAAACCATTTTGGCATGCGAACGGTACTGGCGACGACCAACTTGGAAAACCAACTTACCATGTTCACCCTCAACTAATGCTTTTGAAGGAGATTCTTGAGGCTTGTGATTGTCAATTAATTAATTCAAGTATAAATTTTGATTTCATTAATGGAATATTCAATTCTTTTAAATGAGCCCTTATCGCCTGTTTTTGCCACCCTTTGAAGGCTTTCCTATCCATTGAGCAGATAATTTTACCATTTGGAAATGCCTTCTTTGTAGACTCTATCGCTACATTGAGTGAATTCTTCCAATTACCACCTGGAGTAGAAATTTCATCATCAGGTTTGATGAATGGTAAAGCATATGTTGCTAGCATATGACCAATCCAAATTCCCTCATTTAATGCAAGTTTATTGGCTCGAGGAGAATAGTGTCCACCTCCAAGTGTGATAATTACAGGTTCACCAGAATTTTCTTGTTCATCCCAAACACCAATCTCTATACTATCATCTAACCCTATTCCTTTGGCGATTAGTTCGGCTAATATTTTTGCTGCACCAAGATGGCCCCAAGTTTTCTCAGTTGAACCTACCTCGACAAATATCGAAGGGACATTTATCCAAGGCCCATGATGAGTTACTTCTAGAGATAAATCGAACTGTTGTTCTAAATCTGTTCCTCTAACCATAGTGGTTAGATTACGCCACCATGAGGCTATTCGAGGTGAAGGCGGGGGAGCATTTCCACCTTTACCACCATATGGCGGCATCTCATCAAAATCTGACTGAGGGACTCCAATTGGGTGTAATGTTAGTGAAGGGGTGCCACTTTTTGCAGAATGACGAGAAGGAAAAATAGCTTCAATTACCTGCTCACCAGTAGCCAAATTCCATCTTGTGTCTAAATTATCTTCGAATAAAATACCATCTGGATGAATCCACATTCTGATTTTTCCAATAGAATAACTTGGATGTCCTTCAACATCAGTCATTCTAACCCATGGATAACTAGAGAGGAGAATATCTGCCTGATTTTTCGAAGCAATATCCCCGCCACTGACTATGATTAGTCGAACCTCAGTGGGAATCATGTTTGTCGGATTAGTATCTCATTATTGAGCCCTTCTTAATACGAGAATTGACAAACTATGCCACACTGGACATGGCATGGCAAGTGAACTTCCGACAAGTTTGGAGTTTACGCCAAAAGAAATAATTCCTTGGGATGAGGGCTTCATAGCAATTGGAGTAGATGGCGAATTACAAAAATTAGATACCGACTACCTCCCAATAAAAAGTTCATTTATGCCTTTCCCGACGCCTATTAGAAACGCTACAATTCTCGGTTCTAAAATGGTGATTACTTGGATTGACTCTGAATTAATGCTCGCTAGAATGGCGGCATTTGATTTAACTCAGGATTTTATTCAAGGCGTAGAGAGGAGTGAATTAAGAGTCCGCAGAGCAGTAGACAGAGCAATACATCCGGCAGGAAATATATGGTCGCATGTGTTGGATGCAGAACCTTTAGCATTGGACTCTATGAATACAGCATTTACTTTCGTTCTTTGGAGAAAAGGCATCTATAATATGACTATGGATGCACATGAAAAATGGCGTAGTGAAGAACCTTCCTGGGAAATATTAGCAAAATATCCAAGGTCAGAAGAAACTGTAAATGTAATAATGAATGGTAAATTTGTTGAGGTCTGGTCACGCGGAGGAGGAATTAACAGATATGACCAAGAAAATGGTTCTTTAGTCGATAATACGGTAATTGATTTAGATGGTTTTCTGCTCAATGTATATCATGATTCCAACCACTACCTTTTACAATTGAATGATGGATATGTGGCTTTATTTGATGGTCGAAATATAATATTGAAGGCCAAACTTTCCGGCCCTATTAGCAGTGCTTCATGGTGTAATATTGCAAAAGGATGGTATATTTCAGGATGGCGTGAAATTATATTCCTATCCACAAATAATTACCAAAGAAAAGAACTTCCTGAAATACCTGTATATTTTGACAATAATAGAAAAATTGCACTATGCAATGATTCTAATTGGTACAATGTACAATTAAGCGACGAAGAAGAGTAATCACTCGTTAGACTCTGTGTGGCCACATCGGCCGCAAGATTTTCTGTTTGAATGAACAGCCAGGAATACACCTGGTCCACAGTTGGGGCAGAACTCAGCATTTCGAGTCAATTTTCCATCTTCTCCCACAGAGTACTTAGACCACTTAGCAGATGAATTAGGACCGTCTCCCATCATTGCTCACCTCCTTCTTCAGCAGGTGCTTCTTCCTCGGCAGGTGCTTCTTCCTCGGCAGGTGCTTCTTCCTCGGCAGGTGCTTCTTCCTTGGCAGGTGCTTCTTCCTTGGCAGATGTTGAACGTAGTGATTCATGCCTCTTGTGAATATAGTCTGGCTCAACCTTCATCGAGTCTTCATCATCATAGATGTATGCCATTCCAGTAGTCAAAGGTTGACCAAATCTTGTACTGCAATCTTTGATAACGATATAATCAGGATTTGAGCCGGGTTCGAGTGTTTTAACAAGATTCATAACTTCCTTTCTTGAAGGAGTAGCTTTTCCATCGTGCTTCCACTTGAAAGCAATTTCAACACGATTCAATAATTTATTTTCTTTACGATCTACTTTTTCCATATTTAATCACCATCATCGTGTATTTACTTTGAGTGCGTATTTGCCAGGATGTTCTACATTCAGTCTCTTAGCTATTTCGGAACGTTCTGGATTCATTATGATGACATAGCCTTGCCAATCAGAAGAAACTTGAGCGGAAGGGCATCTAGTACATTGATCTACACCATCTGCTAAAACTAGATGACAATCTCCACATGCGAAAGGATTCTTTGCCATAAATAACACCTCACTCGTTATCCTCTTCTAACCATGAATGGCAACCAAGTCCTGGTTGCTTGCTGGTAAGACCGATTTTAGAGCGTCTTGGATCGCTAGTATCTGGAGAAAGAGAAACTATTCTTGCTCTAACCGAGTCACCAATTCCAATCCTTCTACCAGTTTGTCTTCCTTCAATCCAACCCATTCCAACATTGGCATCGACCATGTCTTCCATGATTTGTGATTTGTGAAGTAGTGCTTCCATAGGACCGATTCTTACGAATGCTCCAAATTCATTTATTTCCGAAACTGCACCTTCAACAACTTCATAGTCATCCATGCAGAACAGAACTGCATCGAAACGCACTCTTTGATAAATAGCACCATCTCCATGAATGATTCTTCCTCTACCTAGAGGTTGGTGGTTATTGGTAACTAGAATGAATCTGTTATCATCATCGAAACGTCCTTCAAATGCAGTCATTGAAAGACGGTCAATGTGTTGGTCAAGAGATTGACCTTTGCGCATATATTCTGCAGGGATACGAATGGTATCTTCCTTAGTAATTATTTTGTACATTTTTTCACATCCTTTGCCAGATTCAAAGGCGCCAGTGAAAGGGATAGGTTTGAACCTATTCCGTCCTTCACCGGTTTAACCTCGGGAGAGAATCCGACCGTAGTCATTTTGGCCACCAACGACCCCTATTTAATGCAAGCGGAAGAATGCGATGTGTAAATGTGCGAAAAAACGCCTCATGGGGTTCGCTTCAATGGCCCAAAAATGAAGCATAAGAGGTACGAACTGCCATAAGTCATAAAACCCCTTAGTTGCACAACCGAGTATGACATCGGGTAATGCCATGAGTGCTAGAGCGAATTCACGCTCAATATTCATGTTTGTATTACTTTTGTTAACATCATTATCTCCACTGATGATGCAGCATTCTAACCAACCTAATTTAGCCATTGAAACAAATAATCCATTATACTCTGGAAATTCAGAACCATGGAATCCTATTGAGCAACCATGGGGCCAATATTCACGAACTCCTACTCACAACGGAACTATGCCACTACATGGCCCTAATGGTGGACCCGGTGCTGGAAATGTCAGCGATGTCACAGAATTTGGAATTATTGATAATCCTGTTGTGAACTGGGTTTTGGATGATTCTGATGATTATGGTTCAGACTTGTATGGCTCTATAATTGGGGATTTTTCAAACAGTATTACCGCTACTAATGCAGCACTTGAAAGATGCGGCCAAGGTGAATTATTTGCTATAATTGTATCAAGTGATTCGACGAGTAGCAAACTTAGCATCGTCAGTGGAGATGATGCTAAATTGGCATGGCAAGTCGATTTAGGTTCAACCGAAGCAATACGCTCGACACCTGTTCTTCTTGATGTAAATGGCGATGGAAGAGTTGAAATTTTATTGGCGTACGATACTTCTAGTTCTCTAGAAGTTGAGATGTGGTCTCCAGAATTATCATGCTCTGAATCAGGATGGGTTAAAAATGGACATGAAAATGAAAAATTATGGTCGATGAGTAATTCTGATTACCGAATTGGAATTCAAAGTCCACATTTTGCTACTTCTCAAAGTGACCATAAATCTGTAACTCAACCATTACTTGCAGATTTAGAACTTGATGGTAGTCCAGAATTAGTACTTTCTTTAGTTAATGAAAATACAAATGACCCTACTGTTGTGTCACTTTCGCTAACAACAAGCGCACCAACGTCATTTGATTGGGAAGTTGTATTGGACAGGGGAACTCACCCCTCCGACCCATCTTGGGGTGCATTGGATAGCACAAATACTGCAATTGTTCTAACTACAATAGATTCTAATTCAGGAAATATGTGGATTTGGAGAATAGATGGTGCATCTGGCTCACTAGATTGGGAACGTGTCGCAATCAGTGGAACTGATTCAGATTCAGATTCACCACGACTACGCTTACCAGGGCCTGTAATTGTCCAACTAGACGGCGATGCTGCGCCTGAGATGATTTTGACAATTCCTACTGACTCAAATGGTAGAACACCTGGTAATGGTGCGAAATTTGTAGCAATGGAAATGACTTCTACAAACGAGATTTTTGACTTCCGAACTCCAAATGGATATGCTGATACTCAACCACTACCAATAGACACAGATGGTGACTCAATTCATGACAGATTATGCTGGGTCACATGGTACTCAGAGTCTAGTGTTAATTTCAATCGTAAGGGAATGGCAGGATGCCATGACATATCATCAACCAATCCGATTAAAGAGTGGTCAAAAGATATGCAAAGAGGTAGTGGCAACGATAATGATGAAATTGGAGTCTCACCACCAATTTGGATGGACCTTGATGGTGATGAGTACTATGAATTGATTGTTCCATTCGGTAAGAGATTGTGGGCTTTTAATGGTGAAGATGGAATCTCATCAACAATTTCCAGTGGTTGGTCTTCGCCTCTATCCATGCCACATCGAGTATGGGCTGCTCCTGCAGTAGCAGATATGGACGGAGATGGCAATTTGGATATATTGATTGGAGACACTTTAGTATCGCAACTAGTTTCAGATTTTGCACCTTTGAGTGATAATCGTGGAATTAGTTTCAATCCAAATCAACCCGACCCAGGAGACTTAGTTACTGTTACAGGCCAATTTAGTAATATTGGAACAATGGATAATGATGATGATTTGGACGTAGTTTTATTGCAAAATGGAAATGAAATCACTAGAGAAAGATTTGACGATGTTAAACCAGTTGCGCCTTCTGGAGAAGGAGGACCGTACACATTTAGCGTAGATATTACAGCGGAACTGGGAATACACGAATTTGAAATGATCCTAGATATTAACAGTAACTTAACCGAATCTCGAGAAGATAATAACCGGGAAATTGTCCAGTTATCTGTAGTAGAACCATATGTTTCCCAAATCGACATACCTGCAGAACCTCCACGTATCTCGCCTGGAACTGGTGAAAGCGTGACTATTAGCGTCTCTGCAATTGGCTCACGTACAGATTCTTGGACACTGACGTGGAATGATGGCTCACTACCGGAAGGTTGGACTTTTGATTTAATGAGCAATCAAGACATCAATCCTACTTTGATACCAAACGCCCCTATTGACATCGATTTTGCCGTTTCAATTCCTGCTGATGCTTTAGGAGATGAAAATTCATTTGTCGATTTGTTTTTGACATTAGATAATGACCAAAACATCAGCTCGACCGCGAGACTACCAATTGAAGTTCTTAGAACACGTGGATTTTCCGTTGTAGGTCCTGGTGGTTTGGATGTTAGTGAAGGTATTGGAAAGCCAGGCAATATCGCTACTGCATGGATGATGGTAGAGAACCTTGGTAATGCATATGAATCAACCACATCCATTGACTGGAGTGCCCCATCATGGGGAGGAACTCCTACTCTACACAATGATGCTGGTACAGAGGTTTTCTCATTGAACATGGCTCCAAACGAGAAACGTGAATTATTTGTTCATCTAGATACACCTATCTCTATACTGCTAGGATCTACCACTTCCACAACTATGACTATGTGTATTGGAAGTGGTCAAGATACACTTTGTCAAGATTTAATCGTAAATTTCACAGCATCTGGTGTCACTATTCAAAATATACATACACGAACTTTACCTAATAGTTCACTATCTTGGCAACTTGACGCTCAATTACCAAATGGAGGAGAGTTGAAATGGAATATGGTATCTGCACAAATGATTAATTCTGGATGGGTATGGAGTGTTGATGGTGATTTAGTAATCAATGGTTCTAACTTAGAAATTTCAGGGTCATCTGGTCAGGCTGTATCTGGAAATATTTACCTAATACTACCAGTAAATGCGGTCCCACAAAGACATGTGTTTTCGGCATCTGATGCACTAGAAAATAATCACAACTTAGATTTTAGCCTACATGTTCTGCAAGTGTACAGAACTGATGCGACAATCTTGCAACCTCTTCCTGATTCGTTAGGAGAGCCTGTGTCACTAATTGTAGAAACTACTAATCAAATTCTTTTGAGACTGGAGAATCCCGGTAATGGAGAAGATGAGTTCTTACTGAGTGCTGAAATGATCCCGGGAGAGTCAATGACTAGCCTTCCTGGTGTAGAATTTCAAACTTATAATCCTCAAAGAACACTTGGCCCTTTGGCGACAACCATAGCGACTGTTGATGTTACCTTATCAGAAGATACGCCTGCATTAGAACCATTTTTGCTATCATTTATTTGGAAGTCGCTCGGCAATGAGTCTGTATATTCTGTAGTTAATTTACTAGTACAGGCCGAGCCAGACCATAGTTGGGAATTAGATTTTGAACTTGGGACTGAGCACGATGTAGTTCCTAGCGAAGAAATTTCTCTTAACTTTACGGCAAAAAACATCGGAAATGCTAATGATACAATCACTATACAACCCCAATTCAATGTCCAATACTTTGGGCAAGATTCTAGCGTATGGGCCGCTAATATAATTGCCTCATCGGTGATTTCTGTGAATCAAACATCAAATTTACACCTAAACTTTACCGTACCTAGTAATACATGGCAAGGAACTTTTACATCACTAAACTTAGCAATATATTCCAACACCTTACTTGTTAGTAACTTCACATTGAATTTCACTGTAATACATGTTTCAGGATGGAAATTCAATCTATCAAATACAAATTTGGTAGTTCAACCTGATGGTGAAAATCTCACCTTAAATATTGAACAATTAGGCAATAAAGCAACAAAACCTTGGTTCTCGAAGGCAGGTTCAGGATGGAATGTATCGTTTCCAGATTCTGGAGACTTGATGCAGCCTTACAGTGCATCAACTGTAACTGTATTTGTGACTCCTCCTGTGGGTGCAATTGCTGGTGAAGTAGGGATTTTAACACTCAGGATATCTGACGGCGATGGCTCAGGGGAAGTTATCCAAGAGGTTCCAGTTAGAATTGGAGCCAAACCAGAAATTCAAATTGGTTCATCCGGTTCATGGATGGTGAATCAGGATGGAGGAATGCCTACTGCATGGATAGAAAATCTAGGTAATGATTTGGCATCTCTAAATATTCAACTATCTGGACTTCCAAGCGGTTGGACATATGTTGGACCTGATGCGATGGTTGTTGCTCCATCACAAATCCTTGGCTTACCATTGAGCCTAATTCCTGACTCTAATTGGGATGGTCAAACATTTGTTGTAACTATTGAAGTTGAACACCCAAGTTTGGGTATTTCAACAATTCTAATTCCGGTCGAAAATAGTTCCTATTCTTTTGCTTCTACACCTGTAGTTAGTGGGATCTCAGATAAAAATATCAGTATTGATTTCAATGGAGATGTTATACTAGATTCATCACAAAACAACATAGCATTTAGCCATGCTAATGGCAAAGTGACACTAACAATTCCAGATTCACGAGTCAATTTAACTCTAAACGACCCACAAGACTTGGATGTAGAATACATAATTCATATCGTTGGTCAAAAATTACCGGACATTATTGGTAATTGTCAATTAAACAAGGATGCTTTTGATGATCTTGGACTTTCCACAATTTCGGGCAGTATAGGTACTTGTGAACTAACTTCATCTGATGATGAAAGACTTCGTGGAAGTTTTGTTTTAATCACCAACACCGGTGAACAAATACCAATTTCACAATCAAGCGTAAACATAGCAGAATCTACTACCGAAATATTTGATATTAATCTGAGTTCATGGACAACCAATGTTGGTTATGTTGACATTGTTTTGATGTTTATTGATTCATATGGGAGAGTTATTGATGAGGAATCTGTTTCAGTAATATCTAGAAGCAATGGCTGGAATATTGGAGTAGCATCTGTGGAATCTGATGGCGATATCACTGTTGGGATTTCTAGAGAGAGCAATACATATCAGCGATTGATTGATGTGACCTGTAAGTTGACTATCACTCGAGCCCAAGATGTCCTAGTCACCACAGTAATTGTAGACATAGGTGGCTCGGAATACGCCCCTGTGATCGTTATTAAGAACCCAGGAAATATTGATGATAGTGAGCAAATAACTGCTGTAATTGGTTGTGACGCCCCATTTGACATAGATGAAAATCCTGATGATGATTCTAAAACTGCTGACTATAATGAAGAATCTTCTATTAGTGTTAGTGGAGATGATGTCTTAATCACTGTGATGGTTGCAGCAATATTAGTCGTCATTGCATTTTTTGCAGGCCTATTGCAAATTAAAAATGAGGAAAAACAACAACCAATCAACAAAGTTGAAGTTAAACTAAACGATGATTCTGGAAAAGAAATTGAGGTTCAAGAGGAATTAGACCATTTTAACTTAGAATTTGAGGAAGAAGTAGTCGAACAGTCGGATGAAGTTATTGATTTGGATGAGGCTGAAACTGAAATAATTGAAGAATCTATACAAGAACCAGATAATTCTGCCTCTGGTAGACTAGCATCACTAAGGGATGAACTAGACGATGATAATGTAATCCAACGACGACCTATAAGGGATAGAATGGACGATTTCTTCAAGGATTAATTGCAAGAACTTATTGCTGAGTTACCCGTGCACTGGTCATGGATTTGGACGGTAACAATGATTCGACAACCTCTTTTTTCACGCTAGATGCCTGTGACGGTGAATTAGCAATAAAAATTATGACAGTTTTATCGTTAAATGGAAATGATTTAGAAAAATCATGGAAACAACTTCTTTTTGATAATCCTCAGATGGAGGCAAGATTGCGTAGCCAAGGAATAGATACACCCAGCTCACGAGGAAGTATCGAATGGGATGATGCAATGATACTATTTACATGCACATTAGAAATTAATAACCAAAATCGACCAGTACAACTTGGAGAGCAGTTGTCCAAAGAAAGATTTGGAAGATTTCCTTGGGGCAACGGTTCAGCGACTAATTATCTTCTTGAGTTCTTGCGCCCAAATAATTCATCTGCGTCAACTAAAGAATCATATGATGGAATGATGAAATTACTTGGAAAATTAAACTCATTCTGCATCCAAGAACCGTTAGGTGATTCAAAATATTCCAATGGAGTTGGTGGTTTGAACATATGTGGAATACTGGATAAAAATGAGGTTTATGATTTACGTAAATACTTCACTGGCAGGATGTGGAGCGTCTCTGCAGATGAACCACTCGATGGAGGAGTGAGAGATGCAATTAAACATCTAGTCCTCATTTTAAAATCAGCTGAAAGATATGGTGTGGGAATGATGTTACGCTCACATGCATGACTAAAATTCGCTTGATGTTAAACGCTCAAACATAGAAGCATATAATTGAGAAGTTTGGTCTATAATTTCTTGAGGAAGTGCTGGAATTGGCGGATCTTGTGTCCCCTCATCTCTAGCTTTCTTCAGTTCAGATTGATGTCCAGTACCGATATAATGCGTTCTGACGAATTCTTTTGACAATTCAATACACTCTCCCTTTGCATACGCTTCAGCATCCCACCATCTGTCTTCATCAAGTGTTCCAAATGTATCTACAAGTACAACTTTACGACCAGGACCTAAGGCAAATTCTTTCTTGCCATCAACATGAATCAAACCATTCTTGGACGCCTCTCGCTCAATTAGTGCATCCACTTTTAGAACTACATCAAAAATCTCATTTAACTCATCTTTAGTTATATTTGAAATTTCAAGGGCTTCGACAACAGAAATATTTCGGTCAAACTTTTCAAATTTAGTAGTGACTTCCAAAAATGGTTTGGACAACTTGGCACCATATTCACAATCTTCCGCAACACCTAGTTCTTTAGCAGTTAACTCTCCTCGCTGGAATCTTCTCCAAGCAGAGCCTGAAAGATAGTGTCGACAAATTACTTCCAATGGGACAAAGACCCATTCCATATCTCTAGGAATCGCACCAGGCTCTTTGATGACCTCTACTTTTCTAACCAAGCAACGGTCAGGCGAATTGACTTCAACCAAATGCGTTCCACAAATACCTTCATCTTCAATCAATTTAAACCAGTGAGCAGTGGTACGGTTGAGTGATTCACCCTTCCGTGGGATTAAGGAAGGAATAATTTGATCGAAAACTGAAATTTGGTTGGTAAACCTAAATTCTAAAATATCTGGGTCATCTGTTGACCAAACTTGCTTTACTTTACCCTGATACAACATCTCGCCCATGTATTAGGTTCGGATGAAACGGCCTTTGAACATTTCACTGTTAAAGTTCTATCAAATAAGACCAAGAGCATCTTCAATTCTGTTCATTTCAGGGCCTGTTGTCTCACTACCGGCAAGAGCACCGTGATTGGTAGAACAAATTCCTGCACCAACATATGGAGAGCCAAAGCAAACAGTTCCCACCATTGGTGGAACGCCAAGTATTTCTTGAATTGCAACAACCTCTTCTGGAGTAACATCAGGATGTAGAAGTACGCCTTGGTCATT
>Ga0208639_1000832_pt1 | contig 22236 bp, 13 predicted proteins | sample ETNtaG_33_FD_185772 | JGI IMG/M metagenome (GOLD analysis project Ga0208639, IMG submission 185772) | Marine microbial and viral communities from oxygen minimum zone, Eastern Pacific Ocean - ETNP201310SV76 (SPAdes) (version 2) | ecosystem: Environmental > Aquatic > Marine > Oceanic ...
TGAGTACTGGTTTCTAAACACCCTTGCCCTCCGCGGCGGTTATAAGTTAAATAAGGAAGAAGAAAATTTTTCGCTTGGGGTTGGACTCTATCTTCCTGCAGGGCCCTTTAAGCTGCGAGCAGACTACTCCTACACCAACCAGACTCACCTGACCAATCCCGAAAGACTAAGCATAGGGCTGGTGTTCTGATGCGAGCACAAACTACTAAATCGCTGATATTCACCCTTTTGCTGGTAATTGGTTGCGTAGAAAAGATGACTCTGCCTACAGAAATAAACGCCCCGCCGGACTTCTCTGCAGGCGATACCACTTACCTCATGCTCTCTCCGATCTGGGACAGTGAGAGCCACGGTTTACAGACACCGGTAGAAATGTCAGTCGCACCTGACGGCCACATCTTCGTGGCAGATTCCGCCGCACACAAAATTCATGTATTTGGACAGGATGGAGAAATCCTTGAAGGATTTGATGGCCTCAGTAATCTCACCAGAGCCGACGGTAACAATATCAGCCCAATCGATGTAGATGTGGATGGGAAAATGAACATCTTCTTTATTGATGGAAATGGTCAAATCTATGGATGGAATCAGTTGTGGAACGAACTGAATGTAGATTTCGTGGCAACGGAAGGGACATTTCTGAATACTTCAACCGGAGACACTTTTCTTCTCACGCCTGGGATGAATGACTGGTTACAAGCAGTCAACGGCGATGAGTGGGAGATGATGGATATCACCTGGTCGGATAATCAGACTACGGTGGACTCGATTCTTTCGCCTCATATTTTCTTCGACGCGACATCCTTAGAGGCTCAGTTTGACGACATTTATTATAACAGTGAACAGTCGCAGTATTCTGGTCTATCTACCTCAGGAAGTTATGATTACCTTTATGTCACAGATAGCTACCATGACCGCCTGGTTCGGATCGATTTCCGTAGGCGGGATTTGCTCATGTTAGAAAATGGTCAAACAGTGTGGACTCACGATGGAACTTTTGGTCATACAGCTGTCGGTTGGGGCACAGGTGCTGGGACAGTAAACGATCCTATGGCTGTGGATGTGGATTATGCCGGGAATATCTACTACGCGCAATCAGGAAACTATTTTGCTATCCACAAGATCAAACCTACAACCTCAGGCAATTATACTAACTACCCGTCCGTGTTCCAGGAAGGTGAAAATGACATTATGGACCTAGGTCGCTTTTCTAATCCTATGGACGTAGCAGTGGATCAAAAACAGACTGTCTATGTAGCCAATACGGATGAACGGGAGATACAGGTATTTAACTCTGACGGAAGCTTCTTCATGAAAGCTGGGGTGGAGCAGTACCGGATCGAAAAATCAGAATGGGATCCGGCTACTTCAGAAGGAGTGGTGGTGGACTCTACAGAGTCTGAAGGGATTATCTTTTACGTTGTGGAAGAGAAGGGAATTCTGGAATCTCCTCAGGCCGTAGTTATTGATGACAGAGAAGTTATCTACGTCTGTGATACACCCAATTCCAGAATCATACGCTATGCTCTATCCAATACTATAGAAGAAGATCTAATAGATAATCCGTAAAACTACAGTTTACTTCAGAAGTAATAGCTTCTGTGTTTGGCTGACATCTCCCGACTCTAACCTACAGAAATAAATGCCACTCGGAAATTCAGAGGCATTCCAAACAACTTCATGTTCACCCTTATCAACTCTTGAATTCACCAATTCCTTAGCTTCTCTTCCCATCAGATCGTAAACAGTAAGTCTTATTTCTGAGGTTTCTGGGACTTGGAAACGTATGGTGGCAGCAGGATTGAATGGGTTGGGATGAGCAGTCATCAAAATCATCTCTGACGGCAAGCTTTCCTCATCATCCACTGATACATCCCAATTCGCCTCGCCAGGTGTGCCCAGGTCACCATCTCCATATGGAGTCGTTGACTCCGTCCAGTTAGCGCCATCATTGATATCACTCTCCAGATCGAGCAAGGCCATGGAAGCTCCTGTAGGATCCGGAAATTCAGGACCTCCGTCGTACTCCACCCGGCACACTTCCAATCCTTCCCCATTGAGGATAATGATCTCGTCATCACTGTTCCCGAGAGTAATTGAGGAATAGTCGTAATCAACTTCCACACCTCCGTTCAGAGAATCGTCTCCATTCCTCCCTAAGACAAAATACTGGCCCGACTCAATGGTAACCGGAAACTTACCTGTAATAACGTGGATATCTGAACCATTATCCCGGATAGTCCAATTTCGCAGGTCATAACTTTCAGAATCAGTGTTATAAATCTCAAACCATTCACCGTAGGTATCACTTACAGCGCTCGGGTTCTGCATGATTTCAGTGACAATGATATTCTCGTCAGCACCCACCTCACTAACAAACTCCATTTCAAGGTAGACAGGGAGGTGATCAGACGCATCTACAAGTGCATCTGCAACACTGGCCGGTACAGCGTCGTTGCTGCCGTAATTAATAGCTTGATTGAAGTGGTTGCCGTCATTCCCAAAGGACACATACGACTCTTCTACATAGTTTAGACTCGAGTAAACCAGCACATTATTTGAAGCTAGTATGAAATCGAACCGGTCATCCATTCCTCCGTAATTTCCTCCTCGAGGAGATTGAGTATGGACCTCAGCGAAAGCATTATTGTTATGCCAATAGCCAATCTCATCGATGGGATCGAAGAGCTGACCGTTGTTTTCAGTTTGTGATTCGGTGAGACGCTGAAAACCCCCCTCATCGGAGTTATAGAAATTGAAATCTCCTAGTACAAAGAAGTGAGCATCATAATCTAACCCATTCAGATAATCCCTGAGGTTTTCTGCTTCCTGCTCCCGGTCTTCCTCATCATCATTTCCGGTACCTGCTTTCAGATGGACACCGTAAAGTCGGAACTCTTCTCCTGTTGCCAAATGAGTTATCACGCACTCTAAAGCGTCACGATGACCCCAGTTGGAGGTGATGTCTATGGTGGTAACGCTCGTAACATCGAAGATAGCCGGCTTGTAGTAAAGTGCGATATCTATGTCCGACGAACTCTGATCCACGAATGCACCTTCGTATAGGTCCGCATCGTTGAAGTTCAGAACATCATCCAAGAAATGACTGTAGCCTGTAGTCCCGTGCACCTCCTCTGCCATAATGATATCCGGCTCCACATACTCGATAACCATTCGCAAGTCGTCTTCCCGGGAGTTATCATTCGAACTGGTACCCTGATAGTCTAGGATGTTGTACGTCATCAGTTTGGCACTGTAAAAGGTTTGGGGATACAACTTCACAGAACAGACTGCCGCAAGCACAACTAAAATGATTTTTTGGTATCTTAACATGTTATCTTCCGTTTAGTTAATAAGAAATTACATCTCTCACTGAAGAGATGTTGTGATTTTCTGCACTTACCTTACAGCGGCCGATGCATATCCAAAATGGATCCCTTGTTGTTTCAGACCGGGAATTTCTTGTTTAATTGCCTGCAGGGTTTTGAGTCGAGGATGGCCAATTCCTATGGCTACTCCTTCGGTCTTGGCAATCTTGGCCAGTTGCTGAATCTGCTTTCGGATGTAACGAATACTGTTTTCATTATCAAGGAAGATTCGGCGGTGATCCACAGGTACTCCTGCAGATTTCATCACTTGCTCCGCTACCGTTTCCTTTGTTGTCCTACTATCAACAAAGTACTTTCCCAAACTTTTCAATTCTTCAGCAAGTATCTGCATAATTCGACTGTTTTCTGTGATTAAAGATCCCTGATGATTGTTCATTCCTTTTGCTTGAGGAAGTTCAAGGAAAGCATCACGAATCCGAGAACGAATTTCATCGTCACTCATAGATTTGGTGATAATAAATTTCTCTTCACCTGCTCGCTGATCATGAGTTTCCATGGGCAAATGCACCATCACCTGATGCCGAGCTTCATTAGCTAATTGAGCAGATCTTTGAGAATAGGGATGCCCCGGTAAAACCGAACAGGTAATGGGAATATCCAAATTGATGAAACCTCGTACTTCATTAGAAAGGTTGTAACCAAAATCATCTATAATAAAACAGATAATCCCGCTGACTGGGATCTTTTCCGAAGGTGTGTCCGCAGTGACTTCCTTCAAAATCCCTTCCTCTTTCAGGTTGTTAAACAAAATGATGGCAAGTAGTCCAACTATAAGAAAAAATAGTGCTGAAAGACTTTTATCTGTTTTCTTTGTCACGGAAGCGTCATCCGTAAACTGATTAGATGAGGAATACCTAGCTGGCTGGAACTCATCTCTAAGCTATAGTCCACAACGAACCTACGCCACATCAAACCGATACCGGCTGAAACTGCTGAGACCTCCTTAGAAATTCTTGATCCTATGGATAGACGAAAATTACCAATCTCACTTTCTCCTCCAATCCTGATTACAGTACCGTGAATATCCGATATTTCTCCACCAAGAACGAAGGACGTTTGAAGTCCTTCCCACTGAACGCCAAGCAGCCTGTCCGTATCCAGAGTAATACCTACAACTGCAGTGGTTGGCAACGTAGGCGGGATAGAGTCAAGATCAGTCATAGAGCCGACGTTCAAAATGGCTCCGCCGATAAGGATTTTTTCATCTGCCAGAGGAAGCAGCACGCCTGCATCTGCAGACCATCCTGAAGATTTATAAACATACGTATCCATATAAATACCGCGGAGAGAAATGCCAACTTTCAGATTTTGAAATTTCTGCCCCCAAGTGGCTTCCAGCGTTGTTCCGCTGGCTGAGAAAAGAGCTATATAATCATCTGTCGGTGTCTCTGTCCGCATCTGAAGATCAGACACATCCATATGCCTAACACTTAAGCCCAGTGAACCTTTTCCGAAAGGCTGTACCATCAAAGCTGAACTGCCGGAAACACCTGCGAACCACGACGTGTAACTGAAGAACATTTGATGGGAAGTACCAACGATAAGCGCTGGATTTCCTCGAGAGAGACTCGCATCACCTAAGACAGCAGCAGTCCTACCCCCCAGAGCCAGCTCACGAGGGCTGTAGGGGACAGTCAGAAAAGATGTGCCGATGGCTTGGGCTGTTGCTGATAAAATAACTGAAATAAGACAGACTCTGGTGAAATTACTAAATATTCTCATCAGAAGGTGAACACATAAGTAAATACATGAGAGATACCTTCACCACGTTTCCCGAGAACGAAAGCGTAATCAACATAGCTGTCGTTCCTCTTGATAAGAGAATAGTTCAATCCAGCTCCGGCAGAAGGCATAAAGTTATCTATGCCGGCACGGAGTGCAATCTGAGGATTTACCATAAATTCTGCTCCAGCCCTAATACGATGTGATGAAGCATATTCCCAATCAGTGATAACACTATAATCCCCTATTACATCAAAATCCTTCAAATGATAAACCAATCCCGCTCTAATCCACATCGGAAATTTATCCTGATACGTCCTCCCTTCATCTTCGAACAGTTCCGCCGTATTCCAATTAAAAGCTGTGCTGAGGTCCTGAAGAACTAAGCCAAACTCCATTTTGGATGATCGGCGGATAAGAAGACCAATATCAAATCCTGTTCCCCGGCTTTGTCCTTTGCTGTCTATCGGCAAAGATTGATACAGCAGTTTTACATTCACTCCTACAGAGACCCCTTTCATGATCTCATTTGCAAAACTGAAAATAATGGCATATTCAGCCGTGGAAAGTGTCTCGGTTTTATGTCCGGAACCGTCACGACCATCAATATTATCTACTCCTGCTCGGAGGACACCCAACCCAATACCACCTGTAGGAGGTAAGGCTGAGGCGGCAGTAGTAGAAATCAAATCTCTATCCAGCGGGAGGAAATGATGAAACATAGAGAGATGCCGCTTATCGAGAAAAACCAGTGCAGCTGGATTGTGGAAAGCTGCCCATCCCGGATCTATCTCGGCAGTTAATCCACCGCCGAGAGCCATAGAGCGTGCGGTAGTTCCCAACCGAAGATATCCACCTGCGTAACCTCCTATATCTCCGGCTATGACCATATTCACACTTAGAACAGCTGATATAAAAAGTCGACGAATCATTTCAATACAACTAGTTTGACCCAATGATCTTCATCATCATAAGTCAGTTTACAAAAATAAGGTCCATTGGCTACGGGTCGTCCGTTGCTATCTTTTCCATCCCACTTAAGAGCACCTTCATCTCTGTTCAGCCAGTGATCATAGTCAGTCACCTTCTCCATAGCGAAATTGTAGATAGCCACTTGTATAAGTTGTGATTTTCTAGCTGCGTGATGAAAACGGACGTAACCGTCTCCATCCAAAATATTATCCGAGTAAGGTGAGAAGGGGTTAGGATAAGCATAAACCTGCTGGGGCGTCATCTCGGTGCGGAATATCCGCCAGATGGATTCATTACTGTTGGGATCGGGTGTTCGTGCCAATCCGTCCGGAGTCCCTACCCAGAGTGCCTGACCGTAATAAGATCTTGTATCGTGAACTGCAGTGTAAACGTAATTACTCAGAATTTCATCACTGTTTTCGGCATCTCTGGCAGGCTGATAGAGAGCAAAGTTTACTCCGTCTTTCGATCTCCAAAGTCCGTTTTGAGTAGAAACATACACAAGGGTGTCATTGGCAGATACATTATATGCACGCTCTCCGCGAAGAGCAGCTACTGAGATCCAGCTCTGACCATCATCTGGAGTGTAACTTAAACCGTTGACTTCGCCCTCCTCATCCGCACGGAGAGTTACAGCCCAAATCCTACGCTGACCGTTGAATTCCTGTTTGGCCATTCCTACAACCCAATTCCCTGAAATACCGTCATTGGGATACCAAAAATGAGTCCAATCAATGCAGTTTGAATTATCAAGAATTCCCCGATTGATCCCTTTTGCAGTCCCCACCCAGATGGTGTCGCCATAAGCTAGAACGGAAAAGACTCTGTGGTTACGGTTGCCGTCTAATTCAGGTTCCTGGGAATTAAGTACAAAATCAGAATGATCACCACCGCAGAGAAACTCAGTATCGGAATCTTCCGGCAAAGGTACACGTTCCCAACCCGCAGAAATATGAGAGCGATCAAGCCGCCGGAGACCGCCATAAAAGCTTGCAGCCCAGAAGTAGTCGCTTGTTATAGCGAGGTCATAAATGATGTTTCCGATGGTTAAAGTGATGGGGAATGCCGACAGGGTGTTCCCATCCCAGGAAAAAGTCGTGTCTGTGGTTGAATCCTTTGGTTGAGCCAGATAGAGCCAGCTCACACTTGATGTGTCATCTGCAGTGTAGTTAATAGCCACTCCGTCACCTTTTGTCTGATCATCTCCATTGGCGGTGGTATCCGAGGCAAAGGCGACAATTACGGTATCCCCGCTGGCAGCGATGGCGGAAATAGCCGCTTCAGGCAGATCCGGGGATGACTGACCTGAGGTAATAGATGTGGAAGTGTTAAAAGTTACCGCCGACGTACTGTCCAGCATGACAGCAAGTCCTCTGCCTGTTCCGAGCCATACTGCGCTGTCGCCCTGAGTAACAATTTCTATAATCACATCACTCTGAAGTCCGGTGGTTGTACTACTCGAGGCGGCTGTACTTCTCATGACAAAATCGCGTGGGACGGGCATCTGTGCGTATATCACTCCAAAAAATATCAAGGCCAACCATAATGATAATCGTGACTTCATTCAACCACCACCGTTCTTGAAACAATGGGACTGAAATTGCCTCCCCAATCCTGTGCTTGAAATGTCCAAGTATAATTACCTGTAGGAGTTGTGCTGTCGTAGAAGATAACATAAGCGTAGGTACCGTCATCTTTTACTTCATCTCCGCTCGTCAAAGTAATCAAATCAGATTCATAGAGGATTACCTCCCCGCCATCATCATACAGATAGATGTAGTTGCCGTTATTGGCGTACGTACCGTCGGGTTTCAGAGATTTGTAAGCCACCCATTTTATGTCATCCAATCCATCTGGATCGGAAACCATTACCCTTAACGTATCGAATGCAAAATCAGATAACGGAAGAGTCAATGTATCTGGTACTATGAGCGAGTCAATCTTCGGCATGATGTTGCCCAAACTAAAGGAATCTATCTCAGTTACAATCTTGGTACCATACGTTGCCATCAACTTTAGATAGACTGTACCGGTATCTCCGTATACGAGAGAATTATTCAGCGAGCTGAGGGCAATCTCCCGGGAATAACGACCATCATCGGACAGGATATCACCCTGAACTCCAGTATCGTATAGCAAGACAGAATCAGGCGTTGCCAAACTGAATCCTGATTTGGCATACCAGACCATGTAAGCTTCTGTAAAACCTGAACCGCTATAAGAAGTTCGAAGATCAGCAGCAACAAAAATAGCTGAATCGTGCTGGATATATGTAAACCCTATATTGCTGATTGGCTCAACAGTCACAGACGATTCAGAGTCGTAAGGATTATCTACACAAGCGGTAGCAAAAATCGCCAGAAATATCAAGAAAAGAAAATGACGTGGCTTCATAGTTGCGAGAATATAGAAGTACCTTTGTAGTCTCACAATCATTTATCTTCACCCTTTTCATAAATGTGATTAATAAGCAACGTTCCAACTTGCCAAAGACTTTCCGCGCTACACTTCTCCGGAGTGTCTTCAAGAGTGTGCCAATAATTTCGATAGCGGTTCGGATATTCAAAATCAATGATATCTACAGCAGGAATCCCAGCCTCTTTATACAGTACTACATGATCATCTTCCACCGGTTGCCCTCGCCGGGGTTTGAATGCAGAAAGTCCGAGTTTTTCCGCCTCATCCCACAACTGCCAGACAAGTTGAGGTGCCTGCCGGATTGAGTTCCATTCCATAGGAAGAACAAGATCTGCGTCTCCTACCATATCGATTACGATACAATATTCCGGTCGATTAACAGGTATGTTCCGAGCAAGATACCGGGAGCCGTTGAAGAAATATTCCAGATCACCTGACTCCCCCAAATCTTCACCATCCAGAAATACCAGATCGATTCCAACAGGTGGTGAATCTGAATTTAGATGATTTGCCAATTCCATTAAGACTGCCACCCCGCTGGCGCCGTCATTGGCACCAAGGATAGGAGTCTTCCGAAAGCGTCGATTTCGATCCCGATCTGCCCATGGCCGTGTGTCCCAATGAGCTGCGATCCATATTCTTTCCTGCAGTTCCGGCCGGAATTGTGCAATAATATTTGATAATTCCCAAGTCTCTCCGCCGTATGGATCCACGTACGAAAAAGTTTGAGTGACCACACTGTCAGCCAACTGCTGCAGATGATTATTAATATATTCCAGGCAATCACTGTGCCCGGCAGACCCTGGATTACGAGGTCCGAAATCACATTGATCCTCTAAGTAACTGAATGATCTCTCGCCATCAAACTCGGGAATTTCCTGCGTCCACAAGCTCTGTCCAGTCACTAAAAATGTAGCAAGGATGACTAATATCTTTAAACGTCTAACGTCCAACATTCTATCCTTGTATCGCTATGTTCACGTCAAATCCGAAATCTCTATCTATTTTGCGGCCTACAGTTTGAGCTTCACTTTCTCTGTACTCATACCAAATACCACCTGTTACTCTTTTGGTAAATGAGTAGGTAATTTTTGGCGATAACTTCCAAGATTTTTGCCATCCGGTAATGGGGAGTTTCCCGGTGGTACCTTCCCTTTGGCGTGTTTCTGATGATGAGTAATCCACAGTCAATGTGAAGTTTATGGTGTTTTCGAGGTTAAAGTCCCGGAAAAAGAAAATAGGGATTTTAAGACCGCCCTTATGAGAATAATTGGTTGAAGCTGTCCAGGTCTTGTCAAGATTTACTCGTGTGCTGTTTAGTCCACCGAGAGTATTGTCTATAGACTTTATATTAGAGTATCGAGTAGTCAACGAAATGCCTTTCACCATCGTCATGGAAATCCCTACTAGAGGTGAAAAAGACGCAGTGTACTTTGATGATCTCAGTTCATTATTCTGCCAGGATTGAGTCTGTTTCCCGGAGAAAGCGTGATCTAGAGAAGCACTCTTAGCTACCCATTTAATGAAGGGCCAATTTTCTACTCCCGACCAACGTAGCGTCCAACTGGGGAGCGCCAACCCTTCATTACCTGTGTCACCCAGCGGTACAAAATCTTGAGTCTTTGAACGTGTCTCAACATTATTACCATCCACTCCCCAAGATTGATTATTACCATAGCTGAATGTGGTGGTAATCTTTCGAGTAAGCGAAAGTCCTGAACGGAACGTCATGTCCTTCTGCCTGCTTAAAGAACCTGTATTCACGCCTACATCACTGCTGGAATTAAGTCCCAACTCATCTGTTAATCCTAACCGGAACGGTATACTGGCTGTTCCTGAGACAACTTTCATGGAATCTCCTGACCAGACTGAATCAATAACACCCAGTGCATTCTGAGATCTGCTCTCAGAATAGGTAATACTGATGGGATTAATCTTACTGGCACCATCATAAAGGATGCCCAGAATTTTCTGTAATCCCTCACTTTTAGGCTTTTTCGTCTCTTCTTCCTTTTTGTCTTTTTGAGCACCTCCTCGTCTGCCCCGCCGCCTGGAAGAGGAACCGGATTTTTTCGGTGGACTGTAAACTGTCTCAATGATTGCTTTCGGAGAAAGAGTTAATGATGATGACGTCCTTGCCTGAGATGTAATATTTGCACCCTCTCGAGTGCTGTTTATAGGATCCGACCACCGATAACTGGAGCTGTAGTTCAGGGAAGGTTTCAACCAGGAAAAGATTGCTGGAGTAAAATTCGTACCGAAGCTTTCAGTAACATCCGTTACAATTCCTGACTTCATCTGCTTGATAGCATCCAAATGTCTTGCCCTGTACATATCCATATCACTCTTCATCGTCTTAGAATAGTTTGTTTTCAAGTTTTCAAGAATCTTATAGCCGGCTTTGAATGTTCTGTTAAGACCCAGATTATACGATGCCGGGACAGATTCCCCTACCCGTTTAGTTGTTTCTGAAAACGTCTCAGATGCCCCCATGGAAAGATCTAGTGAGGATGGAGTGTAATATAGATGGGTATCTTCTACTTTAGGACCCAGCCAGGGTATTCCTTTTAGAAATTTCAAAGGAGTCCAATAGTTATCCCTACCGAAACCCAAGTTGTAGCTCACATTTCCGTTGTAATTTCGATTGACACCGATTTTCTGCTCATTCGAGTCCCAGCCGTGAGATCCGGAAAAACTTCCCTTAAGCTTGTCTATCGTATATTTGGAGAAGAAGTTATCAGATTTTGTAGATTTTGAAAATGACGTAGAGAGAGACATCTGTCGACTCTTGGTCAGTAGACTATCTGGAGCATTTTCCTGATTGAGAAGTACATCGGTTCCGGGTGAATATTTTGGTGTAGTCATATTTTCTGTGTAACCAACATTTACCGGAATATTAAAACCCCACGCTTGAGGCAGCAGCTTGTTCAGATTGATTCTACTGTCAAACCTGAAACTCTCTCGAGTAGAGAGACGTCCAGAACCAAACTGTTCCTGAAGAGTATGGAAATCGGCTTCTGTCCGAGTGTAGGTCATAGTGGCACTGCCAAGATCCGCCAGAGTTAGGGTTGACTGCAAACGCATGGCTGTCCCCCGATCCTTCCTAACGTTTGAGAGACGGAGCTCATCTACATAAACTTCTCCACTCACAGGTTGCGAACTATTTCGGTTTTTAACACCCATAATGAAATATTCGAGGCGATTAATAGCCGGGTTTCCCTGAATATAGTACGTCCGTAACGTATCTGTACCGTCCTGACTTAAACTAACATACCGGCGAGTAGAATCTGTCACGAAGAAGAGATCATTTACATTTAATAACTCTACATTGGAGGAATCCTGAAGCTTCAGATTTGTCATGAAGTCGAGGTCTATCGCCATTGTATTTCTCCCTTCATTTTCATCCCACTCTTCATAAACCGGCTGACGTACTTCATAGAAGACCTCATCCAAGCCATCAAAGTGTCCAAACCTGATAAAAAATTCTACATCTGTGGTATCGTTCCAGATAGCACTTCCCTTCCCGTATGTATAAAGCTTCATTGTTTTGTAAGCCATATAACTTTGAGCACGATCTCCAGAAAGTGAAGTGAGATTTTTCTTAGCAGCCCCTTCTTCCTTAGGTCCTAGATCGTTGAATTGAAGAACCAGCGATTGCTCTTTCAAGCGAATCTGGTTTAGCTGATCGAATTCACCCTGAACTCCTTTTGGAGGCTCGTAGTCGTCGTTGTCTTCGGTATTCACGGTCGTAACTGCGAAGATACTGTCATTGGCGGTATATTCGTGATCATCGAGAGATTTTACACCCATTTCCTGCCATTCATTTCCAACCAACTCAATCTTGGCAATCAAAATCTGATCGTCGCTCTCCACTCCACTCACTGTGAGCCGCATGAATTGGATGGCATCCCATGTGATATTTCCTGTTGGTTTTATCTTATCGAATTCTGACAATGGAATCCGATAAAGTCGCCAACCAGTGGAAGTCTCACCTCCCTGATAGATCTCCCAGTCTTCACTTGTATCACTCAAGTCAAATGATGACGTAAAGTAATCATTATTATAATCTAAGCTTCCCTCTCCGGTGAGATCTTCATCATCCGGATATCTCGGTTCCAGGGGATGAGCGGCTGTCCCGTTTCCCTGTGTACCGTTGATAAAACGGTATTTTGACCGAGTTTCAGATGCAGTTTCACTGAAAGACCAGTTATCACCGTTGGGATCATCCGTATCAATATCACTATCCATATAAATAAGGTTTTCGAGCTCAAGTTCTAAAGCCTCAATATATGTGAGAGAATCCAAGCATCCGCCGTATCCATTTTCGTAAGCATCTTCACACAAATCCAGACCGATATCTTCCTCATCTTCCAACATCGTGTTACCATAAGATAATCCTTCTAATGGTTGATCTTCTTTATCGTGTTCACCGTTACTATTTCTATCTTCACTGATGATACCGAGATCTACGGTCATCTTTCCACTGGCAGTTTCTGATTTCATCCATATTTCAAAAAACTTGTTTTCTGATTGGTTATAGTCACCTGAGAAAAGAGTGGCTGTGATACTTGCCCAGTTAGAATCCGGATGATCATTTTCGATCTGTCTATCCCGGCGAGTATAATCCAGGACCAGTACATCTGTCCGTTCATTCTGAGCGCGAATACTTGTCTCTTGATTGGGCCAGATGTCTCGCGTTGAAACTTGATTATACGGATTATACCAAAACATTTTAGCCCGTTTTCGTTCACTGAGAGAATTGTCAAGAGAATCAACAGGCGCCGAACCACGGTTCCAAAACCGATACCGGACGGGCATACTGGTGGTACGCTTGGCACCTTCAAAATCGTCAATGAAGGCGACTCCGTTAGGATCACCTGTATCTTCATTATTCACCGGATTGGGATTCGGCAGTACCTGAGCAAACTCACCCTCAATTTTAAATGATGACGGCTTATTAGTCTCGATAAGCGGTAGCTTATCAATCGCTCGAGTAAGAAGATCAAGTTCCGTTTCAAAACGTCCGTTCACATCCCAGATAAAATTCCGAGTGGGCTCGTAACCCACTTCTATCTTCTCATTCATAACAGTTTGATTGAAGTAGAGTGCAGTTGCACCAATAAAAGAATTTTTTCCGAAGTCCATTTGAGCTCGGGTACCAACAATTGTTTTCTTATCAAAAGAAACCAGTTCGTGTTTATCGTACATTATTTCTAATTCTGCGTCGGGAGCATTTATCGCTTCCGTAAGGAAGGTAACAGTACCGGTCATGTAGTCGATGTAATAATCGGTTCCGCGCTGAAGCTGAACATTATTTAGGAAAACCTGCTCACTCCCTTCCACCAGCATAAAACCGCCTAAATTAATCGTAGAACTGGTGTTGGTATAAGAGGCCTGAATCTCGAATTTGGATTCCGAGCGAATATTCATACTGTTGGTGCTGTGATACATAAGCGCACTGTCAGGTAAAACATTTTGAAGTTCCTCGCTTTGGTTGCCTTCTCCCAAATAAGGTTCTGTATAATCGAGTTCAAACGGGTGCAGCATGGGAAAGATTAATTCACCTGTAGCGTAGTTTATAATGTTAAAATTCTCAGAATCAATGAGATCATCAGGAATTAGATTATTATTCTGATCTCTCTGATCAAGACTGAACAGTTTAAGGTAGTTGTTACCATTATCATCCATCTCATTGTTGCCGTATGCACCATGTTTATATGTGATTTTTAAGTCAAATCCTTCTTTTTCAATTTCAGTTGTTCCAAGATAATAGACATTTCTGAACATGAGCGGCCACGTGGAGTGTCCTGGATTGGGTGTCTGAGGCTTTAAAAGCTTAAGTATAATAGTGTCTCCCTCAGCAACAGATGAACTAAGTTCTCCAACAGCTTTAAAAACCACATCATCTTCAGGACGGGACAGTGTATAAGAGACAGCAAGAATCTCATTGGTCTGCAATGGTACTCTAAGCCTGATATAGCCGAGATCATCGCTTACACTATAGTCAACATTCCATTCAAGTCGTTCAAAAAACGCTTCTTCCACTTCTGAAGGTTCAAAATCAAAATCATTAGGGTCAGCAAACGCGCGACCGCGAAAAACACCCGCTCCCTGATTACCTCCCACAGATTTGAACAGATCAATCTCATTAATCACAACTCGTTCTGCACTAATAACGTGAGCACCACTTTCATTCAATGGATAGAAGCTGTTGATGAATGCCGCTTCTCCGGTGGAATCGCTAAAAAACGCGCCGCCATCACGGAATGTTTTATCAAGGAAAAAGTACTGGTTCGTCCTGTACTGATAGTCAGGTATGGTAGCTCCCTCAGATTCTGAGCCTCCTGTGAATTTCTTTTTCTCTTTCTTTGTCTGCTCGATCGATGCTATTGCCGTCACATCTACAGGACCAAATTTCAGAACCGATTTCAGCCCGAAGAGCCCGGCGGACTTGCCTGAGAAACTGACATAGTTTGTGGACGGCAATGAAAGGGAAATATTTCCCGCTTCAATCTTCTGCACAATCTCGTTCTCAAAACCGGTATAGTTAACTCGAATATTGTTTTCCCAGTCAAACTCCCGCTCACTGTCCTGATCCATGAGAATGCTGACGCGGTCACCAATCTTACCTTCGATATTCAGATGCTCCTGCTGATCAAACTCCAGATGAGTCGTCTGGGATTCCTGGAGATTGCTGCGTGCCAACGTCTGATCCTGAAACACCATTTTACCCATCACACGAATGTTTCCTCTCAAATTGAGAGATACACGGCCGGCAGCAGTTTCAACGCCCACAACTTCCCACGATCTGCCACCGCCAGTCCTACTTTCATCGGATTTTGCCTTTGCAAGAGAGCTGTATAGATTCGAAAGTCTATCTCTGTGGATTCTCTTCTTTAAATAGTGCTCGACTGTCATGGTCAGCGGCATTTTCAAAAAGTAGCCGCCCACGGTTTCGTAGAAGGAGATTGTCTCCCAGTTTCCGGTTATTTCCGCCCACGCCTCAAAATCTTCCAGCTCTGACGTGAAAATACCTCGCACTGTATTTATCGAATCAATGGTAAAGGGAGAGGGGAATGGTATCTTCTCGTATGGATCCACCATACGGTTAGCTTTGAAGCCGTGGATGAGCGTCAGCATGTCAAGGTCGAAAGTCTGCTCTTTGGAACGGACAGAATCTATCTGGTTCGTAGCCTGACCAAACAGGCAGACGACCATGAACGGCAAGATCGTACTGATTGCTCTACCTCGCCGTAATGTTGCGGCGAAATTGAGTGATTTCTGCTTCATTTACCTCTTAAGCTTCTGCTTTAGAGAATCCCGGTTACGCGTCCGGGCACACACGCAGTTAACGATCTTGCTATACTAACTTGCTCCTCTGTTTGTTTCATGAAATGAAGCGGTATCCCCAGAGGTTGGGGATTTTATAAACCGCTGTTCTTTTAGAAGTTGGATAAGCTTTTTCATCGCTTTGCTTCTGTGACTCAATTCGTTTTTCTCCTCGCTCGTCAGTTGAGCGTATGTTTTTCCGAGGTGAAGTATCAAAAAAACCGGATCGTATCCAAATCCGTCGTCGCCGAGAGGTGAATCTGTAATACGTCCTTCTACGACTCCTTCTGAGGTGAGTTCCTTTTCACCATCAGTATAACAGGCGACCGTTCGAAATCGTGCAATTCTTTCAGAGTACGGCACTTCTGCCAGTTCAACAAGCAATTTATTGATATTATCAGCATAACTGCAATCTTCTCCTGCATATCGAGCAGCATAGATTCCAGGTGCTCCATCAAGAGCATCAACTTCCAACCCAGTATCATCTGCAATGGCAGGTAAGCCGAGAATAGCAGAAATAGTCCGGGCTTTGAGTAAGGCGTTTTCCTCGAGAGTAGCACCTGTTTCCTCAACTTCGGGAATCTTCCGCTCAGGATCAACTTCATCCAGAGTTTGCGCTGCTATACCTCCACTTTTCAGGAGTTCCTTAAGCTCCGCTGCCTTGTCTCTATTCCTCGTTGCTATTATGATCTGTTTGCTCATTTGAATTCTATCGATGATTCAGCGGCGGGAAACATAGGAATATCATTATACCTTCACAAGTAAAATCCGACGGGGAGGACACCAATTAGCGGTTGCTTTTAGAGGGTGGTAAAAGTAACTTCGATGCGCTTTTTTGACAGTAGTTTTTTTTGGCTCGGTAGCTCAGTCGGTAGAGCAGAGGCCTGAAAAGCCTTGTGTCGATGGTTCAATTCCGTCCCGAGCCACTGTGATGGAGCCCCAAGAAGTTTAGGGGCTTTTTGTTTTGAATTATCTACTGAGAACTCCCTGAATCTACTTACGCCCATTCTCTTTCACCCAAGCTAACAGCACCCGGTAGAATTGCTCGTAGTCGGCAATGTCAACCCACTCTCCTTCAGCATGATGATTACCACCTTTTCCAGCTATAACCATCGTCGGGATCTTTTTGCCTGAAAAGAATCGGGCATCGGAGGCACCGTGTGATTTAGTCTCACCCACCTCAATGCCAGCCACCTCCTGAGCAATTGCAACGAAACTGACAAATAGAGGGTTGCTCGTATCAGCGAAATGGCTGCCGCCTGAGATTTTCTCCTGCACCGCAATACCATCAAACAGTTCGGCTTTTGCCACTGTTCTGGCCAACATATCATCCGAAGTGTACTTAGGTGTGTAACGAATGTCCACTGTTGCCGTCGCCAAATCGGGGACCTGATTGGTGGCCTTCCCTCCTTCTATAGTGCCTATATTCACCGTGGTATAATAATCGTCTCCCGGCTCCTTCTCTGTGGCGAAGTCCTCTTCCAGCATAATGAGGAAGCGGGCTAATTTTGTAATGGCGTTTTCACCCAGCCACGTTCGCGATCCGTGAGCACTCTTCCCTTCAGCTGTCACTTCCAGCCATAGAACGCCTTTGGCTTGAGTCTCGAAATTCCAGTCAAAACCACCGTCCGGCATTACCACTATGCCGGCACCATATCCCTGCTCCACCAGATATTTCACTCCGTTGAAACCGCCGATTTCTTCATCTGCAGTCAGCATCAGTCCCACGTCATACTTTGTTAGATCTGTTCCCAGCGCCTTGAAGATATTCAGTGAAGCAGCAATTCCCATTTTCATATCATAAGCACCTCTACCTATTAGACGACCATCCTCAACTTTCGGCTGAAAAGATTCCTCAGTCCCGGGCACAACGTCCATGTGTCCCGCTAATAATATTTTTGGCCGAGTGGTTTTCTGGCTGGTAATAACTACTGATGGGAATTCTTTCGATTCATACCATTGTACATGAACAGGAAGTCCTGCCAATTCCTCTACCACCCACTCCATAGCGACTCGATTGGCTTCATTATCTCTGGTTACTGTCTGGAACTTGATGAGAGTGGAAAGGTCATGTACAAGTTCATCCTTCGTTTGTGCCCACAATCCACTCCATAGAAAACACAGCAGATAACATACTACAAATATTCCAGCGAATGGTTTTCTCATTTCTTCCCTCCTAAATGGTGTTTATTTGTACTTTAGCAAGATTTGTCAAGATATTGGAATGTAGAACTGTGAAAGCAGATTTGCAAACGTATCGAGTGTAAAAACTCCATTGTGGAAAAACTTTCACATACCTAGCATTATCATCCATTAAATATCTTACAGCTTCCATTTTCTCCGATATTGCTATTCCCTTCCGTCATCCTTAAACTCTACCCATGAGTCTTTTCATGCGGCTTGGGGTATTTCTCTTCTTTTTTGGGTTGCTGATCCTCAGCACCAAACTACTATTGAGCAAAAAAACACAGGCTGAACTTAAACGGATGGACAATACCATCCCGGCCTACTTTCGGTCGAGTAATAAGGTTCTTGCCCGAATGATAATAATTCTTGTCTTCCTGATGATGGCGGTTTATATAATAATTGAATTATCATGATTAGCTACATCATTGATGGCCACAACTTTATCCATGAAGTTCCTGTTTATCTAGAGCTCCTTGATCGAAACTACGTGGAATGTCAAAAGACACTTTACCGCCAGCTTCAAGACTATACCCAAACACGAAAGGTAGTAGTCACCCTTTTGTTCGATGGAAATCCATCTTGGGATCCACCTAAAGACGACGATAATCTTGAAGTTTGTTTCAGCGGAAATAATAGGGAAGCTGACGATCTCATCATTTCTCTGGCAGAAAAATGGAAGAAGCGGAGCATCATCGTTGTTACCAGAGATCACGCTATTAGAAATGCAGTAATAGCTGCTGGATGCCAAACAATGATGCCTACTGATTTTCATGAACTAATTAGTACCAAGAAATCAAGCCGATCTATCAAAATAGGTATTAAGAACAAACACACTCTTTCCCCAGAAGAAGTGAGGGAATGGAAAGAAATGATGGAAAGTGAATTAACAAAAAAAAGAAGAGCTGATAATTTAGATCATGAATCATCTAAACAAAACTGAATGACTGTGTTAAATAAATTACTCCAAATAAACGAGGGAGAAGGAAAGCGAGTCTTATCCTTCTTTCTCTGTTGGTTTTTCCTAATAGGCTCTTTTGTGTTCGGAAGAACGGCAAGAGATACATTTTTTCTCAGTCGTTTTCCGACTGAATATCTTCCTCATATGTTTATTCTGATTGCTGTTGCTATTGCCTTAACTATTTCTGTTCATTCCAAGCTTTCAAAACGACTTTCTCTATTCCCTCTCATGTTGGCAACTTTTGCTGGTGGAGCAGGATCTTTTATAATCATATTTTTCATCATAAAACTTTTTGCGTTTGAATGGATCTATCCTGTTCTTTACGTCTGGTTTGAAGTTATAGGCACTGTTATGGTAATCCAGTTTTGGCTCTTGACTAACACTGCGTTTGATACAAGAGAAGCAAAACGACTATTCGGTGTTATCGCCAGTGGGGGCGCTGTTGCCAATACCGCTCTAGGCTTCTCTATGGGAACATTGGTAGATCTATTTTCTGCTGATTTTCTTCTCCCTGCCACAGCACTTTTTATTGGATTGGGGTTTCTGATGGTACTTTTTATCAGACAGTTCTTAGATGAAACTCCTGTCTCTTCTTCAAAAAGGACATTCAGTCCAGATAAAAAGAAAGAAGGGGTATTTAGTTCTCCTTATCTTAAAGTGATGACGCTAACAATCGTTGCTGCTGCTGTTGCGGGATCATTAGTGGATTATCAGATGAAAATTATTGTTAGCGATAATTTGGATGAGTCAGAAATGGCTTCACTTTTTGGTACACTTTACGGCGCCATTGGTTTGATCTCCATCCTGATACAATTTTTCTTTACCAGCCGATTCCTCTCCCGGTTTGGTGTACTTCTCGCTCTGATGTTTCTGCCGGGAACTCTGCTTTTGGGCAGCAGTGCCATTTTATTGACTCCAGTACTTGCGGCAGCTATCAGTGCAAAAGCCGGTGACCAAATCTTTAGATTTACGCTCCACGATATCTCCAGTCAACTGCTTTGGCTTCCCGTTTCACCTCAAGTGAAGAGCAAGGCAAAGCCGTTCATTGATGGAACCATCAAGAATCTAGCAGGTGGATTAACAGGTATCCTCATCATCGGACTTATGTCACTCTTTAATGATGTAAGGGTACTGAGCATTCCCGCTATTATTCTGTTAATCGTCTGGATCATTGCCAATATCAAGTTAAAAAAGGGTTACGTCTCTGAACTCCGAACGGCTGTGGAAAAACGACGCCTCGATTTCGAGGAACTTGATTTCGATTATACCGATCCAACCATTGTTGAGATTCTGCGAAATACACTCTTGGAAGGTAATGAGCATCAGCAGCTGTTTACCTTGGAAACAATTAGCACCCTTCCATTAACAGCTTGGAAAGGTGATCTGCAGAAACTTCTTGAAAACAGCTCAACTGTAATCCAAAGTAAGGTTTTAGAACTAACAAAAAATTCCGCTGATATCATCCCGGATAACACCGTATTAGCTCTATCACAAAAAACCGACGGGGAGTTGACTGCTGACGCACTCCTTGTCTGTGGTCACAGGAAACTCCAACAAGCTGTGCCACTCATGAAAACTTTGGTGGCAGATAGCCACACTTCCATCAAAGCTGCTGCTGCTGCAGGGCTTCTGCTCATGGGTGGTGACGATGCAAAAGAAGGACAAAAGGCACTCGACTCTCTCCTTGAAAATCCTGAAGCAGAGATCAGATTGAGCTCTCTATCGACTGTTGGACACTTGTCGGATGTCTTGACGGAACAACTTCTCAAAAAGCTGTTGGCAGATGACAGCAGTGAAGTACGTCTGAGGGCCATTAATATTGCTGGAGACCGGCCAAGTTCGAATTTTATTTCACACCTCGTAAGCAATCTCCACGATTCTTATACAGCACCTGCTGCTCGACGATCGCTACGTCTTCATAACTCCGAAGACGTGTCAAAAGCTCTTACCGAGTTGATAATCAAAATTGATGACGTTGATGATTTGAGTTCCATGAACGCTGTTCTCAGGTGTCTGGGTGACTTAGATATGCCGGAGACAGTAGATACTCTCATCACTGTTTGGCCAAAGACTTCATTTAATGGTTGGGAGGAAATCACGGATTCACTTTCTCGAATAGCAAAGCGTGGTGTAATGAACGATGTTTCTTTGGTTGAAACGGTATCTCTTCTAGAAGAAATTCTGAGGCAAGCGTATGAATCTGAACATGCACTCTCCCTATTCGAGGAAAACAGTGACTCAAAATTGATCACAGACATGCTGTCTCATCAACTGAGTCAAATGAAGGTGATTATTCTTAAACTAGCTCTTTTAAATCACCCGGATGCCCCATTACAAACATTTGCTCATGCGGTCACAACTCCCGGAGCTTCTACACTGCCGAATGTCTTAGAATATCTTGATAATGTTCTCGAAAAGACAGTGCGGGAAAAAGTTGTACCACTACTGGATGAAACCGATGCTGCCGAGAAAGTTCAAGTCGGTAATAAACTCTTTAATTTACAATCGAAATCCTCTGAAGAATGGCTCATCTATTGGCTTAATGGCAAAAGTAATTACAAATCTGCTGTTGCATTTGACTACGTTCTAAAGAAAAGATTGGAATTGGGTGAAGGAGTTTTATCATCAAAATGGCTAAACGATAGAGACAGCTCTATCCACAATGAAACCTTAGCGAAAAGAGGAAAGGATTGGAAACCGGCAGAACTTGAAAATATGGAATTAATGGAGGAAACACCTATGTACACAACACTGGAAAAAACCCTTTTTCTTAAGGGAGTTACACTCTTTAAGGATATTCCGGGTGAAGAAGTAGCACACATTGCCCAGATCACTGATACCATTAATCTTGAATCGAATGAGATTGTATTTGAGGATGGCGACCCGGGCGATTCCATGTTCATTATTGTGGATGGAGAAGTTCGAATCCACAAGGAAGGAAAAGAGATCGCAACTTTAGGGGATTCAGAATTCATTGGCGAGATGGCTATCCTGGATCAGGAGCCCAGATCAGCCTCTGCTACAACTCAGGAGGAGACTGTACTGTTGAGAATCAGCGGAGAAGATTTCTTCGATTTGATGGGATCTCGGATGGACATTGTGCAGGGAATTATGAAAGTTCTGACAATGAGACTGCGAGAAGCGATAGCGTAAAAGTTGCTTTATCGGGTGTTAATCTTTTTTCTGATCTATGAAATCAATATCGTCCGTGACGTTTTCTACTGCTTCTTTACCTTTTTCTAAAACCTCTCTCCCTTGATC
>Ga0208639_1000835_pt1 | contig 22145 bp, 20 predicted proteins | sample ETNtaG_33_FD_185772 | JGI IMG/M metagenome (GOLD analysis project Ga0208639, IMG submission 185772) | Marine microbial and viral communities from oxygen minimum zone, Eastern Pacific Ocean - ETNP201310SV76 (SPAdes) (version 2) | ecosystem: Environmental > Aquatic > Marine > Oceanic ...
ATTCATAGATATCCAGTCACCCTCTTTGATTATTTGATCACCAATTGTCATTTGTTTTTTGGTAAAATCTATATTTATTGATGAACAACCAACTATACAACACTTTCCCCACCCTCTTGCAACTAAAGCAGCATGAGAGGTCATACCCCCTTTGGCTGTTAATATTGCCTCAGCAACATGCATTCCGTGTACATCTTCCGGAGATGTTTCTTCTCGAACTAAAACAATGTTTCTCCCCCCCTTATTCCAGTTTTCTGCATCATCAGCAGTAAAAACAACTTGCCCAACAGCGCCTCCTGGTCCTGCTGGTAAACCACGAGCTAAAACAGGGCTTTTATTTTCTTCTTCAATATGAAGTCGTGGGTGCAATAGCTCATCAATTTGTTCAGGTGAAACGCGCATTATAGCTTCTTCTTTTGAAATCATATTGTTTTTTACCATATCCACAGCCATCTTTATGGCTGCACCACCAGTTCTTTTTCCTGTTCGGGTTTGAAGCATCCAAAGGCGGCCCTCTTCAATTGTAAATTCTATATCCTGCATATCATTATAATGCTTTTCTAATTTGGAGCGAATTTCATTTAGTTGACCATAAACATCCGGAAGAAATTCTTCTAAAGATTCTAAATGTTTAGATTCATCTGTTTTTGTTTCTTGATTTAATGGGTGTGGTGTTCTAATCCCAGCAACAACATCCTCCCCCTGTGCGTTCTGTAACCATTCTCCATAAAAATTGTTTTCCCCCGTTGCTGGATTTCTTGTGAATGCAACGCCAGTGGCTGATTGATCACCCGTATTACCAAAAACCATTGCTTGTACATTAACAGCTGTGCCCCACTCTTGGGGAATATTTTCTATTTTTCTATAACTAATTGCTCGTTTACCATTCCAACTTTGAAAAACAGCTTTGATACCGCCCCATAATTGTTCATAATGGTCATCAGGGAATTCCTCCCCAAGTACCTTCTTAATTCTCACTTTAAAACTTTCTGAAATAATTTTCCAATCATCCCCTGAAAGATCAACATCAGAGTCATATCCATTTTTTATCTTATAGTCATTTAAAATTGATTCTAATTGATGACGAATGCCTTGACCTTCTTCTGGATGTAGACCACTTGCTTTTTCCATTACCACATCTGAGTACATCATAATAAGTCTTCGGTAAGCGTCATATACAAAACGTGTGTTATCTGTTTTTTTTATCAACCCCTGAATTGTTTTAGATGTTAAACCTACATTAAGTACTGTTTCCATCATTCCTGGCATTGACATCCGAGCGCCTGATCGAACGGATAATAATAATGGGTTATCTGGATCTCCAAAAGTGTTTCCCATTCCTTTTTCAATTTTATCAACTGATTCTTTTAGTTGTTTTTCAAGTTCATTGGGAAACTTTTGTGAGTTCTCATAATAATATGTACATACTTCAGTAGTAATCGTCAGTCCCGCTGGTACTGGCATACCTAAGCTTGTCATTTCAGCCAAATTTGCTCCCTTACCCCCCAGTAAATTTTTCATATCCGCCTGGCCATCCGCAACACCGTCTCCAAAATAATAAACTGCTTTCATATAATGTGTTCTTTCATATTTAATAAAAAAATGTTGCTGAATTTACATTTTCACTATGGAATTAACCTTTAATTTATCGTAAGTAATACTTATATAAATATGTCAAAACGAGCTGATTTAGGAAAAAAATTAACAGATTATTTAATGCTATATCCCAATGAGGATGTTACAATAAATACAATGATCCAATTTTTGAATACTTATCCTGATTGTTTTGAAAGACAAAATTTGAAGGGGCATTTTACAGGATCTGCATGGGTCATAGATGACACGCGCTCATGGATACTTATGACACATCACCGTCAACTTGATCTTTGGGTACAGCCCGGTGGTCATGCCGATGGGAATGAAAATTTATTAGAAGTTGCTATTAATGAAACAAAAGAAGAAACAGGATTAACACAATTAAAGGTTATATCTGAGGAAATATTTGATCTAGATATACATGAAGTTCCACAATACAAAAACATACCAAAGCATTTTCATTATGATATACGTTTTCTTTTAGAAACGAATCGAAACCCAAATGACATTAAGATTAGTAAAGAATCCTTTGATGTTGCATGGATTCATAAGAGCGCAGTTTTACAGAAAAACAATGATAGCTCCATAAAAAGAATGTTAAATAAAATAAGCCAGTGAACTTAACTAAAAAAATTAAATCTTACATTTATTCGAATATTGTCCCCAATAGGAAGCGCACTATTGGCGTTGAAATAGAGGGATTATATTATGATAAATTTTTGAAGCGCTTACCTGTAAACCCTTCAAAAAAATACTCTGCCGCAGATTTGTTAAATGACATCAAGCAACTAAATGATTCTGATAGTTTATTTAATTATTCATTAGAACCTGGAGGCCAGCTTGAATGGGCTTCTGGGCCAACTATTAGTTTATGGGATATAAAAAAGCAATTGGACAATCATCTGAAACTTGAAAATAGAGTCTGTGAAGCGAATAAAATTAACAGGATTTATTTATCAGTTGATCCCATGTACAAACCTCAAGACATTGATCTAATTCGTTCAAAAAAATATGAATCAATGGATAAAGTTTTTCAAAAAACTGGGAGCATGGGGTCTTGGATGATGCGCAATACAACCAGCGTACAGGTTAATATTGATTTTACATCAAAACAAGATGCAAACGAAATGGCTTTTATAGCAGATGTGATTCAACCCCTGTTCAGTATGCTATTTTCTAATGCTCCTTTTATTAATGGACAAGCGGCTAAAACAGATAATCTTCGTTGGAAAATTTGGGAAAATACAGACAACAATCGTTGCCGTTCTTTATTTGACCATGACATTTATATTCCAAAATCAATGGTAAATAATTACGCAAAATGGATTCAAAGTGTACCTGCAATTTTTGAAATTAACAATTCATCTGCCAGGTCGTTTTGTGGATCCTTGGGAGAAATGTTATCGAAACACCCAGATAATTTAGATCAACATATACTTTCGGCACTTAGGCAATCCTTTACTCATGTTCGTTATAAAAAAGTTTTAGAAATAAGAGCAGCTGACAGGCCAATAAAAGGAAACGAAATGTGCCCACCTGCTTTTTTAGCTGGGCTGTTAACTGCACAAAATGTGCGTGAAGAGCTTTTAGAGATCATAAGTAAGTGGTCTAAAAATGATCGTAAAAAATTAATAATATTAGCAAATAATTTATCTTTAGGTAAAACAGGCCCTCAAGGGAAAAGTGTCCAAGAGTGGCTAGAAATCCTCGCTGATCTATCTTTGCGTGGATTAGATGAGAGGAGCGTTTATTTCAATATAAAAAATGAAAGAAGTTTATTAGAACCTTATTTAATAAATCTTATAAACAACGGCCCTAGCACATTACAAATACAGAAAAAATTTCAAAAAACTAAATTTTCTTTAGATAGTTTTCTTTTAGAATTAACTTAGATTCACCACTCTCTAATGAACCCAAAATTATTACATAATTTAACCACAATACCGTTCTTAATAATGGGTCTATGTGCCTTTCTTCTTGGTTTGGCTTGGCTCTTATCCTCAGAGCCCTGGATGCTAGATAAAGCAGCCAATACTATTTTACTTGATGAATCATATGAAACAATATTTTCAGAACATGTAAATAGAAATCTTCCAAAATATTTAACATTGTTATATCGTTTCTTTGGATTGTGGGTATCATCATTGGGTCTATTATTGTTGTCTTATACAATAGTTACTAGAATGGGGTCTGGCATGGCGCGTGGGTTTTTACATTCTACATTTTTCATCACATTGGTTGGTATATCAATAATTGAATATATATTTCTTCCTTCATCGCCCTTTGTTTATCTAACTGTTGTGCTCTGGTTATTGTGGGCAATTAGTGTTTGGGCTGGAATTCAATTAAAAAAGCATGTTTCTTGATTTACATCCTTTAGTCATACATTTTCCAATTGCTCTGTTTTCATCTGCGGTTTTATTTGATTTTATTGCTGTTATTTTCAAAAAAGATGAATTATTAATAACTTCATGGTGGGTAATGCTGTTGGCACTTTTTTCTTCCACTTTTTCCATTATAACTGGTTTGATTGATGATAATTTAATTGGACATTTATTTGCCACATTCCCTCTATGGGAAAATCATGGATTAATGCAAATTATCTCTATATCGATTTTTTGTTCTATTTTCATTTGGCGCACCAAACAACCTGTTCTCTTTAATTCAAAAAAAAGAGCGCTGATATATATATTGATAGGATTAACAAATGTTGTCATTTTATTTTATGGGTCTCATCTTGGGGCAATACTATCAGGACGTATATAAAAAAGAATTCAAAAAATTTAATTATGAATATTAATTTCTAAAGTCTTATCTAGAATGAAGAGTAGCACACATACCGATAATCGGGGATTATTATATACGAACCGTACTGATAAGTGGTGGGTTGAGCCGCTGTGGACAGGTTTTGGTTTCATGTGTTTTGTGATTTATACAACCTGGGCTATGTTTCAAGCTAATAATTATTGGTGGAGTGATGGACAGGCGGGGTTTGGCGGATATTTATCCCCGTTTTATTCTCCTCTAATATTTGTTAAGGAATCCGTTGTGGGAGGTGCCCCAATTGAACACTCCTGGTTTGGTTCGTGGCCAAGCTGGTGGCCTAAACTAGTCCCAGCTTCACCGGCAATATTAATTCTTGCAGGACCACTTTCATTTAGAATGACTTGTTACTATTACAGAAAATTTTATTATAGGGCTTATTTTATGAGTCCACCGGGGTGTTCAGTTAAAGGTGTCGAAAATAAAAAATATAAAGGTGAAACAGCTTTGCTTGTGTTTCAAAATTTGCATCGATTCACTCTTTATTTAGCCTTGGGGATTATTTTGGTGTTAACCTATGATGCAATATTGTCTTTTTTTCAAGGTGGGCGCTTTGGTGTTGGCATCGGTTCTATAATATTAACAATTAATCCCATCTTATTGGCAGGCTATACATTTGGCTGTCATGCCTTCCGACATCTAACTGGTGGTAATAAAGATTGTTTTACATGCCCAAATGGAAAGCCAAAATTTCGTTATCGCATTTGGAAAAGTGTTAGTTGGTTGAATGGTCGTCACATGATGTGGGCATGGGTAAGTATGATATGGGTTGCCTTCACTGATATTTATGTTAGGATGGTGGCAAGTGGTTATTGGGTAGATATTAATACATGGAACAATTAATGAATATATCAGAAATCAAAACAGTAGAACATGATGTTATTGTACTTGGTGCTGGAGGGGCCGGTCTACGTGCAGCTATCGAATGCTCAATGCAAGGTCTTAGCACAGGTTTAGTTTGCAAGTCGTTATTGGGGAAAGCACATACTGTTATGGCTGAGGGGGGCGTTGCTGCTTCTTTGGGAAATGCCGATGAGCGTGATCATTGGAAAGTACATTTTAGAGATACAATGCGTGGGGGTAAGTTTTTAAATAATTGGAGAATGGCTGAGCTTCATGCACGTGAAGCACCTGCGCGGGTAAGAGAGCTTGAAGAGTGGGGGGCTGTTTTCGACCGAACAAAGTCAGGATTAATTAATCAAAGAAATTTTGGTGGCCATAGATATCCTAGACTTGCGCATGTAGGCGACAGAACGGGTTTAGAAATAATTCGTACACTTCAAGATCACGGCATTCATCAGGGAATTGATATATATATGGAATGTACTGGATTAGACTTAATTAAAGATGGTGATTCCATTAGTGGAATGGTTGGGATGTGGCGAGATAATGGAGAGTTCATAATATTTAAATGTCGTGCTGTTATTTTGGCAACAGGGGGCGGTGGAAAAGCTTGGAAAATAACTTCTAATTCTTGGGAATACACGGGCGATGGGTATGGTATGGCTTATGAAGCTGGTGCTGAATTAATGGACATGGAATTTACTCAATTTCATCCAACAGGTATGGTCTGGCCACCATCTGTCAGAGGAACCTTGGTTACAGAAGGTGTGCGTGGTGAAGGAGGAATCTTAACTAATAAAGAAAATAAAAGATTCATGTATGATAATATTCCTGATCGTTTTGCATCAGAAACCGCTGATTCTGAGGAAGAGGCAAATCGTTGGTTAGCAGGAGATAAAGATGCAAGAAGACCCCCGGAGCTTTTAACTAGGGATGTCGTTGCTCGCGCAATCCGTAAAGAAGTAAAGGCAGGCAAGGGCTCACCTCATGGTGGTGCTTTTTTAGATATTGCTACGAGAAGAAGCGCTGAAGATATTAAACGAAAGCTACCTTCTATGTATCATCAGTTTAAGGTATTAGCTGAACTCGATATTACAAAGGAACCTATGGAGGTTGGACCAACACTACATTATTTTATGGGTGGGGTTAAGGTTGATGCCGATACTCAAATGACTCGAGTTCCTGGTCTTTTTGCTTGTGGGGAGTGTGCTGCTGGAGTACATGGTGCAAATAGATTGGGAGGAAATTCTCTTTCTGATTTGTTAGTTTGTGGAAAACTTGCAGGCACAGGAGCCGTTGATTATCTTAAATCATTGAAAAATAAAAATAATATAAACAATGATGATGTTCAAAAGGTTATTCGTTCAGCAACGGATATTTTAAATCGAGAAAAAGGTGAAAATCCCTATTTAATCCATGAAGAACTACAAGAGCTAATGCAGGACAATGTTGGTATTGTCCGAACAGATGAGCTGTTATCTGAAGGAATTGATGGTCTATCAATTTTATGGGAAAAATTTAAGAATGTGAAAGCCGATGGGGCGAGCCAGTTTAACCCGGGATGGCACCAAGCCATTTCATTAAGAAATTTACTTGTTACATCGGAGTCTGTGGCTCGTGCCGCTCAAATGCGTGAAGAAAGCCGCGGTGCACATACTCGCGTTGACTTTGAGGGAGAACGTGATGAATGGCTACAATATAATGTTGTTATAAGGAAATCGGATGATGGGAAAATGATATCAGAAAAAGTTGTGCGCGATGAACCCGACCCCGAATTAAAAAGAATTGCTGAATTAAGTATCGAAGAATTAGATAGGGAAGTGTTGAGCGAAAAGGAACAGGGATAAGGCGTGGGATTAAGGAAATTCAAATTATTTCGTGGAGATTCTGAACGTGGAACAATGGAAGATTACAAGGTTGAAGTGGATCAAGGGATGGTCGTGCTCGATGTTATTCATCGCATCCAAGCTAAACAAGCAGGTGATCTTGCTGTAAGGTGGAACTGTAAAGCGGGAAAATGTGGATCATGTAGCGTAGAAATTAATGGTAAACCAAAATTGTCCTGTATGACTAGAATGAACGAATATGAATCAGATGAAACTATCGCAGTTAGACCAATCAAAACGTTTCCATTAATTAAAGATTTGGTTGCTGATGTTTCATGGAATTATAAACAAAATAAAAATATTACCCCCTTTACTCCTAACCCTGAGAAAAAAGATAAAAATGGCAATTATATTATGATGCAAGAAGATATAGATAGAGTTCAAGAGTTTAGAAAATGTATTGAATGTTATTTATGTCAGAATGTCTGCCATGTTTTAAGAGATCATGAAAAGAAAAACGAATTTGTTGGTCCACGATTTATGATAAGACTAGCAAGCCTCGAAATGCACCCTCTTGATAAAGCTGATCGAATATCAAATGTTAAAAATGATCATGGCTCTGGCATGTGTAATATTACACGGTGTTGCACAGATGTTTGTCCGGAACATATTCAAATTACAGATAATGGCATAATCCCACTAAAAGAGCGCGTCGTAGATCGTTATTATGATCCTTTTATGCGTTTATTTAATAAAATATTTTCAAAGAATAAATAAGATATAATTAATAATCTTTATAATAGAAACGTAGTCCAGTTATAGTAAGCAGTTCATCAAACAAGAGCTTGTTTTCCTTTGTTATTTTATCAAAATCTGTAGTTAATAACTCCTTTAAAGAATAATTTAAACTCTGTGAGTGTTTTTCAAGATAATCAATATCCACGCCTTCTTGAATAGAGCATTTTCTCAATACTACAAGCAAAAGCATGAGGTCATCAATAAATCCCGCTGCTCCATGTTCTTCCTCAGAGTATAAATCATTCGGATAAAACAAATAACCTATCGCCAAAAAAAAATCTGCTCTCATTTTCAGGGGCAATGTGGCTGATTCAAGTAATCTACATACTAAATCATAAATTTCAGGGAGAAGACAGATTTGATCAGCATATTTACCTGTATAGTTTTTTGTGTTATCTGCCAAATATTCTTTAAAATCAAAATCCTTTATTAGACTCATAAAAGGAAATTATGATAAAATTTACTATCACCATAGTGATTGATGATTTTCTTTTAATAAGTTGATTAATTACAATTATATTTAATACCTAAAAAAATTATTTAATTAGAGGATCAATAATGAAATTAATTAAAATATCAAATATCATTTTCTCTTTGATATTATTTAGTTGTTCTAAAACAACAAATGTCCCACTTCCAATTACAACAAGTAGCTCTGAAGCATTAGAACAATATAATCGTGGTTATTATGAATGGGGTAATCATGATGGTCAAAAGAGATATCAATATATGAATGAAGCCTTGAAGCTAGATCCTGATTTTATAATGGCTAACCTGCATATTAATGAACCTAATCCAAATAAGTGGAAACAATACAGAGACAATGCAGTAAATAATAAAAATAATGGATCTGAAGCAGAAAGAATACGTGTTGACATATTTATTGCAAACCGTGAGGGGAATACAAATAAAGCTTTTAGCTTAGCAGAAGAATTAGTAACAAAATATCCTAATAGTTCACAGGCATACGAAGTTCTTGGTAATGTATATAATAATATTAGAAACTTCGAAATGGCAGAAGAAAACTATAAAAAAGCAACCAAGCTTGACCCTAATAATGTAAGTGCATTCTGGTTATTAGCATCACATCACATCAATGTTTACACCGGGCAAATCATTCTACCAGAGGACAAAAGAGATGATAGACTTGGTATAAAATATGTTGATAAAATGATCAAACTACGACCAGAAGCAGCTGTTGGATATCAAATTAAGGGGAATGTAGAAAGAGCAAAAAGTAATTTTGAAGAAGCTAAAGGTTGGTATGAAAAAGCTTTAGAAAAAAGAACTGCAAGCAACTCTGCAATTAGTGGATTACTTGGTGTTGCTGCTCATAACTATCTTTTTAATGGTGAATTGGATAAAGCTCAAGAATATTATGATAAAGCAATTGCAAAGGGAACAACACCTAATTCAAAAGTATCTGCAGCTAATTTTAAAATCCAATCTTTCTTGTATTTAGATGATTTTGATGGAGCAATAAAGGTTTCTAATGAGCTTATTTTAGATGTAGATGATTTTGGGTTTTCTAAAGCTGGGGTATTGGGAGCTAAAGCTGGATTTGAAATACGAAAATTTCTTGCGCATGCCCAAAGCCAAAATAAGAAAGATGCTTATACTGCATTGTTAGCTCGAGAAAAATATGCATCAAAAAGAATAGAATTAATTGATGATGATGAAATTGATAGAAGAAATTTTTCAGCTACAAATGCAAGGATGAAAGCATGGTATCACATTTTATTTGGTGAATATGACAAAGCAAAAGAAGAATTAACAACCTTTAAAAATATTATGGAAAATGTTGAATCACCAGATGCTTTAGATCATTATAACGCAATGATGGGCATGGTTGCTTTAAACTCAGGTAATGTGGATGAAGCAATGAGTCTTTTAGGAGAAAAATATGATGTTGAAAGCTATCCATATTATAGTTACTTCAGGGCGCTAGCTTTAGGGGGATCTGGGGAATCAGGAAAAGCTAATATTATTTTTTCACAGCTTGCTAATTATAATTTTAATGACTTGGAGGTGGCTTTAGTAAAGTCTTTAGCGAAAAAACAATTGGGCTAGCTTTTTAACCTGAAATTCACGGGGATAGAAATCCAGACGCCTACCGCCCTCTCTCTTTGTTTTGCTGGGCGAAACCTTACATTTCTTATTGCATCGGCCGCTGCTTCATCGAGCCCTGTGTTTGGTATACCTTTTAAAATGATTGTTTCTTTAACTCTACCCCTATCATCTACAAAAACCTGTACAACAACAGTCCCTTCAATACCAGCTTCTTGAGCAATTTCAGGATATTTTGGTCTAATTGGCCTTAAAGGAACTGGAGGGTCATCATAGGGTATAAATTTAACTCGCGGTCCTTCGGGCGGTGGTGGGGGTGCATCCCAAGCATCAAATTCATCTAGGTTAAATTCGTCCAAGGTAACATCGTCAGCTATATCCTCACTTTCAGACTCCACTGGGACAGAGGGTCTTGCTGGTGGTGGCGGTTTATCAAATTGTTCTGTCTGGGGAATGTCTATTTGTTCAATAATGATTTGAATATCATCATCAAGATCCATGACATTGGTAGATCTTGGAAAAATTAAGAATGTAGAAATTAATATTAATATTCCAGCCAATCCTGTAATCCTTACAACTACTGGATATATAAAATTTAAGGCAGCTGATGACTCCGTTCTCATATTAATCTACTGCTGTTTTAGATGAATAATTAAGTTTCAATGCATCTGCTTTTCTAAGTTCAGTATGTATGTCACTTACTAAGCCCATCTTTGATCTCGCATCAGCTTTTAATGAAACAACTAATTGTGGATCGGCAACGCGCTTTTCATACATAACGTGCCTGACGCCATCTGCCTTATAAAGTTTATCTTCTATTGAAACAAGGCCATCTTTTGAAACCCATATATTAGTAGTATGTCTCTTTGATTTAAGTTTTTCAATCCTTTTTGCTTTAGGTAATGAAATAGGTAAACCAGAATACACTCGCAAAACAGTTGTTACCATAAAAAATATCAACAACATAAATATAATATCTGGCATTGATGATGTTGGTATCTCTGAATCAACTTTCGTTTTTCTTTGCAATTTCATTAATTGGATTCCGCGATTGAAATTCTAGTAGCATTAGCTTCTTTTAGCTGATCGATCACTCGGATGTAATCATTATAGTTTGCTGCCTTATGAGCTTTAACAGATATAACTAATTTGTCATTTTCCGCTATCTTTTGTCTGACAACCCTTGATAGGTTTCGTATTTCAACCGGTTCTCCTCCAAGAAGAACGCTGCCGGCTGAATTAATTAAACAATTTAAAATATTTTTTTTATTGATCTCTAATTCTTCACCTTCAGCTGGCAAAACCATGCCTAAGCCCTTATCCATATCAATTGTTGTTGTAACAAGAAAAAAAATCAATAATAAAAATGCAATATCAGCCATTGAGGAGGTCGGAATATCACCTCCAGTAAATCTTCGTTTAGTTTTCACTAATTATTCTTGAGCAAGTTTTTCATATTGGAGGTGCAATAAATCTAAAAATTTTACTGAATTCTCCTCCATTTCAAGTATCAACTTGTCTATGCGTGATATAAAGAAATTTTGAAAAAACTGTATAATCATAGCAGTAATTAATCCAAACGCTGTTGTCAAAAGTGCCTGTGAAATACCCCCAGCAACAACCGCTGGTGAAATATCATTAGCAGCTTTAATTGCATCAAATGCTGCAATCATACCCACAACTGTGCCCGTAAATCCAATCATTGGTGCAACGGTAATAACTGTATTAAGCCAAATCATATTTTTTTCAAGAAATGACATTTCTAATGAACCAGCATTTTGTATAGCTTTTTCTACCTCTCTTAAGCCCCTGTGAAACCGCGTGAGACCAGCATGAAAAACGCCCGCCAATGGACCGGGTGTTTTATCACATAAATCCACCGCTGCTTGTACACTTTCATTTTCAAGAATGTTTGCTATATCATCATAAAACTTTTTTGAATTTATTGATGATATAACTAGTGAATATGCTCTCTCAAATGAAAATCCTAATCCAAATATTAGTGATATAAGAATTGGCCACATAAAAGCGCCACCATCTATAAAATATTGAACCATTATTAAATTTCCTCCTATAAATTTATTTAGATATTGCTTTTACGCTGAAAGCGCACTTAAGCCCTCTTCTTCACTCTTATACAATGTAGCATACTTAGATATGCCCATAATATTAAACGTTTTTTCAACAATTGGTACCGTATTGCAAAAAGCAAGTTTACCGTTTGTGCCTTGCAATTCTTCAATCACCTCTATAAGAATTGAAACACCAATACTATTTACCATATCAGTTTTTTCTACATTAATTAAAAATTTTCTCTTGCCCTCTGAAATTTTTTGCAAACAAAGAGACGCTACCTGTTCTCCTCCATAATTATTTAAATAACCATCAGTAGTTACAACGATCACATCATTTTCTTCTTTAATTTTTAAGTTAAAATCAGCCATTTTTTTCTCCGTTTATTTTTATTTAGATTTTGTCATCGTTACAGTGGTCCCAGCCTCGGTTGTTTCAAACTTTACTGTATCCATTAATTCTTTCATCAGCTGAATTCCCCATCCTCTTTTATGTTCAGATTTGATTTTTTCATCAATATTAGGGATTGCAACAACCTCGGAATCGAACCCCTGTCCCTTATCGCCAACTTTAATAACTAGCGTGTCTCCCTCAATTATATATGTAATAAATACGTTATCTTTAGTTTTTGAATGTTCAAATGCGTTTATACAAGCCTCAATTAATGCCATATTGATTTCAGCGGTTTTCATTTCATCCAAACCCATTCTCTTAGCAACAACTTCGGCCGTTTTAGTTGCAGCAAGTTCCATGTCTTGCATTACTGGGAGGGTTAATTCTACTTTTGGATCAGCCATATTTAAATATCTCCTTTATTATTCTAAGCGGATGCTACTTTTTTTATTTCTGTTTTATTAACTGCTTTACTAGGCTTTTTGCTAAAATCACCCTTTTCAAGCACTACAAATGTTATATCGTCTGGGTTTTGAGTCCCATTTAACCACTCATCCGCTAATTTAATTAATGCCTCTTTTAAGGGGCTTGCGCCTAAATGTCCATGTTTTTCAACACATTCTTGAACTGCCGGATAATCCAACAAACGACCATCGGGATCAGGAGCTTCAGGAAGTCCATCTGATAGTAACACAAGTACATCACCCTTATTAAAGTCTCGTTCAACTAGATCAAATTTTTCATTATCTAGTCCCCCAAGAGGAAGGTTGTGAATTTCTATTTCTTCAACGGTTCCATTTTTTCCATTATATAGATATGCTGGGGGCATTGCTGCTGCACTTATATAAAGCTTGTTTTCTTTAAAAATACATACACTCAAACTCATTCGAAGCCTACCCGTGTCCACTCTTCTTACAACATTATTGAGACGATTTAAAATATCATCTGGTGAATTTGAAACAATACCTGCTAAGCCGGCTTTTGTAATTGAAACCATCATGCCAGATTGTGCACCATGACCTGTTGCGTCACCGCATACAACATAAAAGCTTCCATCCTCTAATTCAAAAAAGTCATAATAGTCACCACCCACCTCAGTTGACGTACGCATATATGCCTTTATATCCATGCCAGCATAATCTGGAATTTCTTTAGCTATCATCTTTAGCTGAAACTCTCTTGCCTCTTCAAGCTCTTGATCTTTTCTGTTATCTTCGCGTCTTTTGGTTCTAAATTTTTCTATACCAGTAAAGCTTAAGTATCCAAGCCCTATCGTTAATAATACATAGAATATATAAGCATACCAGGTATCCCAAATGGGCGGCGTAACAACCATGCTAATAATATATGGGGATTCATTCCATATGCCATCATTGTTGCTTGCTTTAAATTTGAAAGCATAGTCCCCATCGTCTAGACCCTGAAAGGTAACAGATCTACTGTTCCCATTGTCAACCCAGTTATTTAAATAATTATCCATGGTGTACTGATATTGATTCTTTTCTGTTTTATTATAAGTTAAACCAACAAAATTAATATTGATTGATTGAATGTTATGATCCACAGAAAATTTATCTCCACCAAAGTTGATTGAGTATCGTTTGCCCTCATAGTCTATCGCGTCAATAGAAGAAACAGCCAATATTGGTGGTTCACTATTCGTAATTACAGATGACGGATCAACTGCAGTTAATCCTGAAACGCTCCCAAAAACAAGCTTGCCATCTTTGCTTATATCGATTGAACGATCATTAAAAATCTCAGATGGTAATCCGTCTGAGATTTCAAAAGATTGCAAATCCCCATTAGATAAAAGTCGTGTTATTCCCCTTCGAGTTCCCATCCAAACTGAACCTTGTTGATCAGAAATAATAGATGATACCGTATTGCTAGGTAAACCATTGTATACCGACCAGCGGTCAAAGTTGTTTTCTGTATTATTATATCTATATAAACCCTCTCCTGGTGTACCTATCCATATAACACTATTTTTATCCTGGTGGATTGTTTTTACACCAAAGGACGAAAAACTTTTTTCGTCAGTTTTGTCAAGAATATAGTGAGCAATTTCTTCCATTGATTGTGCATTAACCCTGAAAAGACCGTTTGTTTCAGTACCAATCCACATCTCGTTGTTATTTGCATCACTTAAAAATGATGTCGCATTAAGTAAAAATTCTTTATCGGGATTTAAATCATACCTATACACTGAAAAACTAAAATTACTTCTTTGTTTTGGTTCTAATTCAACCTTGGCAATTCCATCTCTTGTTGATAACCATACAATATTCTCTGATTGATATATGGTGTTAATTCTTCCTGTTAAATTTATTCCACCACCAACCTCATCGTCCTCGATTGCTTTAAAACGTGCAAATTTATTCCTTTTAGTATCAATTATTGTAAGGCCTTCATATTGACTACCAGCCCATAACAAACCATCAGGTGTTAATGCAAGAGCAGATGTTTCTTCACTAAGGAGAGAGTTTTTATTTGTGGGGTCTGAAGTATATGTTTTAATTAGCTTCAGGTCTTTAGAAAGCTTATCAACCCCCTTTTCATGAGAAACCCATATGTTTTCATTATCATCAATTAAAACAGATCTGACATTTTCTCCCTTAAGTTGTTTTGGGCCCTTAGTTATTGAATTAAAATTCTGTGAGGTGTTTATTAAATGATTAAGGCCTAATTGTGTACCCACCCATAAATTGTCATGGCTATCAATGAATAAATCGTTGATGTTTGCATTAGCAATTGACTGGGGTTCGTCTACTTCTGTTAAGGAACCATCCGCGCTAGGCTGGAGGAGGGTAAAATCTGTGTCATCGAACATCCCACTGTTTTGAAAAAAGTTCTCAGTTTTAAAATGAATCAATCCCGTAAACGCAACAACATCAATCCAGAGGTTTCCTTTTGAATCTGAATCCACATTATTAATATATTGACCAAATAAATAATCCCACGCCAGATCTTCAAACATTTGATAGGCCCCATTATAAAAGACCATGCCTGTTGTTGTTGCCACCCAAAATCCCGCCATATTTTTGTCGGACCCAAAATCTAATAGTTTATTTACTGAATATTGATTTAGGGGTGAAAACCACTGGCTTTGGGCTAAGCGATCTATAGAAAAATCATTTGTATTAATTTTGTCTAGTCCTGAAGGGGTTCCAATATAAATTTCATTATCTTGAACCAACAGTGTGTTGATTCGATTATTGGATACAGTGTTCAAGTTTGACGTGGAAGACATAAAGCGCTGAAAAAAGTCTTTATCTTTACGATAGTAATTCAACCCAGAAACTGTACCGACCCATATATTACCAGAAGTATCTATAACTATTGGGTTAAATTGTTTTGAATCAAAATTGCTGCTTGATATTGAATAGGGATCTGAGGGTTTGAAAACATAATTTCTTTTGTTTCCAGTTTTTTTATTTATTGAAAACAACCCGTTGCTTTCCGTCGCAACCCACAAAAGTCCCTCTAGATCTTGAGTAACAAAGGTTGGTTTACTACCAGTGCTATATCTTTTAAACTTATTAATACCATATATATAGAGATCCAAACTCTTATCGGTTAACGACCAAATGTCACCATCTTGATCTTTATAAATATCCCAAATTCTATTACCAGAAAGCGCGGTTGTATCAAAAGGATTGGAATTATATACTGTGACCTCATAGCCATCATATCTATTCAAGCCTTCTTTAGTCCCAAGCCACAGGAATCCCCTTCCATCATTCGTCACAGAGGTGATTTCATTGTCAGATAAACCGTCTCGTGTGTTAATTATTTCAAATTGGAAACTGGTTTGATCTGCAAATAACACTCCAAATATGGAAATAGTTATTAGCTGTATTAATCTGGGAATATATTTCATTGTTTCTTTACAAATGTTCTTTATCACATTCTAAATCTTATGGGCAATACCATTCTAACGGGGACCGCGATGCCCTCATGGTAACCTGGGGTAAATTTGACGTCTTCCTCTATAACTCTTATAGCTTCTTTGTCAAGAGGGACGGCTAGACTGCGAAGAACCTTTGGCTCTTTAACCTTTCCATCTTCATCTACAATAAAACCAACGTATACAACGCCCTGTATACCCATTTCTTTAGCTATTTTCGGATATCTAATTTTTTTCCCAATAGCCGCCATTCCGCCTTTTATAACTGGCATTTTTTCGGCATTAAGATAAATCCCGGCATCGTCTTTTTGTTGACCATAAATGCTAGAGGTCAATAACAAAAAGAAAGCAATTATAAAACTTTTCTTGTTCATGTCATAAGTCCTATCAATTTTTTGCAAAAATTAATTTGTTTATTAAACAATTATTACCTCAAAGATTACACATTGTTGTGTTTGATGTTCAAATTTTAAACCCGCTAATTTAGTTGCTTTGAACCAAGAATGCATCAGCTTCGTTAAAATGTTTTAAAGTACCCATAATTTGATTGTCGGTCATTATTCTAACTCCCCACAGCTCATCTCTCCCCCAACGTTGTCCAGCCAGTTCAGATTTTAGTATTATTTTTATATATTTTTTATCTTTATTTATGTCTTCTACGTTTATTTCTTTTTCTTCCTCAACTAAATAAGATAAGAATTTCTTATAACTTTTCTCAGATATTTCCCAGTTCGACTGAAAATCTCTGTAAGAACCAGATATCTTGTTTTTATTAATATATTTAGTGCTCCAGTTAAAAATAAGCCTTTTAGGGTTCGACATTATTTTTCTTGTGGTTTCTGTTAGGCTCAAATCCCACGGTAGATATACATCGGGTGTTATACCTCCACCGCCATACACCGTCCTTCCTTTTCGGGTTAAAAAAGGAGGGCGCAATTTTTTTAAGGAATCAAGCCTCTCTTCTCGATTGTCTTCATATATTTCTCTGTAGTAGTCATTTTTTTTATCGAACGGTCTTTGTATAAGCCTTCCACTGGGCGTGTAATATTGTGCAATTGTTACACGTATAGCAGATCCGTCGCTTAGTCCGGCTTGGCGCTGCACAAGTCCTTTGCCAAAACTGGTTTCTCCTATGATCAATCCTCTGTCAAGGTCTTGTATCGCACCGGCAACAATTTCACTTGCACTAGCTGAGCCTCTATTTACTACAACAATAATAGAGAATTCATCATTGCCTTTTGATGGAGAGGAAATGAATACTTCTTCTGCGTCTTTGTATTTCCCTTTTGTGTAAACAATTGTGTCTTTTTCAGCAATAAAAATATTAGCAACCTCTACAGCTTGGTCCAGGATTCCTCCGCTATTATTTCTTAAATCAAGTATCATTCTATCCATGCCTTGATTAAGAAGTTTTTTTATTGCTCTACGGACCTCTGGTCCTGATTTTGTTGAAAACCTGGTTAGCCAAGCATATCCTGTCCTATCATCCAACATGACGCTGGCCCTTAAACTATATAGAGGTATGTCGTCCCTTATAATTGTAATGTCAAACGGCTTTGTTCCCATTCTCCCAATTTTTAGGTCTACGCGCGTACCTTTTTTGCCTCTTAATTTTTTATAAACATCTTCCCTGCCAATACCACGAGCACTATTGCCATCAATTTCAACAATCCAATCGCCTGCCTGAATTCCTGCGCTCTCAGATGGTCCCCCCACCACTGGTGCAATCACGGTGATATATTCATTCAAAATATCAAACTCTATTCCAATACCTTGAAATTCACCTTTAAACATTTCATCAATCTCTTTTTGATCTTTTGCCGATATAAAAATTGAATGGGGATCTAATTGATCCATAATACCCTTAAAGGCTCCATCCATTAATAATTCCATATCTACATCATCATAATAGAGCTGGTTTACATAATAAAGTATTTGATTCATAACTTTAAACTTTGACTCTATAACGGAATAAGGGTTGTTCTGGTTAGAATAAATAAATTGTGTCAGGGGCAATGCTATAACAAATCCGGCCGTAAGACTCGCCAACCATGTCCAAATAATATTTGAACCTATTTTTTTCATAATATCCTATAACCCAAAATAGACGACGGTTCTTATTGTAAAACCACCAAGTGCAGATTTTGGAGAGTCGTTAACAGGGAGGTGCCCGTTTAACTTCCATTTTCCAGCGCCAATTGTGCCCTTGTTATAGCCTGCGCTTATTCTTAATCCCATTCTATCTAAGAATTGCCACTTTACAGCTACATAGGGTTGAAAATTAAAAAATGTGCCACTCAGTTCTGTCATTGTACCATTTATGTTGATTGGGCGGTAATCATTAGTTCTGTATAGTGTAGCTGCGTTTTCATAATCATCGCGAGTTGCGCCCGTTAAGGTGTCTAACTCAACCAAAATACTGTCTCCTGTAAGATAGCCATACATATTCGTACTAAACTTTGACCATTGGGGGGTCGCTATGTTTTGATCGACTGAAAGGGTGTAACGACCAACTCCCATTAATGCCCCAGCCATTACTTCAAGATCGCGATATACTGGGAATACATATTCAATCGTCATTGCCCCCATTAAAAAATTAATTCTTGCTTTAACCGAAAGCTTTTCGTCAAACGCATAAAGCGTGTCGCCCTTAGATTCGTTCCCAAGTGCTGGTTGTTGAAAGCCAACTTTTTTATCTCTATTAGCATATAGGTGTATATTATAAACATTACTAGCGCCGCCCGCGCCTATGCCAGCATATCCACCAAGTCGCCAAGGACCCGTCATTTGGGCAAAGCCTTCTCCACCGTAAAAAACTAATGGACGTGTACCCATGCGATTTACTGAAAAACCAAGGCTATCAAGAATGGTGGCTCCAGGAACAGAGTCTAACACCATATACATTGTACTGAATCCAATCCCTCCACCATATTGAGTTTCTGTTGGATAAATGTCTCCTTGGGAAAAACCAAAAGAGGCGCACATAATAATTATTAGCAGTATTCTTTTCATCTACTTTAAATAGGGTTTAAACAATGAGTACCCAATTTATTCCTACTCTCTTGAAATTGGAAAGATAATTGTGATATAATAAAATAGTTTATTATGGTGTTTAACTTGATATATTCGACGGCGAACTGCTATATTTGAGTTATCCTCAAGGTAAGGGTATGCATATTACAAAAAGTATTTATCTAATTTTGTGCGTATTTGCGCATATTTATCGACGGTTAGGTGTTAATAAACTAGCTTTTTCCGTGTTTTTGTTTGGGTATTTATCCGCTCAAAACCTCTATGTTTTTGGTACGTATGATTTCAACCAAAATGGTAGGAGCGAAATCATAACACTTAATGGTCTTGGAACCTCTCTAGATTTTATTGAGCTAAATAAAGATGGTAGCCATAATAAAATATGGACATACAATCCTCAACAAGACAGCGGTTCTATCCTTGATGCTAAGCTCAGTGATTTAAATGGCGATGACTTCCCTGAGCTCGTGATAATTGAATCTAATAATTTTGAAAATAGTTGGATTAAAATTTTTGAATGGAATGGTTTTGATTTTTCACTCAATAAAAATCCCATAACGAACGGGGATGATAGCCAAGATAAAATTCGTCCTTCAAATCTTTCAAACATTTCCAATGTTTTTGCTCTATCAAAGTCTTCTCCAACGCGTAGTGTAAAATTGTTTAACCTCAAAATAGACAATGGTATTGGGCAGATTTCTGATTCAAAAGAACATACAAATTCCTTAGTTACTAATGGATATGGGCCGGTTTTTTCAGGATTATTCGAAACAAACGCGGGAAATTTCGGGGTATTAATTAGCCCAGAAAGTAATGTGTTAAAAGCAAGCGTGTTTTCTGTTGAAAACCCAGGTTTGTCTATAATATCTGATTTAATTGTGACTAATGGTGCGCGCGTCATTTTGGGGCCATATCTTCAACCTTTCGATGAAAATAAAGATGGGTCTCAAGGGCTTCTAATTCCGTTTGCAACTGGGGAGGTATATTTACTATCGGTTGTTGGTGATTCCCTTTCTTTTGTAGAAAGTAAGCTCAGTCAAAAAGGACTGTTTAACATGACTGAAAAGGCTAAAGAAGACGACATAAACGACATGATTTTGTCTCGCGTTGAACTGGGTCTTTATGATAACAGCCAGCTAAACTTTGATGTTTCGTTTTTAGAAGACTCCCTACTTTTGCTGGTGTCAGACACTTTGATGTTGGGTGATACTTTAAATCGGATGGTTATCCCAAATAAAAATAACGTGTTGTATAGTTTTCATTGGGAGTCAACCCCTCCAGTTGGAATGATTTTTAATCCAAACACAAACTCTATAGAATGGATACCAAAGCGTGATGACATAGGTGTGGTTGATTTTTCATACAAAGTTGATCTTCGTGTTGAAGAAGAAATTGTTAGTGGTATAGATAGTTTGGGTGATACGCACCAACTGTATCCGGTTTTAGAAACAATAATAGATTCAACGGTTTTATTGGTTGGAGATACAACAAAAATACCCGAACCCCTTATTATTATACCAACAATGTTCCATGGGGTCAGTGTTACATCAAAGGATATTCCTGATAGCAACAAGTTCACGTTTGAAGGAGAGGCTCCTTTTAGCACAAATACTACTAACAGAAATGGGCTTGTTACTGTTGGTGTAAGCGCAGACTTGGGAACAATTAAACAAAACAAAGCGGGCTCTTTTATTTTTAAATCGTCGCAGAAAAAACCCGAATCACTAGTGACGCTTTCTTTAATTCATGATTTGTCCACTAATATTTTTTATGCTACCATTTCTGAGCCCCAGGATACATTAAACCAATCATTTGATCCTGAAGCTTGGCAGCCAAGTCTATATGAATTTCCTGAATACTATTTTGAAGGCTTTCCCTCAACAATGGCTCTTGACACGCTCGTTAGTGGAAAGCTCTCTTTGCTATCAACAAATGAAAAAAAATCTGGGACGATATCTCTATACTCACCCTTGTTTGCTAAAGACCATTCTATTGAATTTTCATATTTTGGTGGACATCCATACGCTATTCGTGGCAACATAAATGTAAAAGAAGATGGCTCTCACAAAACCCTTACAGAGGTTGATTTTGAATCGTCATTTATACCATTAAACATTTCTTCAATGCTTATGCACGCCAATAGAGACACGTTTGTTTTTGCCGCAGATTCAGTTCCCGACACTTTAGAAACATCAATTAATTATCGATCTTTTTATTCTCCTGTTACAATAGTAAAAGAACTTGCGACTCAGGAGCCTGGTGTCTCTAGTGCTGCTGATACTGTTGGTGCGCCTGTTACGCCAAAAACAGAACCCGCCAAAGCAGTGGAAAAAAATATTGTAGACCCTGATACTATTAAGCTGCAAAACGATCCTTTGGTTTCTTTGCCCGATAGCTTAAAAGAAAATCCGGTTGATACTATTGGTACAGATATTGATACAACCTCGATAATAACAACCCCCGAACTGCTCACGCCCCCTGTGCCTGCAGATTCGATAAAAACGCCTTCAGTAGAAATGCCCGCAGATAGTACAAAATGATCAAAAGATTTATATATTTTGCTCTTTTGTTTACGTTTTCACAAGCACAACAATATAAAATTACTCATATGGAGGGCACTTACGATCTAGATGGCGATGGTTTTATGGAATTTGTTTCTGTAGAGTCAAAAACAAATGAAAACAATAAATATTCTGTCGTTCGCTATTATGAATTAGATGATAATGGGTACCAGCAACTAGAGTGGGAGCTTGAAGCCCCAGATGGGCTCTTAAGCAATTTTGTAG
>Ga0208639_1000836_pt1 | contig 22111 bp, 24 predicted proteins | sample ETNtaG_33_FD_185772 | JGI IMG/M metagenome (GOLD analysis project Ga0208639, IMG submission 185772) | Marine microbial and viral communities from oxygen minimum zone, Eastern Pacific Ocean - ETNP201310SV76 (SPAdes) (version 2) | ecosystem: Environmental > Aquatic > Marine > Oceanic ...
TCACATGAGCATGTATTCAAGTTTTTTTCTTAATCCTGTCAGGCTGCATTGATTAGCCCTGGTTGTTTGTTTTTCTTTCGTGGGTAGTACTTTTCTTTGACCCTCCTGAAGACAACCCAGGTCCCCTCGACACCTACCTTGAAATCAGGCCAGACATAGTTCTCAACAACCGAACTGAGCTGAACAGCTGTCTGAAAATCTCCAACATCGTGTTCCATTAAGTCTGCTGGTTCCTCGAATTCCCTTTGCCACCAGGCCCAGAACTCAGCAGTAGGAGTTATAGCTTCGGAAACTGGCAACTGATCGGTTTCTGCGTGTTCAGACCTGGGTGGAATCTTGATCTTGAGCATGGGCTTAAATGTTTTCGTTATTCTGTCCCTACTGTCCCCAGAGGTGTCCCTAGTAGAATTTGGGTTTTACCCATCACAAACCCAGTATTTGCAATACATCGTGGGGGTGCCCCCAGTGTCCCCAGTAAAAACGCATACTTATCTTTATTTTTACAATTCTTTTCTTTTACTTCTTTATCTTTAAAAAAATCCCAGTTAAATAGAAAGTACTAGGGACACTGGGGACAGTAGCTGTAACTCGTGTATTTGCAACGCTTCAGCCGTCCCCGGCACTATCATTTTACTGGGGACACTCTAGGGACAGCTGGGGACACCACCGCTCAGCAGCCTGAGCCCTTCGTAAAAATATTCACGAATACCGTCCCTCCTTTTTCTTTTCCTTTCGTGGCCCAGTCTTTTCAACTCCTGACCCAGGTTGTTATCTGACAAGATCTTATATCCACGTTCTTCACAGTAGTTTTTGTAGGCCTCCCGCAAAAGAACTGCATCAATAAGTGAGTCTTTTTCAACAGTACATTCCTCCTCCAGGAAAATCTGAAGAGGGTTTGTAGCCCTTCTGAATTCGTCATGACAACCCTCCATGAATCTGGACCTGGTCATTTGCCATTCCTGCTTGCTTAACCTTTTCAGTCCCTCAAGCGCCCAGTTAAATATACCAGTGACTTCCTCTTTTAGTTCCTGCAGCAGTTCAGGTTTCTGTTCTTCAGGTCCAAAAATCCTGTCAAACCTGACAATGTCGAAACGGAGATAAAAACCATGGGTGCGATCCTTAGTCGGGATAAAGTCATTGGCACTGAAGAGGATCTTTGCAAAAGGCTGGAACTCGAATGGCGGCTTGAATTTCCTATCAGCTGAAATAGTTTCCCCTGCAACAATCTTCTTGAACCTGGCATCCAGTAATTTTGAGGTCTCTACGTCAGTACAGATGTTGGCCAATTTCCCTTCAATTTCGGCAATCTTGAACCTCTCAAACAACTCAGAAAGCTCCAGATGTGAAACGTTGTCTAGAACAGCTGCAATGGTTTCCAGAAACACGCTTTTACCGTTGGCCCCCTCCCCAATGATAAACAAAGACTTCTGAAGTGTCCCAATTACTCTAGGCAATAGGCAGTAGCCCACCCACTCCTGAAGACGCATAACCGTTTCATCATCGAACTTCAATGACTTCAAAAATTCCAACCACTGGGGGCACTTCTGGTCACGATCAAAATCAAACGGGAACTGAATGTTCTGGAAAAGCTCACGCTGGTGTAGACCTGTAAACTTATCCTCTTCTATGTAAAGGACCACGTTAGTGAAGTTCAGGACCATGGGGTTCTGGTTAAAGGAGAAACCTCTAGGGACCATCAAGATCAACCCGTTGTAGAACATCTCATCGTTCACCTGACTGATGGTCGCGCCAGTAGGTTGGAGATGACAAAAGGATAAGTTGTTGTCGGAGTACAAATGAGACTAACTACTTTATGTAAATGGGGGTGGAGTAGGTTGCGCCCCTGGGGGGACTATCCAGGAGCATCCAACTCCTGCATCTCAATCAGACCTGTGTAGAGGACTTCATCAGCAACCATAGTTCTCAAATACGTCATTAATTGCGAACGACCGGGATTGCCCCCACGTCACCTCCATCTCCGCCAGCCAGAAATTGCTACACGAACTTTGTGTTGTTTCACGTAATCTTTACGCTCCTCCTCCGTGGACGGGATGGTTGTGGATGACACGCATCCACTCCGGTAAGCTCTTAAAAAGCAGTAGCTGGCGTTGAACTAAGCACTCAGGCTACCCAAGTCAACCTTGTGTGACGTCAGCCCATATGGTAGCACCTGGTATCTATGATGAAGTAGAGTGTAAAGAATGCTGAGGCGACCTTCCCGAACAACCGTTTTCACCGCAACTGCAACAGCACTCTCGCTGTTGGGTGACCAGGCGTTGTATGCGCTGTTGCCACTCTATTTCCAGGAAATCGGACTCCTGCCAATCCAGGTTGGCATCCTGCTCTCCGCGAATCGGTGGGTTCGGCTCCTAACCAACCACCTCGCAGAACGGCTGGTAGACAGGTTCCCTGTAAACCTGATGCTGGTTTTGAGTCTGGCACTGGGGGCATTGCTGTCGTTAGCCTATGCCTATATCTCATCATTTCTGGTGCTATTGGTTGCTCGCTGTCTATGGGGACTCTGTTGGTCCTTTATCCGTCACATCAGCGTGATGGGCGTGGCCTCATCAACAGAACCTCAGAACCTGGGTCAGATAATGGGTTTTTACAATGGCATTTCACACATTGGCAGTGTACTCGGCATCGTCCTCGGCGGCATTCTCTTTGATCTAATTGGTTTTAGCACAACACTGGCTCTGTTCTGTCTCTTTTCGTTGTTTGCAGTACCTTTCGCGATGAGATCTGGTATACAAACGAGCAGCAGCATCACCGATCCGCAACAAAACAATCAGTCCTCCACAAGGTACTCCGCATTGCTTTGTTGTGGATTCTGTATCGGTAGTGTTGGGCCGGGTCTGATTATGTCAACGCTTGGTTTTATCTTGCTTAGTCGATATGGCACTGAAGTGGCCCTAATGGGGTTTGTTGTTGGGATTGCAACACTTAATGGTCTTCTGTTAGGCTGCCGCTGGGTGCTTGATACGTTGGGTGCACCAATTTACGGGGCGCTCATTGATCGAACCGGTATACGCCTCGGCGCGCCACTTTGTTTTCTTGGTGGGATGATTGTTATGTTACTGCTGAACTTAAGTGAAAACCTTGCGGGCCTGGCTTTGGGTATGATTGTATTTTTCATGTGCGGCACTGCCCTATCGACGGTCGTATCTGCTGAAGCCAGTCGTCAGGGTGCAAAGGTTTTTGCCCGTTATGCCACAGCAGGCGATCTGGGTGCGGCTTTTGGTCCTGTCATCGGCTGGGGAGCGTATGAGCTTATCGGAACACCCAATTTCGTGTTTGTCCTTGGAGCAGGCTTATATGCAATTGGAATGTTTTCGACCTTAGCGGCTTTCAGGCTGGAGGAATAACTTAAGTGTTGCACTCAGTCGTTGGGACATTCTCAATCTATAACGTCAAAACCACCTGCTCCAGGTTTTGGTTGTATCAACACCATAATTATCTGCGCTTCCATTATTAGCTTCCTGCGTCGCCCTTATCCTCAATATTTCGATCCGTTCCTTGAGCATATTAATTTTTACTTAAACCATTATTTCCTTCAATCTCAACAATCTCATTATCATATTGAAACATAAAAAAAAACTTGGGGGTTAAGAAATCTGTTCAAGATGCTTCAAAATTTTGCTCCAAGAGATATAAATAATTATCATTCATACTTGCATTTAATACCATCTGATATATTTTACTTGACATCTCTCATACCCCCTGTCAAAGAAAAGATCTATACGGCCCTGCGGACGGTGGCTTAAAACATCCGCCTGAAAGCGATTGAGATCCTCCGCTTGCATTTGGCTGCATCAAAAGCAGGCTTCTTTTATCGAAATCGCTTTCTCTTACATTTAGCTTTGGTACTCCGGGGGGATCGTGATTGCTCTTCTTCATGATCCTCCTCAAAATTTTGGGGGCCGTCATCTATCTTGGGAAAATTCAGGAACAACAATCTTCTGAAGATGGCCCTCATCTAATAACGTCTTACCATGGTCCAATCAAAAGGGTCTTCAGTCAAAATCTGTTGAAATAGCTCTTGATGAGAATTTTCTGTCTTAAAGGGGGTGAGGAACAAAACAGGCTTTTTCATCTATCTAGGGCATCCCGTCCCTGTATACGGGGAAGAATTGGGCTAATCGGATTAGTTTGTCTCGAAGGCCAGCTCCTTTGGTGAGCTGTGGAGTATTAGCTGTCAAATCACGTATGGACCAATTTTAGCGGGCGGGTCACACATCAATGATTATTCTGATTCGTAAATAACCACTTTTTCCCCTTTCAGAACATAGCTGGTTTCAGTTTCATAAATCATTTCTCCACCCACCATAAATTCTCCTACTTCAAGCACTCCATTGATCCAGATCGCATCTAACAACATTTCGAAGGGGACCGGTTCTTTCATCTTCACCAAAATAACTTGGTTAGGAGGAGGTGGTGGAACATGGATGCACATTCCAAATACAGGAACCAATAGAAATTCAGTTATAAAATCAAAACCTCCATCTCCTTCGATGGGGACGGCATAACCTGGAATTTTAATAGGCCTCCCTAGCATTTTTTTTAAACTTCTAGGCATCTCTCCAGTTTTGACATTTAGTTTCCTAAGATCTCTCCAGGATATTTCCTGTGTTTCAAAGATTGATCCCGATGTTTGTATTGAAGAAAATGAAATTAGAATCACAAAAAAAACAATTAATGGTTTTGTCATTTAGGATTTTCGATTCAGAGTTTTATACTCATCCCGTCAGCCAGTGATTGGCGATAAGCACGAATGGCTGGGAAAGTCCCCATCAGCATGCCAGAAATGGTGATGACAGCAAGAACACAATAATCCTGAATTCCCGGAGGCGCCAAAGGAAGAAAAAGTCCTAGCTGGGTTTGCAAAATGGGTCGAAGCAAGAACAGAAGCAGATAAACCAGTATCATACCAGCCACAATCCCACATACGGTGAGCAACAATGCTTCACCAATGAGAAGTCCCGAAATATTACCTGGACCGGCTCCCACTGAGCGTAAGATGGCCATCTCGCGCCTGCGTTCATTTAGCCCTGAAAGGAGAGCTGTCATCATTCCCAAAAGACCTGCCAGCACAACAAAACCACTGATCACACGCAGTCCTGTTTCTGCAGTTCGAAGCAATTCCCATAGTTCTTGAAGCGCTGCTCCGGGAAGGATGGCACTGAGTGGTTCTTCGTTATATGTATTCACTTCACGCTGCAAACTGAAGGCATGTATCTTCGTGCGAAGTCCAACCAAAAAGGCTGTGATTGCCTCAGGGGAGAGTTCCCGCCTAAGCACCTCTTCGGAGCTAAGCCGATCATCTTCCATAGGTGGAGCTCCACTTTCCCAATCAATGTGCATTGCGCTGATGCCTTTTAAACTGACATGAACCGTTTGGTCCACAGGGGTGCCAGTCGGTTTGAGAATACCAACAACAGTAAACGGCCGGTCTTCATGTTTGAGAAAGGAACTGCTGCCGGTTCCATGGGAAACAATGATCTGATCATCCAATCGATACCCTAACTTGCGAGCCACTTCGGCCCCAAGTACGGTTTCAAACACCCTGGAAAAAGGTTTTCCTTCAGTGAATTGAAGATGCTGTCGATTTCCGTATCGGAATCGTTTGAAATATTCAAGATTGGTCCCCAACACGCGATAACCATGATGTGAATCCCCAAGTGAGAAGGGAACGGTCCAGCGTACTCGGGAATCGTTATGGAAATCCTGGTAACTCTCCCAAGTGAGGTTGTTTGGGGCATTACCTATTCTGAACACCGAATAAAGAAGGAGTTGGAGGGATCCTCCACGGGCTCCAACAATCAGATCCGTTCCTGAAACCGCACTGGAAAAACTCATGCGAATCCCTTTTCGAATCTGTTCCACTCCAATTAACAAGGCTACACTTATGGCAATAGAAAAAATTGTGAGCAATGCCGTCCCCTTTCGATTCCAAAGGCTTTTTGCAATAAGATTGATCATTCAGCCTCCAGATCCGAAACCCTGTTGATTTGAGGAAGAGCAAGGCTTCTTCCGAAAAATCGACCCAGTCCTGCGTCATGACTGACAAAGAGCAAGGCACTGCCTGCCTTATCACATTCAGCAAAAAGCAGATTCAGAAAAACCTCCCTCAGGTCCGCATCGAGGGCAGAGGTTGGTTCATCTGCAATCACCAGCTCAGGCCGGCCGATCAAAGCACGTGCAGCGGCCACACGTTGTTGCTGACCAACACTCAACTCCATCACCGGACGTCCCTCCTTGAGCGGCTCGGAAAGCCCCAATGCTGAAAGCAGCCTGCGGGCCTCTTCGATTCGCGAAACCTCATTCCCACCTGCTCTTTGCGCTCGTTCCTTGGAAAAGCGCAGAGGAAGCAGGACGTTTTCCTCTAGGGAAAGATAGGGAAGCAGGTTGAAAAGCTGAAAGATGAAACCAAGATGAGTGACCCGAAAGGCATCCCTGCGGGCACGGGAGAGACTCTTCAGTTCCTCTCCCAGCACCCTGAGGCTGCCAGATTCGGGTACCAGGATACCTCCCACAAGAGAGAGCAGGGTCGTCTTGCCACTGGCACTTGGGCCCTGCAGAAAGACACGTTCCCCTTGATTGATTCTCAACTCAGGAAGATCGATTGTTGTCTTTTCTGATCGGGACCAGCGGAATTTTACATCCTTTAATTCAAGAACCGCTACTTCGATCATTAATTCCAACCGCGGAAAAAACCGTCTTGATTCTCAAGCTCCATCGCTCCCTGAAGGTCTCCAACGATCCATTGCACTCGGACCTCTTCGATTCGGGGAAAAACCTTCATCAAACGGGTTTGTACAGCTTTCAGATCATCCGCGTGATGGCAGTTCCAGAGGTAGCTTGCATGAAACTCGGAATGGATTTCATCCTTGTGCTCATCATGATCTCCCACTTTTTCATGATCGTCATCCTTGTCTGATCTGCTTTCATCATGTTCATCCCCGTGCTCATCATGCTCCCCTTCATGATGTTTACTCTCTCCAGAAAAAAGAGTCTGCGAAACATTGATTCCAACCGGTATACACTCCGCCTCATCAGGAATACCGAATAGGTTTGAGGGGGTAGAAAGCAGAGCCATTGCAGAAGCGAAAACCATACGGTCCTTGTCTGATTCTGGAAAATGTTCAAAACCGACAATGCTTTCAGAGGGTACTTCAAATTCCAGATGAAGCTTTTCACCCTCCATGGCCATCATGACCATGGCAGCACCGTGTTCATGAGCCTCAAGCTGACGGGTTTGGGCATAACTTTGTAAGGATACAAGAAGACTTGCTAAAATAATGATTATATTTTTCATTTTGGCTTATTTTGTATGAAGTTTTTTAAAAAAAAATATTGTTATTTCTCAAACTTTATACAAAGGGGGTGCTCGGGCCTGCTGGAAACGTTCCTTAAAGCGTGAGATTAAAAAATGCTCCGTCCAAATCACTTCATCAGGAAACTGAAAACTTTGAAACGCATAAAACTGCAGAATTAACGGAGGAAGATCCTTATGATATACACAAAAATCTTCAGTTACTGGTTCTTCCCCTGATGGGGCCATTGGAGGATGAGAATGATCTGGGTTTTTGCAATTTACAATGATTGCATTTGCAAAACCCTTAAGAACTATTCTGTTAAACGCTGCCGTGGGAATAGATCCATGAAACAGCAGATTTAGTACCAAAAAGAAGACAACGGGTTTTTGAAGGTTCAAAGTAATCATCTCTTATATTATAAGGTTATAATATAACATCTATTTTTAAATAATGAGTCGCAAGATTTTTTGCATTTTCATATTTTATACACCAATAATTTTCAGGAACCAAGACACTGCCTGAAAGATTGACCAAGATTCGCCTGTAACTCTTTCTACCAAGCCGAAGTGCGGCCCCTTGGGTGCCCGGGGGGAGGGGGTGCTGGTAGTCAAACCTGTTGTTGAACACAGAGGGTGGAAAAGAATGAGAAGTAAGGAGTACCTTGGCTATGGAAGAGGGTACCTGTTGGTACGTGGGTGATGGGTGGTAGAGAGTGGATACTGGTGTGACTTTAGGATGGTACAAGTGTCAGTAATAGAAACTTATAGTTTGCATTCACAGGCACACTCCGAAGAATGAGTCTGCGAAAAAATACAGGAGCTTATACAAAACAATCTATATTCTGATCGTCCGAGAAAAAGAACGCCATGGCCTCAAATGACTTGGGTTGACTTAGATTCTTCTTTGATGTTGATAAGTTTGTTCGTCCGTGTGCTGATCTAAGCCGGCACAAAAAATATATCTTTTTAAAAGGGGAAATTGTTAGGCGAAAAAGTGGGTAGGGTGGGTTCGAAGAGGCGCCAATCGCTGGACTAAACACCTCTTCTTTGGACCCTTGACGTGCCGTATCAAAGGTTCAATGTAATTTACTGAATATTATTTTGATCGCTAGGTGAAATTCTGAGAACAATGAATAGAAATTCCTGTCCATCTACTCTGGGGAAGATTAAGTAAACAGAGTTCCAATGTTTCTAATGGTGGTGACTTGGCTGGCCGGTGGGGTGCAATGGTGAGCCTAGGGAAACCCTTTGCGCCGCTGACCAGCAATGAATTGCTGGTACTTATTCTTGTATTTATCAAATGGCGCGTTAACGAGGATCATGAAAATCTACGGATAGACTTAACACTAAAGCTGTTACTGGATGCTGGGGTGATGCTTGATGCTTGGCCAGAATTCGATTATACAAATGATCCAGTGGTCTTTGCCACACTGGGGCGTTTAAGAATCAATTCGCCTATTATTTGTTAAGCCGCTTTTAGGTGTGTTGGTTTCCTTAATAATCAGTTCATTTACTGGATGATCAAATTCTATGAGTGATGCAAAGAATGTTTTCGATGATTTAACCATTGGTATCGAAGAAGAGTACCAGATCATCGATACGGAATCCCGGGAACTGACCTCTTTTATTTCAGACTTCATGGAACAGGGGGCAGTACTTTTTCGCGATCATGTAAAACCTGAATTTCTACAGTCGCAGATAGAAGTCGGGAGCAGGGTTTGTAAAAACATTGATGAAGCAAGAAGTGAAATCTGCCGTTTAAGAAATATGGTTTCAGACATTGCCGCCAGAAATCATTGCAAAATTGTTGCGGCAGGAACCCATCCATTTTCAAAATGGGAGGATCAACTGGTAACCAATAAGGAACGCTACAAAGGCTTGCTGGATTCCATGCAGATCGTAGCTAAACGCCTGTTGATTTTTGGGATGCATGTTCACATTGGCATCAAGGACCGTGACCTGCAGATCGATATCATGAATCAGATGAGGTACTTCATGCCCCATATTTTAACTCTTTCAACATCATCACCATTCTGGTGGGGGCGGAAGACCGGGTTTAAATCATACCGAAGCATTGTTTTCGAAGACCTCCCACGCACAGGAATTCCTGAGAGATTTGAGTCCTCCGTCGAATATGATCATTATATCGAAACCCTCATTAAGTGTGGTTGCATCGATGAACCGACAAAAATTTGGTGGGATATACGACCCCATCCAAAATTCCCAACCCTTGAGTTCCGAATCTGCGACTGCACCACCCGTGTCAATGAAGTCATTTCAATCGCAGCATTGATTCAGTCCATTGTTGCAAAACTGATCAGTTTGCGTCGTTTAAATCAATCCTGGAGATCCTATCGGACTTCCATGATTGCCGAAAATAAATGGCGGGCCATCAAGGATGGAATTGATGGAAAACTCATCGACTTCGGCAAACAAACCGAAGTTCCAGTAAGCGATTTGGCAGAAGAGTTAATTGAACTGATCGACGACGTCCTTGACCCTCTTGGCACCCGCAAGGATGTTGAATATATTTTCTCGCTTCTCAAAACAGGATCCAGTGCCGATAGACAGATTTCATGCTACGAGCAAACGGGCAGTCTAGAAGCTGTTGTGGATCAATTGGCCGAAGAAACAATGGTTGATTGTTGAATGTCAATGACCCCTCAAACCAGTATCTAGATCGGAGGCATTTTGATTTTTGTTAAGACAATGGATTTGCCAAGGGTAAATAGGCCCTGGCAACTTTTCATGCAGTTGGGTTCTTCCGGGACCTAGACAGGGTTAAAGTGGAGTACGCTATGATGAAAGAAGATTCGTCTGTGGCTGGTTTCAATGTGACTATGTTCTGGATCTAGCAGAAGGAACTGAAATGCATTATGGGTTGATAGGAAAAACACCTTTATGGAAAGAATTCTAAAGGATAATAATGTCTGACCAACAAGCCTATTCAGAAATGATAAAAAGGGGAAATATTTTAGCTATTGCTCATAAATTAGGAATGGATGGAAATCTTTTCACTGATCCAGGAATGGCAGAGTTCTATTCCAATCATGAATGGATCGTGATCAACAATAACGAAGTAGGAGAAGTTATTAATGCAATTCCAACAATTTCTAGGGCTGATTCAATTCCTTGGGAGGAGTGGTTTATAGTGGATGGTCAAATACGTCATCATGTACTTTTTACTTCAAAGCATCAAAAAAGCAATATGACATGGGAGGGGCACCCTGGTGACAAGGATCATCCCAAACAAGTATTAGGAATGCTGTGGCATGTATATAATGATGATAATCTCACACCATTTTTAAATAGGTAAGATAACTAAGACAAAGAACTCTGCAGGAATGGAAAAGCAATACAAGGTGATCAGATGACAAAATAAAAGCTGTCCAATGTGACCACGTCAAGATAGAACCAATCCTTAGAATTTGCTTCACTGGAAAAGTAGTTGGATAAGGATCTAAAGTTAATTGAGAAGATAGGAGAAGAATCAAAAGATAAGACTGTGGCAATTTGAAATAGTAACCCAAAGCGGTTGAAAAAGATTGCTGTTCAGAATCAGCAAAACACAGAATCAGGTTTAATTTTTTTTTGAATATTTATGGAACTGATAAATAAGTTAAATGATGTTCAAGGCTCCTGTCTTTGCGGGAGTGTCAAGTTTGAGTTGTTTGGAGATGTAGAAGGTTTTTATCTATGCCATTGCACGCGTTGTAGGCGATCAACAGGATCAGCGCATGCATCCAACATTTTTACAATGCCAGAAAATATCAAATGGCTGTCTGGAGAGGGTTTGATTCAACGTTTTGAGCTTCCTGAAGCAGAGAGATTTATGAAACAGTTCTGTTCAATATGTGGTTCAGGAGTACCTTATGTTAACAGGCTTGGGACAAAACTTGTCATTCCTGCTGGAAGTTTAAGCGAGCAGTTTGATGTTTCTCCTGGGAAAAACATCTTTTGGGAATCCAGGGTAAAATGGTATGAAAATGGATTGAAAACACCTAGGCATGCTGAATATTAAATAAACGATAATGACTGATCGATTCATGGTGTTTTTGAGGGGATACCGTCCGCAAGCAGATAATGATCCGCTCGATTTGTCATTTTAGGCGTATCAGGGAACTTACCTTTCACCCACGGACGGTTTATTTTTCCAGATGCATAAGTTAGGTCCTGAATGGGGTAATAGCTTCAGCCTTTCTAGGATCATTGTCTCTTAATACACTTTCCGAGAGATGTCAAAGTGATCTGAAATGTTTTGTGCTAAGAAATTCACTAGGGCAATCGAATTTTGTGGAAAGGATTCGTTCCAGCAGGTTTATCTTTCATCAGGGGGGATTTCATCGAAACGGAAAGCAACTCTGACCCTCATAAACTATAGTAAGCCGAACGCCCTGAAGTCTCAACCGATTTTGCCGGGATCATGCGGGAGGAACCGGAGTGAAGTGAAAGCATGAGGAAGGCAGCCGGATGCCCTGGGCCTGCAACTGCTGGAGACGGAAGAGGTAAGCCGCTCCACGCATCAGGTTATCGGCAACGTCAACTACCCGGCGGTTTTCGGTGTCGTCCAGATAAGACCCTTTGACCCATGCGTTGAAGGCTCCCATCGCTGGCCCGCACCAAATCTGGTAATCTGTTTCCCTTCCTGATTCTCCATGATTCGACCAACGTGAAGAGAGGCCGAGGTACCAGCGAAATATAAGGGCCATGCGCCGTTTCGGATGATTTCGCGCACGTTCGATCTGGTGTGGGTCCCGGGAAAGAAAAAAGGATTCTGTTTCCGCCCAGACTTCGTCCAGACTTTTGCGGAAGATCTGCTTTTCCAGCTTTTGCTTTTCCTCGAGGGGAATTTCCTCGATCGATTCATAGTTACGGTACAGTTCATATAGCTTTTGGGCTCGCATCGGGAAAAGAGTTCCTCGCTTGAGCACCTGAAGCTGGACCCCCATTTCGAACATGTCTGCGGCCGGAGCCATGCTGACATCTGCCATCTCTGCCTGGGCCAGTAGTTTTTTGGTATGTTGGGAGGCTGCTGCCTCAGTGCATCCCTGATTCACCGATCCAGTCACCACGTATCCTGCACCCATCATGAACGCCGCGAGAACCGAGGCTGGGGTGCTGATGCCTCCACCGGCACCGACCCGAATCGGTTGTGCATAATTCTCTTCTGCCTGAATTCGGTCACGTAATGTCAGAATCGAAGGTAACAGTGCGACAAGAGGACGGTTGTCCGTGTGACCTCCGGAGTCGGCTTCGACGGTGATGTCATCGGCCATCGGCACCCGAGTTGCGAGACCTGCCTGAAGTTCAGTGATCCGACCTTCTTCCAAAAGTTTCTTCAGCATCCGTTCTGGTGCAGGACGCATGAATTTTTCTGCGACTTCGCTGCGTGATATTTTGGCAATCACCCGGTTTCCTATCTGAACCTGATCGTCATGGCCTAGACTCAAGCCGCTAACACGGTATTGAACGATGTGGGGGGTGAGATCCAGAAAGGCCGAGGCTTCCACGGTTTTTACACCGTGACGGATGAAGAGTTCGGCGGCGGCCCTCTCGATTGCGTCTTCTGCGGGGCTGTGGATCAGGTTGAAGGCATAAGGTCCTTCGGGCAGGGCATTCTGGATCGTGTGGATTGCTTCTTCGATTCGGGTAGGAACCAGGCCTGCCGCACCGAAACTGCCGAGAAGCTCTGCCTTCCCCATCGCCGTCACCAACGCTTCCGATGCAATTCCGTTGGCCATCGCACCACTCATGTAGGGCAGCCGTATCCCATGGTCTTTCATGAACCCTCGGTCACCCAATTGGTGGGGTAATAAAGGGAGGAGATAACCCAGGACTTCCATTGAAGTTCTGCCGGATCCCTCTTCTATTTCGCTTTCAATGCAGACTCCCGTGCGTGAACCGTCGTCCCTCAAGACATAACAGACTTCCTCCAGTCGGAGCAGTGCCTGCCGGATTTCTCCTTCTTCCACAGCCAGCTTTTCTACTGCTGCTTCAAGCTTTTCGTACCTTTGCCCGGATGAACCCTCAATCTCAATGAATGGCATTGCATTTCTCTTCTGGTTTAATCTCTGCCAATGATCTTAACTGGCCATCCTCGAAGTTCCCACTTCCTTTTTCCTTACTGTTTCTCAAAAACCTGATTTTCCGGGGATGGAAACATATCAAACTTCACAAATATCGATATTTGTCAATATGTTTCGGTTTTCTCATCCTCAGCATCTTGTACAAAACCGCTGTGGGGGTCAAACATCGTGCAGCGTCCTGAGCCGGTCGATTCAATCCGGGTGGATGCTCCACCCGGAACCGTCGGTTGGAATTTTGTTTTAAAACACCTTTTCAAAATGTGATTCCATTGCCTGCCATGACTGAAGGTCTGCCTTTTCATCATAAGCCAGGGGCAGGTTGAAGGCTTTGCCACGTTCATCTGCGGCAGGATTGGTGAAACCGTGCAGTGCCCCCTGGTAGTCAACGAATTCAAAATCTGCTGACGCTTCCTCCATTTCCTTCTTAAAATTGACGATGGCCTCGTCAGGGATGAACTGATCGGCAGCGCCGTGACAAACGAGGATTTTCGCCTTCACCTCTCCCGGTCCGGGCTTTTGCATCGAATCCAGCGCACCATGAAAACTGACGACTCCCTGAAGATCCATCCCAAAGCGGGCCATGTTCAATACCAGTGCTCCCCCGAAACAGTAACCGATCGCTCCCATCCGATTTGAATCCGCAAGTTCCTCATTCCTGAGGGCTTGATAAGCCGCTTCCACCCGGGATTTCAAAAGGTCCAGGTCCCCGAGGACCCCGTTCATGAGGCTTCCGGCTTCTTCAGGATGGTCTGCCGTTTTCCCGTTACCATACATGTCCACCCCCATCGCGAAGTATCCCAGTGAAGCTACCTGCTCAGTACGTTTTTTGATGTAGTCGTTCAGGCCCCACCATTCTGGAAAGACCAGTACTCCAGGTCTTTCCCCTTCAATTTCTGTATCCCAGGCGAGGTGTCCCAACAGTTCCTTCCCATCCGCCATGAAAGAGACACTTTTAGTTTCAAGAGTCATCTTTTTTTCCTTTCATCATTATTGTTTGTAATCCAGAATCGGAGAACCTTCCCCTACATGATTTCCTGAAATACTACAGCAAACGCATGAAAAATAAACTCATGATGAAATGTCTTCGAGAAAGTTCATCATGTGCTTTATAGATCCACTGACATCATTAATCTGTAAAAAGATATGACCTTTAAGAAAATTCCCTTTCAACAAATCAAAACAATAACTCTCCTTCAATTTTGAATGGTCATTTAAACAAGATAGATTATTATTTAAGGATAAAAGGAGATGCATTGATGAAGAATAGAATTGCGGTCATTGGCAGCGGCATGGCTGGTCTTGCAGCGGGGTGGATGTGCAGAGAGGGAGGTGCGGAAGTCACCATCCTTGAAGCTCTCGCAAATCGGGGCATGGACTCGCATACCCAGTTCTTGAATGACGAGGGAGGTGAGTCAGGCTATGTCGACTTGCCCTTGAGAGTCATGAGCCCTCATGCATGGCCCACAGTGCTTGAACTGTGTGAAAAGGTAGGGGTGCAAACCTTCGAAGTGGACACAACGGTTGCCTGTAGTTGGCTGAATGCCGAGACATGGTTCCGAAGTAGCAAACTCCAGTTTGGCTCGAGGATGATTCCCTGGGCTCCGTTGAATTATCTGCTTCGCCCGGAAACCTACCGCATGCTTTTGGGCTTCATTCGACTTTCCAGGTCAGTTCCGGAGGTTCAGGATTCGGGTCTAACCCTCAAGGAATTTGCAGATCAGCACCGTACGGATCCTCTTTTCTGGAAAGGGCTGCTCTATCCCATTTTAACCACCATCTGTACCTGTGACGAAAAAACCCTCGACCAGTGGCCTGCTCAGCAAATTCTCGACTTGCTTCAAACAATTGTGTTCGGGGCTAGACTTCTGAGACTTCAAGGAGGTACCAAAGCACTTGCAGAGAAACTTGGTGAAGGACTCAACTGGCAAAATGGGATTCGGGTGGATAAGCTGGTGGAAAAATCCTCAGGAATCTTTCTGCATTCAAAAAATGCGGGTTTCGGCCCTTTTGATTATGTGATCTGTGCTGTTCAGGCCAATCAACTGGATTTCCTTCCGGAACAGTATGCCCGTGAGAGCCAACTCCTGAATTCGTTCCCCTATGATTCCGGAACCTTGTGGGCGCATCGTGATGTCCGTTTCATGCCCGAAAGAAAACAGGATTGGTCTCCTCTTCATTATCAGATGGATAAAGAGTTCAGACAGTCCATGTTCAGTGTTTGGGTCAATCCGATAGAGCCGACCATTTCTCATCATCAACCGGTTTTCCAGACCTGGGATCCTCTATTTGAACCCGAATCGGAAAAGGTCATCGCTGCGGTTACAATGGAACGAGCGGTTATCAATCAGGACAGTCAGAATCTGCTCAGGGAATTGGATCTCTTGCATAAACTTCCTTCCCGGAATGTTTTTTTCTGTGGTTCTTATGCTGCCCCGGGTGTCCCCCTCCTGGAATCTGCTGTTCGTTCCGCAATCAAAGTCGTTCGTCACCTGGGCTTTGATCCATCCATGAAACAAATGGTTGAAATTCATGGTTCTCACGGATCAATTGAAGGAACCTCCTCCCACCTTGCTGCTTAACCGAAGTATCCTGCAGAAGAATGCGTTCTGATTGAGGACGGCGGTTAAAAAATATCGGACTCACTACAGAAGAACAGACTATTAGTTTTAATTTTAAATTGGATCAAAAAGAATACTATTAACCATGGCAGCAATCTTTTTAGATTTGGATGGTACTCTCACCGATCCTCAACCTGGCATCACCCGTTCCATCCGTTATGCCATGGAAAAAATGGAACAACCACTCTCAGAAGATGAGGATCTTGATTGGACGATAGGACCATCACTTTGGGAAAGTTTCCGCCAGTTGGGACTTGCTGAAGAGGACCTGGACCATGCAATAGGCTATTACCGAGAACGGTACACAGATGTAGGCCTCTTCGAAAACAGGGTTTATGATGGAATTCCCGAAGCACTCGAATCTCTTGTCGCAGCAAAGCATTCCCTGTATTTGGCAACGGCAAAACCCCATGCATATGCAGTCAAAATCACAGCACATTTTGGTTTGACCCCATTTCTGAAAACGGAATATGGAGCTGAACTGAATGGCACTCGTTCGGATAAATCGGAACTCCTCAGATATGCCCTCAAGTCCTCAGACATCGATGCCTCCGATGCAATTATGGTAGGAGACCGAAAACATGATATGCTGGCTGCATCAGCAAATGGCATAACAACGCTGGGCGTGTTATGGGGTTATGGATCAAAGGATGAACTTCAGTCAGCCCATGCCGAATATCTGATCTCGTCTCCTCAGCAATTGAATCCGATCATATCTGATTGGGCTTCCTGATTTCAGTTGAGTCCAAAATCATCCTATTTCAGTTAAACCATCCCGAATCGGTAAGGAATTAACTTTAGACGTTGGGATTCAAAGCGGTTTGAATCTTTCAAAAACAAAGATGCCGGTGAATACCAAAAGAAGGGCCAGGCCATGATAGGATTCAAAAGATTCTCCGAGGTAGGAAACAGCAAATATCGATGAAAAAATCGGAACCAGGTTCACGAAGACTCCAGCCCTTCCGGGCCCAATCAACTCCACGCTTTTGATGAAACAAATCTGAGACAAAAAAGAAGGTAACAATACAATCAGCACTATGATGATCCACCCACGAGTCGTGGGCCAGCTCAACTGATTCCAGGAGGCTTCGAGGAACGCCATTGGAAGAGAAGAGACAAAGGCCGCGATCGACAGAGATATAAAAAGCCCTATCGAGGACAAATTTGGTCTCTTGCGCAACCCCAAAGTGTAGGCAGCGTATAAAACCACTGCAACCAGCAACAGCAGATCCCCACGGTTGAAGATGAGTTCTGTTAACCTTGATAAATCCCCGCCACTGCTGACGATGATGACTCCAAGGATGGTAACACTGACACCGGTAATTTGGGTGAAAGTAACCGGGGTCTTGAAAAACAGATAACTTCCCAAAAGCACCAGTGCCGGCATTGCTCCCTGAATGATCCCGATGTTGACGGCGGTGGTGGAATAAGCGCCCAGGTAAAACAAAGTGGTAAATCCTGAAAAACCTACGGTTCCCATTAAAAAGAGATAACGCCAGTGGGCGTAGATCGTCTTGAATTCCTTGAAGAGGTTTTTTCCAAAAAACAGAATCAGCAACAACATCGTGGCCATCCAGCGAATGCTCACCAGTAGCATCGGAGAGACCTCACCCACAGCAAGTCTTGCAAATACGGCATTACAGCCCCAGCAGAGGGTGGTCGTTAGCAAGAGTAAATAAGCCAGGCTATTTTCTGACTTCCATTTATCCGGTGTATTAAACATTCGTTTTTGTGAAGGATGGATCCACTAACTTCTTTTTTTGATCCAACAGGCTTGTCTGAATTGAATAGGGAGTCACTATTCTTCCTGACAGAAAACATCATGCAGAGGATGTCAGCAACACAATTGCAATTGCTGCGGAAACGATTGCAACTATTTTCCGTAAATTGAGAGATTCTAGACGAAGCAGGATGGAAAACAAAAATGCTGCAACAAAACCCATATTGGTCAAAGGCAGGATAAAGCTCGCATCACCAAGCATTAAGGCGTTGGTCAGCAACCAGACCACAGCATAGACGAGTAGTCCTCCGATGCCTATAAATCTCAATTTCTCAAGAGTCATCAGAATCCGTTTCTCCCGGAAAAAAGCCAATAACAAGCCTCCACCACACCATCCTAAAGCGCCCATAAAAATCATTGTATTCACATCAGCACCATAACTCATGCCTGTTTTCGTAAACAGGCCATAAAATGCCCTTAAGATACAGGCCAAGACTATCAAACCAACATATTTTGAATTTGTTGGGGATAATTCATTCCCATCTTCTTTAGGCCGATAAAGTATGAACACCGTCAATAGGCCGAATCCAATTCCAAGCAAACGAATCCAAGTAATTTGTTCATCTAAAAAGAAAAATGCCAATACCACCAGGGGGATGGTATTCAACCGATAGATGGTTGAGGCCAAACTGATGGGCAGGTGAGCCATACACTCCAGTAAAAGGATGTTGGAGAGGGTGACAAAAACCGCTGCACTAATACCGTAGAGAAGGGTCGGGGGAGCGAAACTGAATGAATCGCCGGTAATTTCCATATTGAACCGCTGCAGCATAGCCCATATCAGGCCTATCCCTAAAAACAGCATACCCTGCGAACGTGGTTTGGAAGTATAGAGTTTCAAAACCAAATCCAAAGATCCCGCAGCCAGCAAACAGAGCATGGCCAATATCGAAGCGGAAAGAGGCATTCTTGAACGAAAGAGGTAGCGGGTAAAGAGGGGTTACTCTTTTCCCGTCAATGGGTAGGAATGAGAGTGGACGACAAGGCGATCCTCCGAAATAAAAACCACAGAGTATTCAGGAGGTTCATCCACAAACCCGATCTGTTCACTCTTGAAATCAAGACGGACTTGGTGGTTGGTGCCGCGCAAGGATGAAAATGAAATGCCCATCCAATGGCCACTCAAGGGTCGATGAGCATGGCCAAAAAAAATGTGACGGATGGATGGGTTGGAATTCTTGACGATGTCAGTGAAGGGTTCCTTGTCTGCAAAGCCGATTCGGTCAATGCTGGGGAGATGAAGATCAAATGGTGGATGATGCATGAATAGAAAAATGGGACTGTCCGAATGTTCCTGAAACTTCTTCTTCAACCATTTTTGACGTAATTCGCAGTAAACCCCACCGTCCATTCCTGATTGAACGGTATCAAGGATTAAAAAAATACCCGCGGATGTTTTTATTTCATATTGAACAAAACCATTTTCATCTACACCAGTTTTGGAAAAGAAAGATAAAACACTTTGTCGATGATCATGGTTGCCCATCAAAACATGACAGGGGAGGTCGAAGCGTTCCAATTCCTGGGCAAGAAACTCATACGCAGAAGGCTCGCCTTGGTCGGCAAGGTCGCCGGTGATCACACAGCATTCTGCATCACTATGGTGAAGGATGATATCATTGACACATGCGTTGAATCGGTTTTGAGGATCAAGCCCCTTAAGCATCTTCCCCGGCTCAACCAGATGGGTGTCAGTGATGTGAAGAAATTTCATCATCGAAAAATTTGAATGAAGTGTGAGTCCATCATGGATTTCAAGTTACAGGAATAAACGAACCATGGAATAATAACAGCATCTCAACAATCAGAATGGATCTTGAGCAGCCATTACAATGTTTGAAAGATCTTTAATCTCAATGGTTGGAGAATCATTACAACATCCCGGGAATAGGCAAATCGAAAGGATTGATACCATTGAAATACAAAACACCCCCTTTCAGTGTGAAAGATGAGCCTGCATTATTGAACCATGAAGGAAGAAATACCTCTCTTTGAACATCTGGATCTGATCGTATTTGATCTGGCAGGAACCACACTTCAAATTGGAGATCTGATCCCCAAGGCTTTTCAGGGCATTTTCCAGGAACACGGGATCAGGCTCACCGATAGTGAGGTTCTTGGTATCCGTGGGCTTTCCAAAACAAAGGCCATTGAAATGTTGCTTGTCAAACACCTTGGACCTTCCTCGTCCAAAATGACGGACACGCTCCATCAGGGTTTTTTGAAATTGCTCGAGGCAATGTTCGCCAAAGAAGAAGTACGTGTTATTCCAGGCTCTGAAGAAACCTTCCAATGGTTGAAAGAAAAAAAGATTCTTTTTGCTCTGAACACAGGTTTTGAACGGAACTTCACACTGATGCTTCTGGAAAGGATCGGTTGGAGTCAAATTGCCGATACAGTGGTCTGTGGAGATGAAGTTCCTGAGGGGAGGCCGGCTCCGGATTTGATCTTTGAATCGATGAAGCGCTTAAACTGCCAGGACTCCTCGAGGGTTGCCGCAGTCGGAGACACTCAGGCTGACATGAAAGCGGCTGAAAAAGCGCAGGTAGGATTCGCGATTGGAGTGCTCAGTGGTGCTCACAGTTTGAAACAACTGGAAGCCTGTCCAAATCACAGGGTCATACCAAGTGTGAAGGATTTGCCTAAAATCCTCTCCCTGCCAAAGGAGAAGATTTAATTCCATTCAAGAGTTCGGATTCCAAAACCGACAGGAAGCGTCAGGGTTGAGGAACGATTAAAAGACCCTGGATCGGGAAATGCTTCTGCTGGAGATAGAACAACTCAACTTCCGAATCTTTCGACGAGTTCTTGAACCTTAATGGCAACCTCCTGCTGGTGATAACGTTCGAAGTTGTCCCAGGTCACAAAACTTTTCGGATCCTCGACCCGATCGACAAACAATTTGCCTTCCAGATGATCAACTTCATGCTGGTAGGTTGCCGCGGTCATTCCCTTCACGATGGTTGAAATCGAATTCCCAAACCGATCCATTGCATTTACCTGGATTTCACAGTACCGATTCACTTTGCCCCTAAGGTTAGGAACGCTGAGACAACCTTCATAGTTCTCAAACATAAGCTCACTTGCAGGACTCAGATCAGGGTTGACCAAGACCGTCAAGGGGATGTTGGGCCGGTAGGGATAACGTGGATTATGGTTGACTTCAATGGCACAGATTCGAAGGGACTGGTGAACTTGATTGGCAGCGAGTCCTGCTCCCTTGGCGGCCCTCATCGTTTGGATGAGATCATCAATAAAATCCTGGATGGGTTCACTGAGCAAATCTTCCTTGCTGACTCTTTCTGTTGGTAGGCGGAGAACAGGGGCTCCGATTTGTGCAATGTCAAGTATGCGTTCCATGAATTGCTAACTTGAGAAAAAGAATAAGGTGCAAGGAATGAAAAAAATATTGGATTTTCGCCCGAATCCGCCAGAAGGGATTGACGGATCAGGTCACTTATTCAGTATTCTCCTGCAGCTTTTTGTCCCTGCAGGCCAAAAAAAGAATCATCCTTGTAGGGTTCGAGGATTTCCATGGTTCCTTCGCGCAGGCGTGCAATATGAGTTGGTTTTCCTGCGACGATCTTGCAGTAGAATTTTGAAGGGACTGCCGGAGACATCAGGGCAAAAGCGTCTGCAGCCCGATAATCTGCAATCAACAGCCTGCGGGGCCTGTCCTGGGAAGTATTCGGGCCTCCTCCATGCAGAGCCCAGATATCCATCAGGCAGACATCCCCTGCCTTGCCGATGATGCTGTTGGAATGTTGATCAAATGTTTCAAACAGTTCCGGTTCTGTAGACCCAATAAAATTTCCATCTCTGAAGTGAGTATACCTTTCTTTCTGTGAACCGGGAACAATACGCAAGCAGCCATTGCCTTCATCCATATCATCGAGCATGAGCAGCAAAGTGATGCCATCATCATTGGTATGAGGATCATAAGGGTGGTCGGCATGATACTCCACCCGTGTTCCCATTCCAGGGAACTTGTTATTCAATTTGCAGTGATGAAACTTGACATCGGGACCAATCAGGTCTGCAACGGCTTCAGGTAGGATGCCCTTAAACAAAACCTCCTGGTAAACCTCTGAAATATCACATGGATTCGCCACCCTGCGTAACCGGGGTGTTGAAGCATTATGCCCTTGTTCCAGGTCAAAACGGGCTTTGCCATCCAATGTGTCAAAACAGTAATTTTTATCATAGGAACGGCTTTCTTCAACCCACTTGTTGAGTTCAACGAGCAAACGTTCCCTGATTTCATGAGGAACCATGTTTCGGAGAATCACATAGCCCTTCTCACGAAAATGGT
>Ga0208639_1000839_pt1 | contig 22071 bp, 15 predicted proteins | sample ETNtaG_33_FD_185772 | JGI IMG/M metagenome (GOLD analysis project Ga0208639, IMG submission 185772) | Marine microbial and viral communities from oxygen minimum zone, Eastern Pacific Ocean - ETNP201310SV76 (SPAdes) (version 2) | ecosystem: Environmental > Aquatic > Marine > Oceanic ...
CCATCCATCTGATACCGATCCAAGTTTGGCTTGACCGAGGCGTGCTGAGTATCTAATTGGAATATTCTTTATCCCCAATTCTTCGTTCACACAAGAGGTATACATTTCAGCCTCTATTTCAAATTTCATCGAATTTAACTTCATTCTTGAGATTGCCTTTTTGGTGAACCCCCAATAACCCGAACATAAGTCATTTATCGTTATTCCATACATGCCAGTTGCAAGCCAAGTAAGAATATGATTTCCAAAATAATTTAGTCGAGTCATTGCATTTGGGTCGATATCTCCATTCAACCTATCGCCTACTACCACGTCATGAGCAGCAAGTTTCTCGAGGAACTTTGGAATTTCCTTGGCGTCATATGTGCCATCAGAGTCGAGCATCACCAATGCATCATTTCCAGATTCTAGGAATTTAGTAAATCCAAGGCGCATAGCAGCACCTTTGCCCTTACCCTGTTGAGGTATAAAGTGAAATTCATTTTGTTTTGACACGGATTTAGTCTCATCAGTGCTGCCTCCATCGATGACCCATACTTGACAATCCCATCCCATTTCCTTCATTTTTTCGCGAGGTATGTTGTCTGCTACGACTTCCAAACCCTTGGCTTCATCCAAGGTGGGAAGCATGATTACAACATTCCTCATTGAGCATCAATACAAGCATCTATTTTTGATGGCTTCTGTCATTATAGGACAAATCATTGTATTTCCAGCCAGTGAATCCGAATTCCGCTGGTGTCGAAAATTCTATCACCTCTGCCAGATAACCCAGTAGGATTAAACCAATTATCCGGTTTTGAATCATCATCCCATGTAAATTTAAAATTCATGTTTTCTACTGTATAATTCATTGTCCAGCATTGTTGATTCCATCCCGAGGAAGAATAAATTTCACTTGCTTGAATTCCCAAATAAGATATGACTAAATCATCAATATCTCCTATTGCTTCGTAAACTAAACATGCAGTTGCATTTTGTTTTGACTCCCCCTGGTGTAAAAATCGTATTTCCGAATCAGTGCCTTGTTCAATAAAGGCCCTATTTTCTGAAAGGTTATCCAGACTTCTAAAACGATGTTCATTCCATGGCTCAATTCTCATATCACAACCTTCGTTACAACTTTGTTCATCAACTACTGTAAATTGAGAAACTTCAGCATCCTTTAACGGCCGGAATTGCCATAATTTACTACCTCTTATATTTTCAATTTCCATCCAATATTGAGACATTGCAAAAGTCCAACCCATCGTCCCAATCGGTGAGGTTATGGCATAATTGACTCCAAATTCCTTAATTGCAGTAATATTATCCAAGTATATCGCAGTAGTCACCTTAGAATGGATGCTGGAATCCATTTGCACTAGACCTAATGTCGGAATACTTGTCAATTTTACATTTGAGGGTGGATCAAAAACATGTCCCCAATGAGCATTTTCAGAGTACACAATACTTCCATCTGGTAGTGAGGATAGTTTCTCACGTATTTCCAAGTCTCCTTGTGTAATTGGTCTCAATTCATCATGGGTGGCAATTTCCCAAACCACTGCATTTGCAAAAACAACTCCAAGAAGGACAAATATAGTCATTATAGTTGAAACTTTTTGAGGAATAGATGGGTCCCAACCAATACTCATCAAACCACGTTTTTCCTCGAGCGAAGTAAGGCCAGTTGTCGGACTCCACCAAAGTGCCAGAAGAGCGGCTAGAGGGACATGAAATGCGTGAATGCCCATTGAATAAAGAGTGTAAGAAAGTAGTGAAAGTACAGGGATACTTTCTAGGCCAGCGATCAGATGTATGGAAGATAAAATCCATAACCCTGCAAACCAAGTAATCAATAATCGTCCTTCAACAGTCGAGCGTAATTTCCATCCAGCAATTCCACCCAGTACAAGTAGAATTGCATTGAAAGTTAAGAGAGGCCTCCCGCCTTGCCACCCATATTCAGCAAAAACTGCGGAGTCAAGCATTCTAGGTGCCAATAAAAGTACTGAAATCGCACCAGCAATGGTCAAAAGAATAGAACAGGCGAGCAGTAATTTCTGCATATTCTCGCTGTATTGTTTATTCAAACTAATTCCGATAAAAATATGTGCGGCCATTAGCATTCCAAGATATATGGCACCTGTTGGATGAATTAATGTGACACATATTACTGCAACGATAAATCCTCTAGTATGGTGTGCACCTCTAGTGGAAGACGGCCTTAGTAAGACAAGCAGCCCTATCACAAGTCCAAGTTGACTAGAGACCGTTGGATATCCAGAATCATATGCTTTAGCAAATAGTCCAAATCCAAGTGAGAGTGCTAAAAGTCCGTGTGCGCCACTTCCATGGTGGTCTAAAGCACCCGCAAGTCCGATAAGAATTACAACTAAACTATAGTGGCCTAATTCGAAAACCGCACGTCCAGCATCTAGTCCAAGGACCTCCTGTATCCAGGCTGATAATGCGGGGAATGCTGGAGGATATGTCCAAAATCCTTCATTTGTCCCAGAAAGCGATAAGTCTCCAACAGAGGATAATTGTCCCGAAAGCATTGAAAATCCGATCCAGTCAACTCCAAATGGAAGTGTTTGGATAAATGGAAGTAAAAAAACTCCAATAACGGTAATTGAACCTATAGCAAATAATAACGGAGACCGTCTACCTTGAAACCATTGTTGCGCAGCAGCCTCTTCTGTAATATGTTGGTCTTCTGATTCCAATATTTGACCATGCATTACCGCTTCTAATTTTTGCCATGGAGTAAGTTTTTTTTCAATATCAATTCTTCTTTTTATGTGAGCTAGAGATAGTGTATTGAGTAGAAGAATAACTGCGCTCATGAGCATTGCAGTCCATAGTCCGGAAAGTACCAAAAGGCCAGAACATCCGTAAATCAAAAGTAACCCTAATGCGGGACTCAACAACATCTTTCTCCATAAATCAGCACTACCATCCAATACTTTACACAAAGCATATCCTGGTAGACAACTCACGAGTAGGATAAGCATACTCGTAAGAATCATGGCTAAACCCCAGCGCTCTTAGGTCTTGATTGTTCGGCTAAGAATCAAAAGAAAACACCCATTCATCGTGTCATGGTCGCAGAGGCAGAGGCGTTTCATCCAGTGATACATATGCCAGAGGAGTACTGGGTATTTGACTTCACTCGCGGGGAAGATAAAACATGGGTCTGCCCTTATGATTATCAAATTGGGAGGTATGATGAGTATCGACCTGGAATGTATACAACTGAATTATTCGGTGGAGTTAGAGATGTCCACGTCGGATTAGATATCGGCGCACCAGTCGCAACTCCAGTATATGCATTTTTTGATGGAGTAATACACAGTTTTGGCAATAACTCTGAAGATGGTTCATATGGCCCAACAATAGTTACGGAGCATTATGTCTCATTGCCCGAAGAAGTTGGTTCGCAAAATTTCGGTTCCAAAACAAAGGTATGGGCACTTCATGGCCATCTTTCCTTAGATAGCCTCAAAGATCTTGAGATTGGTTCACAAATTAAAGCGGGTGAAATGATAGCAAAAATAGGAAGTGAGGAAGTTAATGGAGGATGGCCGCCACATCTTCATTTTCAATTATCTTTGATTGAGCCAGACACATATGATATGCCGGGAGTAGTGGAGCAAAGTGAAAGAGATTGGGCTTTACAAGTATATCTTGACCCTAGGCTTGTATTAGGTAAATTATACTGATATCTAAACAAGGTGTGTCTATGGATACCTACTGTTTTCTTGTTTCCGGCTTATAATTTTGACTATGGAAAACGGGGGTTTTGAACACCTAACTAACTATCGCGGTTATATACTATCAGGGCAAGAGACTAATACTCGCAATAGCGGGGGGGAAAAAAATAAATGGAAATAAATTGGAAACAAAATATGAATGAACTTGGAGGAGCATTTATGCTCTCATGGGTACTGTTTGGTGGCGCCTTAGGTGCTGGAATTAGCCTAACAATGACTGGTGGATTAGGTATGGGCGTTGCTCTTGCCGTTGCATGGATGGCCTTTACAGGCGCACATATACTACCTGCAGTTACTTGGTGCCACATGCTAACAGGTGACTTGTCTGATGTAGAAGGAAACTGGATGGAAAATGGAATGCGACTGGTTGCACAAGTAATCGGTGCTGCTCTAGCTATCGTCCTAATGACTGAAGCAGGAGATATTGAAACTGGCTGGGAAGCAACTGATATGTGGATCACAGAAATCGGTGATGTATATTGGTCAGTAATTGCAATGATCGCTGCTGGTGCAGTTTGGTGGCAAATCCACACACGCTGTGAATCTGAGTGGGTAAGTGCATTTGGACTAATGGCTCTTGTTGGTGTTATGACTATCTCTGGTGCTAATGAGATGGGAGCTTCCATCACAAGCGGTGCTGATGGTCTTGTTGACACTCTAGTTAACTGGATTTGCGATGCTGCTTTCATTGGTGTTGGTGCTCTTATCGGTGTTAAGATCGATGAGATGCTTCCTGAGGCCGCTGCTGAAGCAAGTGCTGAGTGAAGTAATTTAACTGCTTAATGATTAATGATTAATGTATTCTGCGGAATACAATTGCCCCTCCGAGGACTTCGGTCTTCGGGGGGGCTTTTTTTTATAAATTCAATTTTTTGAATTTAAGAAATCTTTCAATGCTGAGATAGGTCCTATTGCAGCAGGGTCTTTACCATGTAATAATGCTAGGGCAATAGATAACCAATCCATGACAATGCATAGGTGCAATAGAGATTCTAGCAACGTATCCCCTTCTCCTTGCATTTTCCAAGCAAAGTCGGTTGTTGTATGGGCAATCATCCAATCGATACGGTGAGACACACGCTTGTGTATGCCGCTCCATGTCAAAAATAACAAAACCTGTTGGTCTGATGCTGGATCTTTATCTCCACCAACTCCACCCCATGCTACACTTTCATTGTGATTCATTTCAGGAACTATTCCGACTCTTGCAAATCTAGCAGAATTTTCATTTAATTGATTTTTAAATCGATTTAATGCTGGCATTAGTTCAGTTGGCCCAACCAAAGCAATTGGCTGATTTACCATAAATGATGCTAACTCAACTAAATCTCCGTTTGGGTCACTAATTATATCAAAACCATCACAAGCGATTTGTAATCTTTCCAACATTTGCTGGTCACTATTACCCTCTGACTCCTCAATAACTCCAAGATGTCTTAACAATCCTAATTGTCTACTGAATATGTGACCAAATGCTGAGCGAGGAGGCTGACCCCCTACAGAGGGAATTAGATGACATCTGGAATAAATTTCTGGCATTGCAGCTAGCATACCTCCAGTAGATATTACCACTACAGTTGCACCCGATTCTAGTGCGATTTCGGTAGCAGCAAGAGCCTCTTCAGTATTTCCACTGTGGGAAGTGGCTAGTACTAGCCATGATTCATCCCACCAAGATGGCATACTGTAATCTCGCTGAATATGGACAGGAAGAGTCCCTCCTAGATTTGTCAATGCTGCCAAGAAGTCACCTCCGGCAGCCGAACCACCCATTCCTAAACAGATTATCCCGTTCCATTTTTGCTTTGCAATATCTTCAATCCAAGGAAAACGTTCTAGATTTACATGCTCCAAACCTTTCTTGATATCATCAACGAATGCTCGAGTGAAACCAATCATATCTTCAGTATCAAGTATTTTTGCTAATTCTACTATATCTGGTTTTGAATCATTTTCATCACTCATATTTTGTCCTCCTCTGTATTATTGTCCAAGGCTAAATTCTGTAAAGCTATCCATTCACCTTCAATTCGAGATAATCGAATTCTTTTATCGCCTTTGTGATCCCATGGAAGGCGGACTGATGCCATTATCCATGAGTGAGGGTCAAGGAATTCACCTACTGAAGAATCTTGAGTAATTAATTCTACAACTACCTGCTCGGAAATACGCGAAACAACATTGGCAGACTCAAGGTCCCTCCATGAAGCACCAGTTCTTTCTTGACGGTCAATTCGTTCAACAATTGCACCATCTTTAGTCCAAGTTGATGGCCGCCAAAAATTATCACGCCAGCGAATTACATCTCCAAGGTCATAGCCAGGTTTTCTGTAAAGCATGGTTAATCGTGTCACATCAACACCGTCTTTACGTCCAACAGTCGAATTAGTTTCTACGGTTTGACCACCACATTCTCTGACCAAATGGCGACCCCAAGAACGGGCTAATCCTTTACTTCCCAAAACAACATCATACCCTCCAGTAACCTGTCCTTCACTGGTTATGAAGAACATTGGGTCATCTGAAAGTGATTCAAGAACATCATCTAGCGTGGCTCGTAGTTTCACATACTCATCTTCGGAAAGTTTTCTGCCACTTGAGCGAAGTTGTACGGTTGCTTCAAAATAATTACCCGCTCTTCGTGTGCATGTCAAACAAACTCCATTTGCCATTCTAGCCCTCATGGTGTGCTCTTCTTTGAAAAGTAAATCTTCAATAACTCCTTCAAGTTGTAAATAAATCAAAGTGTGTCGATCTGAAACGGTTTTAGTCTCCATGCCAAGTTGCACATCTTCAGCATCTTTGTGAAATTTTAAGTGCCTTTGAACTAATTCATCCCAAATATCGTTCTCATCTAAATGAACCCATTTGCCCTGAATTTCAACAATTTCACATCTAGCGCATCTAACCCATGGTACATTTTCTGGAACTTCTGCAAGATGAATTCTTTTCCTCAAGCAAGGTTCACACATTCGTTCTCCAAAAAGAGGGGGTGGCGAGCCACATACCAAACAGAAATCATCTCCAAGGTTCGAAGACATTAGACTCACCATTACGCGGGAGTAAAACCTTGGACTTGAACCTGTGGCTTACTTTCACTCGCTATTACTGACTTCCGTAGCAACTATATCGGATTCAAATTCTTCCAATCCAAGACTATTTTCTAATGCTTTTATGCGTAATTGTAAATTCCTACTTCTTGTTACTACAGTCCAAGTCCATATGCCGAGGCCAAGAATCATGCCCAAGTATGCGATTGCTAAATATGTCATTCCTTCCATTTCAAATCCTTCCATCCATTTTATTTTGTAGTCTTTCTAATCTTTGTTCATATTCAGTAATTCGGGCAGACATAATCATATGCCCTGCAATTAGAATAGTGAAGGAAATTGCGCCAAGAAGCAGTACAAGTCCCATTTCAGAGGAAAGAGAACTATCTTCACCCCCTCCAATCACAGGCCCTGGATGGCGAATTTGCCAGAATCTAGTGGCGATGTAGGTAATTGGAACTAGAACAAAACCATACAAGCCGAAAGTTGAGAAAGTATCTCTTGATTCAATACCATCTGGTTGACTTTGCCTGCCAAGAACTAAGAATAAAGCAAGTAATGTGAGTAGTCCAAATGTGTTTAATCTTACATCTGTCCAATCCCATGGAGTGCCCCATTCGGCAGCACCCCAGACACAACCAGACCAAACAGCCATCAAGCCGCAGGCTAGACTTGCTTCAGAACCAGCAACATGCAATCTCCAACCAAATGGACTTCGCTTGAATACCCAAAGTGCTGACCCGGCAAAAAGAACACTAAAAGCAATGAAAGCAGCCCATGCTGATGGTACATGCCAATAGAATATTCTTTGAGCAGCAGGAGAAGCAAATGCGTCGATAGAAACACTTGGAGCCCACTTCAAAGCAAGAAATAAGGTGGCCATAATTCCAATGAATCCTGAAGCGAGTAAAACTTCGCCATGGCGGACTCGCATGTGCTTTCGTCTATGGCATACTTTTTGAACTTGCACCTTTGTTTTTTTTTTCAAAATTAAAACGACACGCAATATTCTACAACCATTGCCCAAGGGAGAATAAGTATTGGTGTCAATAATCTAATGAATACTGCATTTGTACGAGCCAGTCTCAAGGTACTTAATTGCAAAAACCGGAGGCTGAAAGTGGTTACAAAGCCGATGATTCCGCCGATTAAAACGATTCTCCAATCAAAGATTTGTAAAAATACTTGCATGGAAAAAATGGTCAAAATACACCCACTTAGAAAAGATTCAATGTTGGAATTTGGAATTGATTGTACTTGCGCCCTCCACCAATCTATTGCTCTTTGTTCTTGAAGGATTGAGGTTACAGAATCTCCTACAAGCCCTATAGTAAATGCTGGAGCAAGAACAAAACCCATGACTAAAACATCATGGTCTTTTATTGAAAGGGGTTCAACTAGTGCTAATAATGTTCCAATAACTAATAATGATGCTAACCAATTTCTTTGAATTGAAATCAATGTTGATGCATTATATTTCCACCCCATCTTGGTGGCAAGAAAAGAATTGTTGGCTTGCTTGCCAATAGGTTTCCATGGCTCACATGCTTTAGGCTCATGCTTAGTTTCTTCATTGAGGTCATGTAGTGATGTGGCGCATTCAAATAATCTCTCATCATGAGTTGCAATTAAGATTCCATGCCCAGAACTTCTTAGTTGATTTATGTGTGTTTTTAGAATTTCTATGGAATAATCATCGAGTCCAGAGTCAGGTTCATCAAGCAAAATCAATCTAGGTTGTTCACTCAACATTGCAGGTATCAACCCTGAAATAACGGAGACTTTGCGTTGTTGACCGCCTGAAAGGTGAGCGATTTTATCGTGGCGTCGATGAGAGAGGCCATAACTTTCCAATATTGGGGTTAAGTCGCACTCAAATTGAGATAATGCGCACACTGTTTCGAGGTGTTGTTGAATTGTTTGACTAGGCACAAGGCCGTTTGATTGGAGGGTTAGGCCGAATGGAAATTTAGGATTTTTTCTTCTTCCTTCACTATCGTGAACCATGTTTAGATGGTGGCGTACTTCTCCTTTTTCCATGGGTAGTAGTCTAGCTGCTGCTTCAATAACAGTCGATTTACCCGAACCATTTTCACCGTGTAAAATAATACACTGGCCGCCAGCAAGAGAGAGGTTGAAATCTGATAACACAATGTCGATACCGCGACGTATTGAGACTCCTTTGAGTTCAAGCAGGGTATCTGCCATGTATTGCCGACGAGAGTTCCGGCCATGAATGCTCCCCTAATGCTCAATATTTGCGGTAGTTCAAAAGTGATGCCATCAAAGCAGTGTCATGGCCGCACAGTTCAACTCATTCAGTGGTGTTGAATGGGCGCTTTTCTTGGTGTGGGTTGCAGTAATAATTTGGCCATTGATTTATGCTGTTAGAAATAAAACATCTATCGCCTTATCAATTACAGTTGGACTATTGCTGGGTTATCTAGTTCAGGTATTTTGGGCATTATTTGCTAACCAGGGTTGGGTCGATGTTTGGTTGTGGAGTGACCTTTGGATGATACCGGCAAGAGCGGGAGAACCATCCGGCTGGATTACCTTTTTCTCTGCGGGTTTCCTTCACAGTCAATTTGATGCAACTCATGTACTGGGCAATATTTTGGTAATTTCTCTTGTTGGCATTCCTTTAGAGCAACGTTTGGGAATGAAACGATTTACTGCGATATATTTGATAGGATTATTCGGTGGTTCTTTTGCATGGTATTTATTCAATATTCAATCTACAACTCCTGCTTTAGGCGCCTCGGGTGCAGCATTTGGGCTATTTGGTGCTTACCTTGCTGGATGGCCCAAGGATGAAATCCCATTTCCACTAATTTTAATTAGAAAATGGCCAGTAATTTATCTCGCCCTTTTTTACTTTGCAATCGAGGTATTTAGAGCCTATTCCAATTATGGTTTGTCAAGGCCAAGTGATGTGGCTCATATGGCTCACTTAGGAGGCTTTGTGTTGTCATATGTTATGCTTCCATTAATAGCCAAGGGTGGGCCAACGCCGCTTGGTGTTGAAGACGGAGGCCCGTCATCATCTCCTGAGGTATTTGCAAAGTTGAGGAGAATGAAGAAGTCGATGAAGAAATTGGATTCTGTTGAAGACCCTTGGTCATCGAGAGGTTTTGAAGTCCCCAAGGATCTTAGAGAAGCAATGCAGAGTCTATTAGACTCCAGCGATGAACCCGAAATTCGTGTTGCTTGGATGGAGCATATTGCTGATAGGTCCACCTGCCCGGTGTGTGAAAATAAAATAGGTGTAATCGAACGTTTTGACGGCCCTCACATGCAGTGTTCAAAGGATTTTGAGCATTTCAACTGGCCTTAATTCGACAGATTCTCCCAAGCCCCTAAAGGGGCTGGGGAGTAAGCATTCAAAGGATACCCTCAAAGCATGAACCATGCTCCACGCACTGGGGAAGGAAATGGCTCGCACATCCACAGGCGCGAAAATGCAACGTACTGCATTGCTCATAGTGATGATTTTTTTGATTTCTGACCTTTCCTCATTTAGCGTTGATGCCACTTCGTATGAGGCAGAAACAAGTGAGGCCAAAAAGACTCATGAGAGCCCTATTATGGTCGAGGGTTTACCACCTTTGATGTGTGGTGAAGAACTTTGTGAAAGGCCACTTAGGCTTGACCTTCGTACATCACAACCAGCCTCTGAAGAAAATGAATGGTGGCTTTCATATGGTCCTGATTTAGATTGGAATGGAATGGATGACCGATTACAGAGAGTTTTAGCAGGTCAAGAATCAATTTCTCCTACAGCGATTATTGGTGAAGATGGTAGAAAAACAGTAGCGATTATTGTTGACTATGCTTGGCACCCAGGTCAAAATGAAGCGGATGAATTAGAACAGGTCCTTAGAAGTCATTCATGGGTTGGTCCTGAAAATGATGCTTGGTTTCAAACTCTTGACAGTGTGGATTCTATTGTAATCGATAAAGTCCCAGTTAGCGCTTTAATGGATATTTATCATTTGGAAGGAGTAGTGGTAATAGAAATGCAAAATGTGATGATTCCTTTCAATAATATCGCTTCGAAAGCCACTAGATCGCTTCCTTCCGATGTTTATACTGCTTCTGCATATGAACGAGATTACACCGGAGATGGTGTTGTAATTGCAATTCTAGATACAGGGGTCGATAATGAACATCGTTCTTTGAATGATTTTGACGATATTGATGATGAACCTGATGCGGGCAATCCTACTTCATATGATGACCATAAATGGGTTGGGGGTTATGATGCAACATCTACAGCATCCAATCCAGATGGAACTCAAGACCCAGATGATGGTCAGGGGCATGGAACTCACGTTGCAGGCTCGGCATTAGGCACTGGAGATTCTTCTAGACTCCACACTGGTACTGCGCCGGGCGCATACCTTGTTGATATCAAGGTCCTAACCGATGCAGGAGGAACTAATTCTCAATATTCTTTGAATGGAATTCAATGGATGATAACGAATGCCAATAAAGACTGGGGGCATAATTCTTCAGTACAAGGTATTCAAATTGGTTCGATGTCTTTCGGCTCGGTATCTTCCCCTCTCAATCCTGGTGATGAAGGAGACAATGGAACTGGTACTGAAGCACGTTTAGTAAACAATGCTACAATTGACGAGAATATAGTTTGTGTAATTGCGATGGGCAATGATGGCACCAAGAGAGTCCCATCGCCAGCAAGTGCTGACTATGGTTTATCAGTTGCTGCCGCAAGTGACTTTGGCACGGTAAACCGTTCCGATGATGGTATTGCAAGTTATTCAAATTTCGGACCACGTTTGAGCGATGGTGACGACGATGACTGGGATGAATTGAAACCAGATATTGCTTCTTTTGGGTCAAACATAATTTCAGCCACCGCAGCTACTGGTACTTCAATTCCAGGAGCACCTCGTCCTGAAGCAGATTCAGATTATGATGAGAAAGATGGAACGAGTATGGCGACCCCAATCGCATCGGGGGTTGTAGCAACAGTGATTGAAGCCAACCCGTCTTTGGATGCGTTGGAAATTAGAGATATTATAAGAAATTCTTCAGAAATCAAACAAGATAAACCATCTGAAGAATCAGTATCAAATCGTTGGAATGATAAATGGGGATTTGGATTAATCGATGCGTCCTGTGCTATTGATTTGGCTCTTAACAAGCCATGCACACCTCTAGAGGGCGGAGTTATTACTCCACCGCCTTCTGGAAATGGCTCAGGGGATCACGTTGACATCTCTCAGCCAACTAACGGGTCATGGTGGATGGAAGGCAATAGGGTCACTATTTTTGGAACCACCAATGTTCCCGAAGGTGTCGAATATGACCAGATACAAGTTAACATTGTTCAGCATTTGGAGTCAGGTAATACCAAGGAACTCAAACCATGGACAATTGCAGGTGGAGATATTGATGACTGGTCACTTGATGTGACGATTAAATCAGAATGGATTGAATTGGATGAAGATTATGTTCTTGTTAGTGTTAGGGCATTTGACACTGTTACAGAGGCGGAATCAGCAGTCGATTATCGTGTAATTAATTTGGCAAGAATGGGAATTACTCTTGCAAGTCCAACAGTTGGCACATCCCTTCAAGGTAATGTTGACTTTTCTGGAACTGTAGAAGGCGTTGAACATGATTATATCGAATTTAAGGTTGATAGTGGCGCTTGGCAGTTTGCTATGAGTTTGCCAGAGTTGGAAGTTGGTAATCAGGATTGGTCATTTAGTTGGGATTCAAGAGAAGTTCCTGATGGCTCAACACGTTTAAGTTTTAGAATGGTCAATGAAAGTGGGCTCAAGACTGATGATGTTAGGAGAACATTTACTATTGATAATCAACCTGCAGCACCTGATTTTATCTTCACAGGTGTTGTTCAAATCAAGGATGATGTTGGCTTACCAATGCAATCTGCTGTGGCAGGTTCTGCTCTGACGGTTGACTTTACTATCGCCAATGTTGGCGACCTTGATGTTAATGATGTATTTGTTAAACTTGATGCGCCAGGTAGCAATTCCGAGATTTATCCTTCAGAAACTACCATTGGTTCGCTGAAGGAAGGAGATTCAAGAGAACTAACATTGTACTGGTGGGCTACTGAAGTTGGTATTCATGAAGTCATAATCAATATTGATCCATCTAATGTTCATTCTGATTTACAGAGAGATGATAATACTTATTCATTTAACTTTGAAGTTACTGAAAGACCTGTTGAACCTACACTTAGATTTATGGCAGGTGCGGTAAAAACATTCCCTGCGATTCCGGCCCCTGGTACATCCTATAATATCAATGTAAGAGTAGATAATTTAGGGCAAACCGATGCGACCAATTTAGTGATGAAGTTGTATATGAAAAACTCTGAAAGTGAAGGTGGCTGGATATCAATTGGAGAAGATTCGATTTTAGAAATATCTGGTTCTCAATCAAGTTCTGGATATGAAGAAGTAAGCTTCCCAATAAATGAATCAAGTTCGATTCTTGGAAGTACCCAGTTTAGGGCATTACTACAAGGAGATGGAGTTGAGGCCGAGTATAGTGATTTTTATTTTAATGTAGTTGTTGACAATGTCAATATTGGTTCGCCAGTTAGATTGGATTTGATTTCAAATGAAATAATTTTAGATTTTGTTGGTCTTGATGAAGGTGGATTATTGTTCACGACTTTAGACGGTGAATTGCATGTTAGGACAATCACTGATTCTTTGTCAGCGCCAGGGCAAGTAAAACTTGCAGATTCATGGGCAGGCGAATTAGCGGTACTCAAGAGAGATGATGGCCTTGTACAAGCAGCTTGGACTGAGAATAAATTAAGTGAATCCGGTTACTTTTTGACTGATATTTCCATGACTTCTATAACAAGTTCTGGCGAAACTACATCGATACAAAGTCATATGATTCCACTCAAACTCTCAGAAGGTAAATACTGGGGTCTTGCTCTTACTCAAAAGGACGAGAGAATGGTTCTTGGGGGATATCATCGTGACATAGCTACTGGTGGTTCTTGGCAAGATTCCACTTCCATTTTTGTTATGATTTCAGATACTCCACAAGTAGAAAGTTCTTGGAGTATTAGCAATGTTCTGTACAATATCGATATTAAACCTTCACAAGGAGATTCATTGGCAATCGCATTAGGCACTAAAAATTTGCACATTCTCTATCAAGAGAATAGAGACGATGTATCTGGAATCGAAAGGGTAGGATTGATGTATGCACATGGGATAGAAACGCAGCCTTCTTGGTCTTTCCAGTATTCAGTAGGCGATGATGCAAGTAATGCTCAGTTGGAAACAATAGAAGGAAACAACGATGACATCTTGATTGCATCATGGATTGAAGGTAGTGGTTCAAACTCGAAGGTCGCATACATTGTTACTGATAATGCTTGGTCTACCGATGAACCATCTTATTTTGATGCACAAGGCGCTGCAAACTTAGAACTCAGTTTAGAAGGAGAAAATCTTCGAATTCTCTTTGATGAAATCAATGTATATGGCCCTATGACTAGATATGGGACGGTGAGTGATAATGGCGATGGAATGGAATTTGCTATGTCAAACATGATTGCTGAAGGATTTATGCTAGGTTACGCGGAGTTAGGCCAAGATGGAATAATTGCATTCTCTTCCAGTAGTGGTGTTCTCTCACTTCGAAGCTTAGCATCTCTTGAGGCTGAAGAAGCCCCAGACTCATCTAAATCATTCCTCGATACTTTGCTAGATCCATTACCTGGCAATAGGCAAACACAACAAATCATTCTAGGTGTGTCAGTCCTTGTAATGCTTGTATTGCTGTTGGGCTTAGTAGTATCCGTTCGCTCACTTCGTCGAGAAAAAGAAGCAGAATTTATTGTACAAAGGCAAGTGGATGACGATGGTATTGATATCATGGTGGATATTGAAGAGGATGATGCTGAATTAGCCATTAACTTGGATTCAGAAGAGTTAGTGGTTCAATCAACAGTTGAAACAAAGCCGGAGAATGAATTGAAAGAAGACAAAGAAACCACACTGGCAGAAACTCTCGAGACAAAAATAGAAGCCGGACAGGGTAATAGTAGGCTAGATAGAAGGATGAAGCGCAAACAGCAGAGAGAGATAGCCGAAATTACTGAAAAGATGCTATCAAATCCTCCAACCATCGCAACTTTGCCACCATTGGACGCTACACTGCCTCCGTTGGATGCTGAACTTGACCTTCCACCTCTTCCTCCAATTGGAAGCGATGGGTCATTACCTCCACTTGGCAACCTTCCACCGATTGCAGGAATGCCAACTCCTCAACGTGAGGTAAGTTGTACCGAGTGTTCGGCCAAATTCACAGTTAAAGATATGATGTTAAGGAAAACAAATTGTCCAATTTGTGCTACGGTTGTAAATTTATAGGTGAATTAAATGTGTGGAATTTTTGCTTATATGGGTGATAAATTAGCAGCACCAATTTTGGTTGAAGGGCTCAAACGCCTTGAGTATAGAGGTTATGATTCTGCAGGAATTGCAGTCAAAGACGAATCCTTTTCGGTTTACAAAAAAATCGGAAAAGTCGCAGAATTACAATCAATTCTTCCTAACAATGTTCCTGGTAACATCGGCATTGCTCATACCAGATGGGCCACTCACGGAGTTGTTTCGGATGATAACGCACATCCGCATGCCTCAGTTTCTGGCGATGTAATTATTGTTCACAATGGAATAATCGAAAACTCACGAATACTACGAACACTACTTGAAAGAAAGGGGATTTCTCTTAGCAGTGAAACAGATTCGGAAACGATTGCTCATATACTTGATTATGAATTATCCAGGGATAATAATCCTACAGCAGCAATGCACAGAACAATCTCTAAATTACACGGGACATGGGGAATTTGTGCTGTTTTTAAGGATCATGATGTAATGGTGTGTGCAAGAAATGGTTCGCCATTAGTCATCGGTAAAGGCAATAATGAGATGTTCCTTTCTAGTGACCCTCATGCTTTGACAACTCATACCCAGCAAGTAGTTTTCTTGGAAGATGGCGACATTGCAACTATTACTTCAAATTCAATTAGCATGAGTTCCTTGAATGGACTCAATAAAGAAGCAAATATAACCGTTCTTGAAGATGAATGGGGTGAAGCAGATATGGGAGATTTCCCTCACTTTATGCTGAAAGAAATTTTTGAACAACCCGATGCTTTACGCCATTGTATTAGTGGACGCCTCGACCGTGTTAGGGGCAATGGGCGATTGGGTGGATTGAAATTATCTCCGCTTGAATTATCAAAATTACCACATGTTCGGTTGCTTGGGTGTGGAACAGCAATGCATGCTGCAGAGATAGGTCAACTATTGATTGAATCATTAGCCAGAGTTCCAGCAGTGGCTCATATTTCGAGTGAATTTAGAACCAATGACCCAGTAATAAATCCTCAAGCCCTCCATTTTGCTGTTTCTCAATCGGGTGAAACAGCAGATACGCTGTCTGCAGTCAAGGAAATCCAACTAAAAGGTGGCCAAGTGCACGGTATTGTCAATGTTGTTGGCTCGACAATTGCAAGACAATGCGGCCAAGGAGTTTACATTCATTCAGGTCCAGAACAAGCCGTAGCATCAACTAAGGCGTTTTCAAACATGGTTGCTGCTTTAGCAATGTTTGCTATACAAGTAGGGCGCTCTCGTTCGATAAGTAAGGAAAGAGGACAGAATCTAATTCAAGGACTTCAACAGATGCCACATTTAATTGAAGAGTATTTGGAAAACCAAGGGCCAATTATGGAAGCAGTCAACGCTGTTAAGGATGCTAAAAGTGTCTTATTTTTGGGTCGAGGAATGTCAGCACCTGTTGCTAAAGAAGGCGCATTGAAGTTAATGGAAGTAGCATACATTCCTTGTATGGCATACCCTGCTGGAGAAATGAAACACGGTCCTATTGCTTTGCTTGAAGAGGGGAGTCCTGTTATATTTATAGCTCCAAATGACCATGTGAAACAGAAGACTGTTTCAGCGATTCATGAATGCCGAGCACGAGGTGCTAAGATCATATTAATTCATGAACAAGGCGATAGCATTAGTGAGGAAGGAGATATAAACATCGCAATACCAAAGGTTCACTCTGATTTATCACCTATACTATCAGTGGTTCCTCTTCAATTAATTGCCTATCATACAGCCCTAGAACTTGGTTGCGATGTTGATAGACCAAGAAATCTAGCAAAATCAGTGACTGTGGAATAATCACAGTATTGTAAATCTCTGTTCTTCTGGTTTCCAAGTGAACGGTTTGTAACCAAGCATGTGATTTGTATGTCGCATTTTGATGATACTCATTTTTCTGCTGACCTCATCACCACTTCTCTCCATTACTAAGTGAACAACCCCATCTGCAAGATAATCTTCAATTCCATATTCTCCAAATTGTTTGTGGTCTTCACCAGTCATTTCACAGATAAAGAATGATGTTAGTTCGAGTCTTCTAACCGCTTCAAAGAGTCTAAAGATTTCATCACGAGGATTTTCCATCTTAGTCAATGTGAAGAATGCTCCCAATGAATCAAAGACCAATAGTTCAAAACCAATGGATTGGCGGTATGAGGTTAGTTGCTTGATTAGTTGCCCCATCCAGTCAACACGATTACTCATTCCTTGCTCATCTAGTTGAACGCGAAGGTCAACTAAATCGATGATAGCAATTCTGTTTCTTACACGTGGGTCATCAACATTCATTCCCATATTACTCATATGGGCACGTAGAGAATCTTTGCCTTGTTCAAGTGTCACATAGATTCCACTTGTTTCCCCATAAAGGACTGCATTGTATAGCATTGAGAATGTTAGACTGGATTTCATTGCACCAGATGCACCTGCTACCAAGCAGATATGTCCTTGTGGAATTCCACCTTGCATATTCTCGTCTAAGCCTTCAATGTGGGTCGGGATTCTTTGGATGTCGCTCATGCTGGCACCAGTTAATCCAATACCATCTATCACTTGAATATGTCTCATTTATTTTCTTTCTTGGAGGAAAGAAACATAATGGCGACACCATGGCGAATCATGCTAAGAGTTTGGCTTGCCTCTGCTTCCACTCGGCGCCAACAAATGCTGATTGATTTATTTCCCAATCTCATATGTGAAGCGCTAACCGGAGTTGATGAAAGCGCTGAAGATGTCGAAGTTGAACAACAGGTTCTTCAAATTTGCAAGAAAAAAGCAAATGCCATAAAAAATCTAGGTCAATTTGACTTGATTGTAGTAAGCGATACAATGCTATCAGACCCTGATGTCGATAGAGTCGCACTGGGCAAACCGAAAGATGAAGTTGAGGCTGCTATGATGTTGCATAGACTTTCAGGAAGAAGACATAGGGTTTGGAGTTCAACAGGGATTTATTTCTCTGGAAAATGGACTTTTTTCACAGACTCATCAATAGTTGAATTTCAACAATTATCGGATGAAAATTTGGTTGAACTGGTATTAAACGGTTCATGGAAAGGTAAAGCGGGAGGTTATGATTTGGCTGGTAAGATGTCTAAATTTGCTTCTCTAATAGACGGAGAGGAATCAACAGTTCTTGGTATTGCAGAGAATGCAATGAATGCTATCATGGAAATCTCCAAAGAGTTTTCATGAAATGTATCGATCTAGAGACATTGGTATCCTATGCCATGTGTCCATCGATAAGAATAAGTCTCTAATTAGTAATATGAATATGAAAATCACCATCAAACCCAATGCAGTACTTCTCATGAAGAAGTATACTAAATCCGAAGAGTCTCCAAATATAGTGACTTCAAAACCAATTAGGAATAATGATAGCATGCCAATAGCATTCACAATAATTATCGACCATAAACCAGGGCGATTATGAATTGATTTGTGCAGATGATCTTGGTGGAGATAAAGGCCAAAGCCCCATGTAGAGAGTACTGCGCATGAAAACATAAATCCAACATAGGTGATATTAGTGAATTTTCCAGGATAAAAATCAGGAATTATAGCCATAACTCCAGTTACTAAAAAGAACCATTGAGCAGTGCCGATAATCCTTGAGTGTGGCATTTGCTGTGGACCTATAGCGTTAATAATTGTCTTAATTGGTCTTGTGGAAAAAAATCCCCATAGCAGCGGCGCTGCAAGTGAATATTCGAATATAGTCTGACTAATATCGCCTCTAGCATGCCACATGGCAGCGAAAGAATGGAAGATTGCAAGCCCCAGATATATTCCCACTACTGGGCGAAAGTTACTGAATTTTACAACATCCCAACTTAATCGTCGATTGAAATGTGCTAAGATAAGCGTTAATGAGATGGTTCCCATCATTACTATAACATTGAAAGCAAGTCCAAATTCTAATAATCCAGTAGTTTGTCTAAATATCCAGCAACTTAGAATTATTAAGCAAGAAATAGGAATCAGTATTGATGGGATTAGTGCGACATTTCCACAATTAATATTTTCATCTTTCGAATTTTTGTGCAATTTCCAACTTGGCCATGCAATGCTTATCACTCCCCAGCAAAGGAGTACCATGCCGATAGTGCTCATTTCAAACAAGAGTTGGAGGCTGTTCGAAAAAATCCCAGCGATTATCAAAATTTGTCCAGTAATATTGATGAATAGATAGTGAGTTGAATGTGTTTGGTTATATGAATCTAGATTGTGAGTTAATGGAAATAGGTCGAAAGAAATTCCGACCATCATCGACATCATCCAGCCGAGTGAAATCAGCGAAGTCAAAATGTAAGCAATTTCAAGTTGGTAATTTTCTTGTCTAAATGAATAATCAGATTTAGAATATGATAACCAAGATACTGCTAAGAGAAATAGTAGTGCCATTAGTCCTGAAGACATAAAATGAGAGATATAATTACCACTCATTTTGCTGAGGACAGCTTTGCCTCTATTCTCCCCCATAAACAGCGATAAACCACACAGTTTTTAATAAAATAGCCGTCAATGAAAATTTACATCAGCGGATTTATGCCCAAATGATTGCTTCCTCTATCGACAATTACATCACAACCAGGAATCATCAATAATTTATCTTCTGCATCCAGAGAAAAAACTTCAACACCAATCTCTTCACACATCATCTTTAGTTCTCTTCTACAAGCATTCTGGTGTGCATCCATATGGACTAGGTTTCGTAAATCCACTATTACAGTGTCACCAGTTGAGATTCTTTGTCCAATACCACGTGTAGGGATTCGCTTCTTCTCATCGGGAGCAACATAGCGTAATGCACGAGATGGGAATGAACGCCTTGTTGAGTTAATTACTCCTAAATCATGAAATGGTTCACCATCCGCAGACACTGGTCCTTTCCATCCAGCAGGTACGGCGACCAGATTACTTTCTTTTTGCGGCGAAGTTTGTTTAGGTGTTGGAATTGCTTTTGTGATGGAAATTCCAGGTACTGAATCAACAATTGGAATTAGAGTTTGCTGATTAACATCATCTTGTGGTTTAGTAGCCTTGGCCCTACTCGAACTAGACCTACCTTTCTTCTTTGGATCAGTCGCACCTTCAGGGTCTGGAAGTCCAAAAAACTGCCAAAGGTTTGCCATTAATTCTCACATCACAAGTCCAAATCATCGAGTAAATCTGTCAGATTTGAGTTTGCAGTTGCGGGTCTAGTATCTGTAATTGTTGGTTGAACTGGAGCTGGAGCAGTGTTTTGTGCGGCTAAGTATTGAGCGCCATAGTGCTGCCATTGTTCCATTGTCCATCCTTCTGGTAGTCCAGTTGCTGGAAGTGGTGGTGCTTGAGGTGCGGCAGGTTGTACTGCAACTGGCTGCGGGGCGACTGGTTGAGTTTGTGCTGGATTATATGCAGCATATGGGTCTTGAGCCACTGCTTGAGTTGGTGCTGGATTGTATGCAGCATATGGGTCTTGAGCCACGGGTTGGCTCGCCGGTTGGTCATAAGAACCATAGTCAACTTGTTGATATGTCTGAGCCGGTATAGGTTCACTGAATTGACTTTCTTGAGAACCAATTCCGAGATCTAAGTTGGAATACTTATCATTAACAGGGTCAGAATTTCTAGTCAGCAGAAGGAATGCAGCAAGCCCAACAACTACTATCAGTAGAATTATGATAACTACACTGCCAACTCCTCCAACTGTATCTGTAATAGATTCAAGGAAATTATCTGCTGGCTTTTCTGCAACACTCAATTCGATAGTTGATGAAGTACTTTCACCATCATCATCAGTAACTGTTAGTGTTACAATCCAATTTCCAGCAGGAAGGTCTTCGATGGTATATTCCACGCCATAAAAATCAACTTCACCAGTATTTTCACCATCCAAGTCAGAATCTAAATGGTCACTATCCCATGCGTAAATTAGATTCAATTTATCACTAGGAGTCTCGGTGGATGTGATTCCAGATAGAGTTACATTATCGCCTTCATTTAGCGCTAGAACATCAGTTTCATTGGTTATTTTTGCCTTTGGTGAGATATTTAGAACACTTACATTGACTGAAGTTGATGCACTTGCACCATCATCATCAGTTACAGTTGCAGTGATTTGTCTAATTCCCATATTAGCCCATGATGCAGTTAATTCAAGGCCTGTTTCATCACAATCATTATCACTTATTCCATCACTATCAGAATCGACCATTGGGCTAAGATCCCAGCAAACAATTAGTGAGTCAACATCAGAAGCAGTATCGCTAACTACGGCGGTAAAGGTGATGTCATCATCTTCAAAAATCGGTTGAGTCGAACCTAAACTTTCGATAGTCGGTGGTACATTTGTGATGTTTACTATTCCAGTTCTAATCTGTGATTGAGAGTTGTCATTATCATATGCAACAACTGAAATATTGTGTAGTCCAGAGTCTGGCCAAGAAACAGTTGCTGTGGAAGAAGGTCCAACAGTACTTTCAGTCCAATTCATGTCTCTGTCTGAAGGCATCCATTCTATGATTAGAGTATCTTTGTCTAGAGGTGTATCATCAGCAACAATACGTAGTAATGCTGTTTGGTCTTCGTATAAGTTCCAGTACCCAAAAGAATCTGTTGATTGATTTTGTCCTCCATACCATAATTCAGGTTGTGCGAGAGTTGGTGCTATGTTTAGTACATCGAGAGTAGTAGAAACAGTTGTAATTGCTTCATCATCATCTTTTGCAACTGCAGTTATATTCATCATTCCTTCTTCATTTGCCAAAAAGGTACATGTTGGCTGGGTTGTACCTTCTTGACAATTTAGTCCTGGCCAAGAGATTTCAACTTCTTGTCCTGCAGGGGAAA
>Ga0208639_1000842_pt1 | contig 21968 bp, 22 predicted proteins | sample ETNtaG_33_FD_185772 | JGI IMG/M metagenome (GOLD analysis project Ga0208639, IMG submission 185772) | Marine microbial and viral communities from oxygen minimum zone, Eastern Pacific Ocean - ETNP201310SV76 (SPAdes) (version 2) | ecosystem: Environmental > Aquatic > Marine > Oceanic ...
GCCAGCCATATCAAGTGAAGTTGTATAATTGCCAACTAAAGATCTAGAGACAGTGATGTTTTTTTGATCAAGTATTTTTTTAGCTGCTTCAAATAATAAATAGAGCTCCATTAAAGGCGTCCCTCCAAAACCATTGACATGTAATAAAACTTCTTGGTTATTATTAGGGCTTAGATCTTCTAGTATAGCACTCATAAGTTTTGCTACAATTTCATCTGCAGTTTTAATTTTCTCTCTTTTTCTTCCTGGTTCCCCGTGTATACCAACGCCAAACTCCATTTCATCATTGCCAATATCAAATGTTGGTTTTCCAGCTGCAGGTACAGTACAACTTGTAAACGCTACTCCCATTGAAGCCGTCATTTTATTAACGTGATCACCAAAATTTTTGCATTCATCTAATGATGCTCCTGTTTCAGCTAAACTTCCTACAGCTTTTTCTACGACCACAGTTCCAGCAACACCTCGTCGTCCCGTTGTAAAAGTTGAATCTTCTACAGCAACATCATCATTTACAACAATTGTTTGGTGTTCAAGATCAAGCATGTCTGCGCCCATCTCAAAATTCATGATGTCACCTGAGTAATTTTTTACGATGAATAAGATACCTTTTCCTGAGTGAACGTGATTGGCTGCTGCTTCCATTTGATCGGGAGTGGGGGCACTGAATACCTGACCTGGACAGGCCGCATCAAGCATTCCATAACCAACAAAACCCCCATGCAGAGGTTCGTGCCCGGAACCTCCTCCAGATATTAAAGCTACTTTTGGTTTAGCAGGTTTTGATTTTCTTGAAACAAAATCTGGTTTTAATTTTACCTCTAATATATTTCTATGAGCATTACCAAAGCCCGTCAAACTTTCAGTTAATATATCATCAACATTATTTACAAATTTTTTCATTACTTCCTCTCTTATTTATTCAAAATAGTATTACAAATTGCCTCAATTGCTAGTTGAGAAGATCTTGCTCCAGGATCAATATGCCCAATTGAACGTTCACCTAAAAAAGAAGCTCTTCCTTTTGTAGCAATTATATCTTTAGTGGACAGCATTCCTTTTTCTGCAATAACTTTAATTTGTTCTGCTATTTTTTTTAAATTTTTCTCATTTTTTAATTTTTGTAGTTCTTTTGAAACAGGAATTAATACATCAAGCATTGTTTTCTCTCCTATGTCTGACTTACCTCTTTTTTTCATTGATTCTACTCCCTCAGTAAACATATTTGATAAATTAACTGTGTTATTTAATTGGTTGTTATATTTTTTTGACATACCTATTAATAATGTAGCAAATAATGCTCCTGAAGAACCACCAACAGTAGTCATTATTTTAACACCAAGTTGTTTAAATAATTGATCAATAGATTTTTCAATTAATGAATCTTTTAACTTACTAATTTCTTCTAAACCTCTTAGAATATTAAAAATATGATCACCGTCACCTATTTGCTGATCTAGTTTTTCAATCTCATCCTTATTTTGAATAATAATAATTTTAATATTATTTATTAAATTAAATATATCTTTTCCTGTCATTATTAAAATAAAGAAATCCTATCTTGAGCTTGCTAAATACCAGGAATATAATTCAGCAGAACCTATAGCTACAATTGCAACAATTATCAAAATTACAAAAATAATAATTGCAACTTTAATTAGTTGAGAAGGTTTTACTCCCTCAACACACAGTGGTACTAAATTAAACGATAGACCACCCACAACTACTGCAACACATCCTATACTATATAGAGTCATAGAAAATGGTTGAAATAAACAAACTAATGAAAAAATACTAAAACCAACTATTATTAGCTCAACTATCTTTGCTTGTTTTTTTGTAAGAGCTCCACTTGTATTATTCATTACGAATTACCTCTCCTTCTTTATCAAATAAGTGCACTCGACCCTTTTTAGGAATTAAATTTATGGAATCTCCAATTTTTATATTATGTGATCTATTTTGTACTGATTTAAAACTGGATTCTTTTATTTTTATATGAATTAAAACTTCTGCACCCATATTTTCTACCAGTTCTACTTGACCTGAAAAAGTATTTGAAGAATTATGATCAGTAATTTCAAAACTTCTCGGTCTAATTCCAAGAAAATAACTCTCATCTTTATTTAAATTAAAAGAAGTTTCAAAATCAATTCCCACCTCCTGGTCGATAACATTTAATTTTAGAATTGAGGAGTTAATTTCATTAATTTTGCAATCTAAAATATTCATTTGAGGCGTTCCAATAAATCCTGCCACAAATATATTATTTGGTTTAGCAAAAATATCATGTGGGGATGAAACTTGTTCAATAAAACCATCTCGCATTACTGCAATTTTTGTTGCCATTGTAAGAGCTTCTAATTGGTCGTGGGTTACAATCACAGTAGCTTTTTTTAAATCTGACAAAACTTCTTTTATTTGACCTCTCATTTGCTCTCTTAGTTGTACGTCTAGTCTGCTTAATGGCTCATCAAAAAGAAAGCATTCAGGATCTCTAATAATTGCTCTCCCTACTGCCACTCTTTGCTTTTCTCCTTCTGCTAATTGGTGCGGTTTTCTATTTATAATATCACGCAATTGAAGAATATCAGCTATTTCAAAAATTTTCTTTTTTACTTCTTCAGCAGATAGATTTTCTGCATGAAGTGGATTTGCAAGATTTTCAGCAACTGTTAAACTAGGGTATAGAGCATAAAACTGAAACGCCATTGCTAAGTTTCTATCACGTGTATCTAGATTATTTACATTATTATTTGCTATTAATATGTCGCCAGAAGTTGCTACTTCAAGACCAGCTACCATTCTCAAAGTTGTTGTTTTGCCGCAACCAGAAGGTCCTAGTAAACAGAGCACTTCATTTTCTTCAACCTTAAGAGATACATCATTGACTGCAATTAAATCACCAAATGCCTTTGTTAAGTTTTGTAATTCAATAGTAGACATTATTTTTTAATTGTTCCAAAGGTTACTCCTCTTAAAAGTTGGTTTTGAAGAAGATAAGTGATTAAGAAAATAGGAACTATAAATAAACATATCATTGCGGCAAGCAGACCGTAATCAACATTAATTTCTCCTCCTATTGTCCTTGCCATTGCTGGGGGCATCGTTCTGGTAAATTTATTTGTAAGTAATAGTGAGAATAAAAATTCATTCCATGTTAGTATTAAAGCAAAAACAGATGTTGCTGCTAGTCCCGCTTTTACCTGCGGAATACAAACACCAAAGAAAACCGATCTTTCTGAGGCTCCATCCATTCTTGATGCGTCCTCGATTTCAGTGTTTAATTCATCAAAGAAGCTTTTCATCATCCAAATAGTAAAGGGCAAGTTAAAAGCCGTATACATAAGTATAATACCTGTGTAAGTACCAGCTAAGCCTGTAATTCTAAATATCAAAAAAATTGGAACTATAACTATAATTGGCGGCAACATTCTTGTTGTTAAAATAATGAATAAATACGTATCATTCCCCCTAAGAGGATGTCTTGAAAATCCATAAGCAGCTAAAGTTCCTATTAACAAAGCAAGCAAAACGCTCATTCCTGAAATATAAATACTATTAAAGAAATAAACATGGAAACCTGTTGCAACATATTCCGTGCTGTTGGACATACTTCTGTAAAATATATGATAAAAATTTTCAAATGTCGGTGTGAAAAGCCACTTTGGCGGTGTAGCAAGAGTATCACTTCTAGATCTGAATGCTGTTAAGATTATGAAAAGAACTGGAAAAAAATATATAAAAGCTACAATACTAGCTAATCCTGTCCAAAGCCAGCCAGCTTGACCTATTGCTCTTTTTTTCATATTTCTTCACTTTCTCTTTGCTTGATTACATATAAATATAAGCTTGTTAATACAATCACTGCAAACAATAAAATATAACCCATTGCTGCTGAATTACTTGTTCTAAAAAATTGGAAGGCAGTTCGATAAACTAAAACACCAATAGTTTCAGTAGCTGTTCCAGGACCACCGTTTGTTAAAATAAATACTAAATCAAAAATTTTAACTGTTTCAATTGTTCTAAATAAAACAGCTAATAACAATAAACTCCTAACATATGGAAAGGTAATAGTAGTAAATTTTCTCCACCAACTCATCCGATCTATTTCAGCAGCTTCGTATAAATGTTTAGGTACACTTACCAAACCAGCTAAAACAAGTAACATAACAAAAGGCGTCCATTGCCAAGCATCTGCAAAAATAACACCTATAAGTGCTCCAGCAGGTGTTGCTAATAAAACGTACATCTCGCCTGTAATAAATGATTGTACAAATTGACTTAGAAGACCAAACTCAGGCTCATAAAATAATTTGAAATAAATTGCCACAGCAACATTACTCAACATCATAGGAGCTAACACAAGCATAAGAAGAATTTTTCTTAGAGGAAATTGTGAAGCGAATAAGAGAGCCAATAGAAATCCTAAAATCATTTGCACACCTACACTACCAGCTACTATGATTGCAGTAGTTTGAAAAGTCTCCCAAATATTATCTTTGGTTAAAACTTTTTCATAACTATAAAACCAACTAAACTTTGGAAGTTTTAAAGTATTTGCTCTGTATTTAAAAAAACTTAGACCAAAAGACCACATTAAAGGAATAATGTTTACAAGTAATAATACTGTTATAGCTGGTGCTATGAGCATCGGGCCTCTTCTTTTAGGATCAATAAACCAGGCAAGAAATCCGCTACTTCTATTCATAATTTCAATCTTTGTAGGATAATTTAAGTAAAAAGCCCAATTATCTTATTGGGCTTTTTAAAAATAAATTTAATTAATTCTATCCACTTCTTCCAACAATTCTTGTTGGAATTCAGCGATATTATTCAGAGTAGTTCTAGCATCTTGTTGTCCAGTAATTGCTTTGTCAAACTCTTCTTGTTGTTGAGTTAATAATTCAAAGAATTCTGGAATATGCCATACATCTTTCTGCCAATCCATACTTGCTACGTAAGCAGCATTCCATGGAGCTAATGCATTATAGCCATCTGAGTAGATAATACTCTTCATACAGCTTTGTCCACCAGCTTTAACAGCTGCAATTTGCACATCATAAGATAACCACCATTTGATGACTTTAAATGATGCTTCAATTTCTTCATCTGTCATCCAAGTAGTCATAACAAATGGCTGACCACCAAGATTTGCCCAACGTGAAATTGTACCATCAGCTTGCATAGTTCCTGGCTGACGAGCATATCCAGTAATGTCATTAACTTTAGATAATTTAGGATCTACAACAGGAGCTCCTAAACCAACCCAGTTAATCATTGATGCAATTTTACCTTCTAAATACAATGCTTGCATTTCAAAGATACCCATACCACCTGTTTTGTGGGAAGGGTGCATTGTTCCAAGTAGATCAAGATATTTAGTTAACGCAGTAACGTTAATATCAGAATTTACAACTCCTTCAGCTTGCGCATCTGGTTGTTGATCTTCTCTCCAAATGTCTCCACCATGTTGCCAGAAGAAACCATTAATCTGCATTGAAGAAAAGTCATAAGCTTTACCTGCTTGATAAGTAACACCATAAATGTCATCTTCAAGAGGTTTACCAGCCATCATCTCACCTTTTTTACGAGTTAAGAATTCATTGATATCAAAAACATCATCCCAAACTACGATTTCCCAATCTGCATAAGTACATGGAAGTTTCTTTCCGTACTTTGCTCTAAAGGCTGCATTTTCATCAGGGTTACAGAAAATATCTGTTCTATAAAAGTTTACATAGTTATCCGGAAATTGAGGGAAACCATAATAGTTTTCACTCTTGTACGGATAAGTTGTGTAACCTTCTTTATATCCTTGATGCATATCATCAAATATTGCTTGTAGTTCAGGATCAGCATCAATGTATTTATTTAATTTCTGGAAATATCCGCCTTCAATGAATGCACCTAGCCACTGGCTATCAGATACAATCATATTATACCTTTCTTCTCCAGAAGTTAGAGATGCTGCTACGTTTGTGTAGAAAGTATCCCAAGGAATAAAATCTAGTGTTAACTTAACCTCAGTATCTCCTGACTGAGGAAAGTTACTATTAAAGTATTCTTGCATAAATCTTGTTGGAGGCCAATCAGGCGCCGCCATAACAATCTCTACTGTTTTTGAGAAAGCAATTTTTGACGATCCCAAAACAAGCATTAGTGTCGCTAATGCTACAAGAAGAAAATTTTTAAATGATTTAATCATCTTTTTTCCTCCCTTTTTATTTGTTTTTCAGTTAACATTATTTTGAATATTTATACAATAGCAAACAAAACAGTAATCAAATTTTATTTGAATCTTCATTGGAAAAAATGATTTGACATAAAATTCAAGTTTATTATATAACTATATTAAAATATATTAAAGAATCAATTAAAGATAAAAAGAAAAGTTATTTTATTTCCTACAAAAAATTAATTCATGATTTTGAAATTTTTTATTGTGACCATAGCTGATGGAGTGAAAAAATTTTTTAATGGGAAAGAACTAATTAATTCATATTTATATTAACGCCAGTATCGCTAGTAAACAAATAAGCTTTAGAAGGATCTATAGTGACTTTCATATTCTTGCCAACATCATATTTAATAGCTTCTTCTTCAGGCAGAATCATCTTTAATTTATTATTATTGATAGCAATATCCAGTATTGTTACATCACCTAACGGTTCTTTTAAAAAAACATTAGCCTCAAAATTATCATTACTATTATCACTAGCAATAGTAATGTCATGAGGTCTAATACCAAAAGATAAATCGGTGTTTAAAAAATCATTTGTTGAGCTTAATGAATTTTTTAAATTAATTTTACCAAAAGGAAGTTCAATGGCATTTTGATTATTATTTTGTGTTAATTTTGCATCAATAAAGTTGATAGTTGGTGAACCAATCATTTTAGCAACGTAGGAATTATCCGGTTTGTCATATAATTGATTAGGGGAGCCTTTTTGAATAAATTTTCCTTCTTTAATAATTGTAATATTGTCACCCATTGTTAATGCTTCTAATTGGTCAGGAGTAGCGTAGACCATTGTCATATTTAAATCTCGCTGAAGTCTTTTCAATTCTGCTCTTGTATCATGACGCAGTTTAGCATCTAAATTTGCAAGAGGTTCATCAAGAAGTAGTAATTTTGGCTCTTGAATTAAAGCCCTTCCAATAGCAAGTCGTTGTTTTTCACCTCCTGATAATGTGTCAGGTTTTCTCTTTAAGGTATGAGTAATTTTCAGCATTTCAGCAGTTTTCTCTACACGATTTTGAATATTACTTTTATCAAATCTTAGTTTTTTTAAAGGATATGAAAGATTTTCCGTAACAGTTAAATGGGGGTAAAGAGCAAACGTTTGAAAAATCATTGCTATGCCTCTTCCTTGTATAGGGGCAGCTGTATAATTGTTGCCATCAAAAAAAATTTCTCCAACATCAATTTTTTCTAAACCAGCAATACATCTTAAAGTAGTTGTTTTACCTGCAGCACTGGAACCAAACAAAACTGCAAACTCATTTTCTTCAGCTGAAAAATTAAAATTATCTAAAGCTTTTAAAGTATCATAATTTTTAGAAAGATTTTTTATTTCTAAGAAAGGCATTTATATTTAATATTAATATGTTGCACGACCGCCGCTTATATCAAAGACCGCTCCGGTTGTAAAAGAGTTCTCTTCTGAAGCAAGCCAAGATACCATTGAAGCTAATTCATCAACTAAGACAAATCTTTTTCTTGGAATTTTTGACAACATATAATCAATATGTTCTTGACTAATTTGATCAAAAATTCTTGTTTTTGCAGCGGCAGGTGTCACACAATTTACAGCGATATTATATTCTGCTAATTCTTTTCCAAGAGATTTGGTTAAAGCAATAACACCAGCTTTTGCAGCGCTATAAGCTGAGGCGTTTGGATTTCCTTCTTTGCCTGCAATAGAGGCAATGTTAACTATTCTTCCATAATTTTGTTTTATCATGAAAGGTACTACTGCTTTACAGCAGTTAAAAGTTCCATTCAAATCTATATCAACAACAGATTTCCAATCTTTTTGGGGATACTCCCATGTTTTAAAAGAAGGTCCAGCTATTCCTGCATTATTAACAAAGATGTCAATATTAGAATAATTTTGAATTATAGAATTAATAGTTGATTCTATTTCTTCAAAATTTGTTATGTCATCTGCATATGTTTGAGAAACACTATTTTTTATTTCGTTTGTTTCTTTAGCAATATTTAATTCAGTCTCATCTTTATCTATTAAAAAAAGATTTGCCCCAGAGGAGGCAAATCTTTTAGAGATAGCAAATCCAAATCCCTGAGCCGCACCAGTTATTACAGCATTTTTATTTTTTAAATCAATTTGGTTCACAAAAATCAACCATATTTTGAAACTAGTTGATCTAATGCGTTTTTGCACTTTTCAGTGGCAGGCCAAGCTTCAGGCCAAAAACAGAGGTCAACTGTCCACCAATCATGCCCAACATCTTCTTTGGCAAGCTCAGGAACTATTTCATCAAAATTGAGTAAACCTTCTCCAAAAGGTGGATGGGAGCTGGTTTCATCATTGCCTTTATCATCCTTATGACAAGTATTATCAGAATCAATTAAATGTATATGATTAATTCTACCACTAAATTTCTTAATTAATTCTAATTGATTACCAACAACTTCTTTATCACCTTCTTGGCGTATACCTACAACTCCCATCATTTGTCCATGACAAGTGTCATACATCAGACCAAAATTATTATGTTGTAACTTATCTAATACTTTTAAAATATAAGATGGCTTATTAAATGCAAAGCCTGGTTCAAACTCCCAAGTTACATAAATACCTTTATCAGCAGCATAATTAATACAAGTGTCCCATGTTTTGGTTAGTCTATTAAATAAGATATCAAAATCTGCTTCTGCATGAATTGTTGGAGGCTGAACACAATCAACACGCACACCTTTAATTCCAAGGTCAACAGCGAAATCAACATTAGATTTAAATGCTGATATATATTTTGATTGATCATCAGTATTAAGTAATTGCTCACTCCATAAATCTTGAGCAAAACCCGAGAACGACAACCCCCAGTTTGTCATCTTTTCTTTCAAACCATCGCGATGTTCTTTTTCAGGGTGGTTGCCAGGATTAGGATAACCATTAAAACCTCCTAATTCTAAACCATCAAATTTTAGTTCAGATAAAGTTTTACCAACTGTATCAAAAGGAATTGGACTTTCTCCGTACGGTCCAACATTATAAGCCCAAGTCCCAATAGATGTTTTTTTCATTTCTCCTCCTTAATTGTTATTTAATACCAAGTATTTTTTTATTTGCATCACTATTATCACCGCTTTTATCTATGAAATCATCAAAAGATCCTTCAGAAATAGTAATAATGTGTTTTGCAATAAATGGAGCACCTTCTTTAGCACCTTGAACAGAATCCTTAATGGCGCATTCCCATTCCAGCACTGCCCAACCATTAAATCCATACTGTGTTAATTTGCTAAAGATTGAAGAAAAATCAACTTGTCCATCTCCTAAAGATCTGAAACGTCCAGCTCTATCTCTCCAGTCAACATAACCTCCATAAACCCCACTTCTTCCTGTAGGATTAAATTCGGCATCCTTAACATGAAACATTTTTATACGATCATGATATAAATCAATATAATGAAGATAATCAAGTTGTTGTAAAATAAAGTGACTTGGATCATACAATAAATTACATCGCGGATGTTCTTTAACAGCGCTTAGAAACATTTCCCATGAAGCTCCATCATGGATATCTTCACTTGCATGTGCTTCATAACAAAGATCAACACCGTTTTCTTCATATACATCAAGTATGGGGGTCCATCTTTTAGCTAGTTCAGCAAAACCATCTTCAACCAAACCCGGTAAACGTGGCGGCCAGCTATAGATGTATGGCCACAACAAAGCACCTGGAAAAGAAACAGAAACATCGATGTTGAAATTACGAGAAGCTTTTGCCGCAAGCTTCACTTGTTCAACAGCCCATTGCTGTCTTTTAACAGGATCGTTATGTACTTCAGGTGGAGCAAATTGGTCAAATCCAATATCGTAAGCTGGATGCACAGCTACAAGTTGCCCTTGAAGATGAGTAGATAATTCACTTATTTCAATATTGTTGTTTTTGCAGATACCTTTTAATTCATCACAGTAATCTTTGCTTTCAGCTGCTTTTTTTAAATCTATCATTCTTCCATCCCACGATGGAATTTGAACCCCTGTATAGCCCAAATCAGCAGCCCATTTTGTTATATTGTCTAGAGTGTCAAACGGCGGTTTTTCTCCAGCAAATTGCGCTAAAAAAATAGCTGGACCTTTAATTGTCATAAAATTTTCCCCCCAAATTATTGATTTATCAAAACATACAGCACTTCTTTATTAAAGAAAATAACTATATAAATAAATTTTATAGATTTAATTAAAATTCTATCATTTAATTAACTTTCAAAATTTGGAGGATTTATGAAAATTGGTTTTAACATGTTGTTATGGACAACTAATTTGGTTGAGGAGGAATTCTATTTGTTAGAGAAAATCAAAAAAGTTGGATACGACGGTATCGAGATCCCACTTTTTGGAGGAGAGGTGGACCATTATAAAAAAATTGGCCAAGCTTTAAATGACAATGGTCTTGAAAGTACAAGCGTAACCGTCATACCTGATCAAAGTCATAATCCAATTAGTGAGAACGCCAAAGATAGAGAAGGGGCAGTTGAGCATTTAAAATGGGCAATTGACTGTAGTGATGCAATTGGCAGCAAACTTTTATGCGGACCTTTTCACCAACCCTTGGGTGAATTTTCAGGAAATCCTCCGACATCTGAAGAAAAAGAAAGGGCGGCAGAAGTTCATCAACAAGCATCAGATTATGCAAAAAATTTAAATATTAGTTTATCTATTGAACCTTTGAATAGATTTGAGTGTTATTTCTTAAACACAATAGAAGATACAAGCGCCTACGTTGATATGGTAAATAGAGATAATTTTGGTTTATTATTTGACACTTTCCATAGCAATATAGAAGAGAAAGACCCTGTAAGATGTATTGAAGTTGGAGGAAAGAGAATTAATCATATTCATATTTCTGAAAATGATAGAGGCACGCCAGGCAAAGGCCATGTTCCTTGGAAAGAAACTTTTGCTGCAATAAAAAATATTAATTATGATGGTTGGTTGACAATTGAAGCGTTTGGAAGAGCTTTGCCTGATTTAGCGGCTGCAACAAGAGTGTGGAGAGATTTTTTTCCATTCAAAGAAGAAGTTTATGAACAAGGATATGAGTTTATAAAAAAGAACATATAAGCTCAAATTAGTCGATTAAATTTTTTCTTTGCTGGTTAATAATATAGACCCCAGCTGTTACTATCATACCAGCTCCTATTAATGTTGGAATATCCGGAATATCTTTGTAAAAAATAAATCCATAGACTATTGCCCAAAAAATAAGGGTGAAATGAAAGGGTTGAATTTTGTTTGCAGGAGCTCTTGCTAGAGCGATAATCAGAGAATAATGAGCCAAAGACATCATTACGCCAATAAGTGGCAATAAAAAATAAGATAAAGTTGTAAATTCTACCCAATAAATTGAAGCCAAAATACTCATAGTTAAAAGACCAAATAAGGATGTAAAAAATAACGATGTTTCATCTGAATCAGTTTCTGAAACTTTTTTTGTTAAAATTTGATAAAGACCAAAAAAGAATGCGGCACCAAGAGGCAATAAAGATTTAAAACTAAAGACATCAAAACCAGGCCGTAAAATAATTATTACACCAATGAATCCAAAAAATATTGCAAACCAAACTTTTCTATCAACAAATTCTTTTAAAAAAATAATTGATAAGACCACTACAATGATTGGAGCTAGAGCTGCAACACTATGAACATCAGCCAAATGTAAATATCTAAAAGAAGTAACAAAAAAAGCAGTTTCTAGCACTGAAGTGAAAGAACGTAAAAATTGTATCTTTAAATTTTTTGTTTTCCAAAACTTAGGATTATTTTTTCTTTTTGATTCAAATAAAGAAAGAATTAATAAAAAAAGATACCGAAACAGCATTATTTGAAAAACTGAATGATAGATAGTTGCATATTTTTGAGCAACATCTGTTGTTGCAAAAAGGAAGAAAGATAAAATTCCAATTAAAATACCGATGTTTTCTTTAGAAGAAGGCATGAAATTAACTACTGTTTTTTAAAGTTTGGTAGATAGAATTAATTATTACAAATGAAGAAGCTGCACCCGGATCAATGTGACCAATACTTCGTTTCCCAAGTTTACTTGATCTACCTTTTTTTGAAAGAAGATCTTTAGTTTTATTCATTGCATTTCTGGCATTTTTGACAGTTGAATCAAGAGCATCCATAAGATTTGCTCCACTGTTTGCTTGTTTTTTCATTTCTTCAGCTGCAGGCATCCATACATCTAGCATTGTTTTATCTCCAATTTCTGCCTTTCCTCTATCTTTGATCCCCTTAGCGGCGGCATCTAAAAACAATGAAAAACTCATGGCATCAAGAAACTCTTTATCTTTTATGGCTATACCACCCCGCATTAATGCTGTTGCGTATAAAGGTCCAGCAGATGCGCCGACAGCGCTTAAAAAACTACTGGCTATTTGGGTGCAAATTTTTTGGAATCCCTCATTTGAATTGATACTACTCAATTTTTCTTTAACAGCTGTCCAACCAATACTCATAGTAACCCCATGGTCACCATCTCCTATAGCTCTATCCAATTCAGATAAGTAATCTTTTTGCTTTTCTATTGACGCACAAATATCACTAACAATCTTTATAAAATCTTGCGTGTTAATTTCTTCTTTCATATTATTGAAGACTCTTTACATATTTTTATAAAATTATTAACTTTTAATGCTGCACGTCCTACAAAAATTCCATCTATAAATTTGCTATTAACAAATTCACTACAGTTTTTTTCATTAACATTTCCGCCATATAAAATACTGACTTTTTTTGTTTTCTTTAAACTATATTCTTTAATAAATTGAATCGATTCATTGGAATAATCAATATTTGCTGCTTTTTTGTTTTTACCAATAGCCCATATAGGTTCGTAAGCAAGAATGATTTGTTTTTTTTTAAATTGTATTTTTTTGAATATAATATCTAATTGTAGTTTCAAAACCTTTTTTCTTTTATTTATGTTTTTTTCAATTTTTTTTTCTCCAATACAAATCAGTGGAATTAAATTATATTTTAACGCCAAGTTGATTTTTTTATTTATAAGTCTTAAACTTTCATTAAAAAACTGCATTCTTTCTGAATGACCAATTTCAACTATTTTGCATCCGCAGGATTTTATCATTTTTGCTGAAATTTCACCGGTAAAAGCCCCTTTTTCTTCCCAATGCATATTTTGAGCACCGTACATTATAGGTAATTTGCTCTTAAAATTGCGAAACATCATTAAGGAAGTAAAAGGAGGAATTACAAAAAAATTAATTTTTGAATTATTAAAAAGGTGAGAATTTTTTATTATCTTATCAAGATATTTTTTTGTTGCTGGTAAATCGTGGTTCATTTTCCAGCTGGTTCCTATCCAAAGCATTGGCAGCTTAAATACTAAACATTGAACAATGAGCAGGGTTTTCTAATAGAGATTGCAGTTCTTGATCAAGTTTTAAAAGTGTAATGGAAGCGCCGTTCATTTCTAATGATGTCACATATTCGCCAACAAAAGAACTATGAATTTCAATTTTATTTTTATTCAAAATTTCATTAACTTTTTTATACATTACATAAAGTTCCATTAAAGGAGTGGATCCTAACCCATTAACAAGAACTGAAACTTTCGAAGCACTAAGAAGTTCTTTTAAAATAAGATCCATTAATTCAGTTGTAATTTCATCAGCTGATTTAATATCACCTTTTCTCACCCCAGCTTCACCATGTATACCTAGGCCAATTTCCATTTCATTCTTTTCAAGGACAAAGCTTGGCTCCAAAGTATGTGGGAGAGAACATGGGGCTAAAGCTACGCCCATTGACAGGGTATTCTCATTAGCTTTTTCAGCTAGACGACATACTTCATCAATATTCATTCTTTTATCAGCAGCCGCACCAGCAATTTTAAAAACATAAAAGTCGCCCGCAACTCCTCTTCTGTCCTTTTTATTTTCAATCGAAGCTGAAGCTATATCATCAGTGACAAGAACAGTTTTTACAGGAATGCCGTCCGCATCACATAATTCAGCAGCCATATCAAAATTCATAATATCTCCTGCATAATTGCCATACATGTAAACAACACCTTTGCCGCCATTGATTGCTTTAGTGGCATCAACTATTGGATCAGGAGAAGGGGATGCAAAAACATTGCCAATAGCAGCACCATCTGCAAGACCTTTTCCTACATAACCAACAAAAGCCGGTTCATGTCCTGAACCACCGCCAATTAAAATTCCAACTTTGTCTTTTATTGGAGCATCTTTTCGAACAACAGCCCTGTTGTTATTATTAGCGAACTTTAATATATCATGGTGAGCCAAAACAATTCCATCGATCATTTCATCTACAACTTTATACGGATCATTAATTATTTTTTTAAAAACCACGTTTTGATTTAATCAATTTTTAATGAATAATACAACAAATATTGTATAGTTAAGTTAATGAAAGATAACTTCATATTACTTGGCGCTGATCATTTAGGGCTGCCTTTAAAAAATGCATTAAAGGAACATCTTAAAAAAAATGGTTATGAAGTTGAAGACATAGGTGTTGATAACGAAAATCCAGTTGATTATCCAGATGTTGGAGAAAAGTTAGCAAGAAGGATAGCAAACGGCGATTCTGAAAGAGGTATTTTGTGCTGTGGTACGGGAGCTGGAATGGCCATTGTTGCTAATAAGATTCCTGGTGTAAGAGCTGTTTGCATTAATGATCCATACACCGCTGAAAGAGCAATTGCGAGCAACAACGCTCAAGTAGTTACTCTTGGAAGTTTGATAATTGGACCGGAAGTTGGGAAAAAACTTGTTGATGTATGGTTGGAAAATGATTTTCAGGGAGGAAAATCTCTGCCAAAAGTTCAGAAAATTAATAAACTTGACTTAAAATAGTACTTTTTTTTATAATTCTCTCACTGGCTTATATTTATTAATCTAAATTTATATATAAATTGTTTATTTGATTTTAAATTGTGGCAAGATAATTTTTTTATTTAATCAGGGAGGAAAAATGAGTCAGATCAGACTAGGAATGGTTGGCGGAGGACAGGGCGCATTCATCGGATCTGTTCACAGAATAGCAGCAAGATTGGATGATCATTATAAGTTAGTTGCAGGAGCACTATCTAGCAATCCTGAAACCTCTAAGACTTCAGCTCTAGAACTTGGCATTGACCAGGAACGTTCATATTCCTCTTATAAAGAAATGGCTGATAGAGAATCTGCATTTGAAAAAGGAATTGAAGCTGTCGCAATAGTAACTCCAAATCATCTACATTTTCCTATTGCGGAATGTTTTTTATCAAAAGGAATACATATCATTTGCGATAAGCCTCTCACTCATACTCTAGAAGATGCAAAAAAATTTGTTAAAGTTGTAGAAAATTCAAAAGCTTTATTTGCTCTAACACATAATTACACAGGCTACCCAATGGTAAGACAGGCAAGAGAATTATGTCGTTCTGGAAAAATTGGAAAAGTTAGAGTTATTCAAATTGAATATCCTCAAGATTGGTTAACAACTCCGCTGGAAAACGCTACTGACACACCAGGCAATAAGCAGGCATCTTGGAGAACAGACCCAAGTAAAGCAGGAGCGGGGGGTTGCATTGGCGATATAGGAAGTCATGCTTTTAATTTAGCTGATTTTATAACTGGTGCTGAGTTGGATGAACTTTGCGCTGATTTGAGTAGTTTTATTCCAGGTAGGAAAAATGATGATAATGCCCATGTTCTGCTTCGATATAAAAATAATATTAAAGGAATGCTATGGTCCTCTCAAGTAGCCCCTGGTAATGAAAACGCTCTAAAGATAAGGATTTATGGTGACAAAGGAGGACTTGAATGGGAGCAAGAAAATCCAAATTATTTGACACTTGATCTTTATGGACTGGCAAAACAAACAATTAGAAGATCGGGTTATGGAACAGTTGATGTTGCTAATAGGGTATCTCGAATACCCCCAGGTCATCCAGAGGGTTATTTAGAGGGATTTGCAAATCTTTATAGTGATTTTGCAGAACAGATTAATGCAAAAAAAGAAAATAGGGATCCTGACCCTTCATCAATGCTTGTTCCTGACATTAATGATGGAATGAAAGGAATAAAATTTATTTCAACTGTTGTTGAATCAAGCTCTAAGGGAGGGCAGTGGTTAAAATTTTAATGTTAAGGAGGTTATTATGTCAAAAAAAATAAGAGTAGGAATGATTGGATATGGTTTTATGGGCAAGGCTCATTCTAATGCTTACCGACAAGCAACTAAATTTTTTCCAGATTTGCCTTACGAACCTGAATTAAAAGTTTTTTGCGCGCGAAATGAAGAAAGAGCGAATCAGTTTGCAAGTAATTGGGGTTATGACCATGTTGAAAAAGACTGGAGGAAAGTTGTTGAAAGTGAGGAAGTAGATTTAATTGATATTTGTGCGCCAAATAACATGCATAAAGAAATTGCAATCGCAGCAGCAGAAAATGGCAAATGGGTACTTACAGAGAAACCACTATCAATGAATGTTGCTGAAGGAGAAGAAATGGTAACTGCAGTAAAAAAAGCAGGCGTTCCAAATATGGTATGGTACAATTATAGACGCATTCCAGCAGTTACACTTGCAAAAAATATTATTGACAAAGGTTCATTAGGAAAAATATTTCATTATAGAGCGAATTTTCTTCAAGATTGGACAATTTCTAGCGACCTTCCACAAGGTGGCGAAGGTTTGTGGAGATTGGATGTAAATGTCGCTGGAAGTGGAGTCACAGGAGATCTATTAGCTCATTGTATCGATACAGCAATGTGGTTAAATGGCCCCATAACTGAAGTCACCGCTGTTACAGAAACTTTTATTAAAGAAAGACAACACAATATCACAGGAAAAGTTGAAAAAGTTGGCATTGATGACGCTTGCGCTTTTCTCGCGAAGTTTGAAAACGGTTCCATTGCAATATTTGAATCTACTCGTTACGCAAGAGGACACAAAGCACTATATACTTTTGAAATAAACGGAGAAAATTCATCAATCTTTTGGGATCTTCATGACTTACATCGACTCAAATATTTTGATCATGGTGATGATGCTTTAACCAGGGGATGGAGAGATGTGCATGTAACAGATTCTGAACATCCCTATATGGATAAATGGTGGGTGCCAGGATTAAACATTGGATTTGAACATTCATTTACACACGGCGTGGCTGATTTTTTTGCTAGTGCTAAATCTGATAAGCCAGCCCAACCTGATTTTCAAAATGCGTTGCAAACGCAAAAAGTGTGTGAGGCAGTAATCAATTCAGGCAATTCACGTAAATGGGAAAATACTAACGTGGAGTTATAAAATCAATAAGAAGAAATCTTATGACTTTTAAATACTCATATAATACCATTGTTTACACCGGAGAAGAATACTCAGCACAATCTACGCGTGTCGCAAAATACGGTTATGATGCTATTGAATTAGTAGGAGAGCCTGATTGGTATAATTATAAGGAAGTAAACAAGATTAACGGAGATAATGGAATTAAAGTTAGTTCAATTTGTTCAATATTTATGGAAGGAAGAGATCTAGTTCATCCCGAAAAATCAGAGAGGCAAAAAGCAATAGATTATTGCAGGGAAATAGCTGATATGACTGCTGAAGTTGACGGATATACTTTCATAGTGGCTCCATCTCCAGTGGGAAAAATGCGAGCACTGGCATCAGAAGAAGAAGAAAGAAAGTGGGCTGTTGAAAATATACAAAAAGTTGGCGAATATGCAGCCACTGTTGGTGTAAACATATCTATTGAACCATGGAATCGATATGAAACTTATTTCTTTAATAGGCTTGATCAGGCAGTGGATATTCTAGATCAACTAGATTTATCGAATGCTGGCATTCATGGCGATACATTTCATATGGCAATCGATGAAAAAAATATTGCTGAGGCTTACCGTAAAACTGGATCAAAATTAAATCATACTCATATGGCGGATTCGAATAGAGCTGCCCCGGGACAAGGTCATACAGATTTTTTACCTATTTTACAGACCCTTAAAGATATAAATTTTTCAGGATACCTTACTATGGAACTCATTCCTGCTGTTTCAGATCCGTTTGCATGCATAAGGGGGGGAAAGGCAGAAGAGTTTAAAGACAAGTATACAGAGCTTTCAATAAAGCATTTAAAAGACATAGAAAGCAGATTAAAATAATTATTATGTCGTCCAAAAAATATGATGCAACCATAGTTGGCTTGGTGGTTTTAGATGTTTTAGGAAGGCCAATTGAAAAAATACCCGAGGGGGGAAATTTAGAATATATTGAAGAGTTAAGGCTAACAGTTGCAGGAACAGCGGGAGGAACAGTTATAGATTGTGCTAAATTAGGTTTGTCAACTTTAGGAGTTGGAGCGGTTGGCGATGATGAAAAAGCAGATTTTGTAATTTCAACTCTTGAAAAATTTGGAGTAGACACATCTGGTTTTGAAAGACTTAAGGGCATACCTACTTCATCGACGATATTGAATATAAGACCCAATGGTGAGAGGCCTGCCCTGCACTTAAGAGGAGCTTGCGATCATTTTCTTCCGCCACCAAAGGATAAAATTAATATATTTGATTGCAATGTTTTTCATTTAGGGGGGACAGGATTATTAAAAAAATTAGATGGCCCTGTTTCTGTTCAACTTTTAAAAGATGCAAAAGAAAATGGATGCATTACTACTTGGGACTTAATTGGAGCAACTGAGCAGACTATAAATATAGTCAAGCCTTTATTGCCACATATTGATTATTTTATGCCAAGTATTGAGGAGGCTTGCATAATGAGCGGTCTAAACGATCCAAAAGATGTTGGTAAGTTTTATTTAGATAATGGTGCAAAAAATTGTGTATTTACGATGGGAGGAGAAGGATCGTTTTTTATTAATAAGAGTGAGCAGATTAAAACCCCAGCATTTGATGTTAAGGTTGTTGATACAACAGGATGTGGGGATGCATTTGATGCGGGGATGATAGCTGCCATAGTTAAAGGTTTTGACATAGAAAAAGCTTTAAATTTTGCAACAATTACTTCAGGTTTAGTTGCTACAGGACTTGGCTCTGACGCTGGAATAATAAGCTTCGATGATTCATTGAAAAAAATGAATACCTTGAAGCGAAAATAATAATCATTTAAATTATCAAAATGTTTCAAGTCATACAATTAAGTGAATCGGACAACATTGCTGTTTCATCAATCAATATTCCAGAAAATGCTTTAATTGAAAATCATAAATTTAAAACTATTACAAAAATTCCTCAAGGGCATAAAATATCAATTAAGGAAATAAAGAAAGGCGAAAAAATAATTAAATATGGTCAAATAATTGGTGAAGCCACTAAGAATATTCAAGCAGGCGAACACGTACACAGCCATAATTTAGCTTTTGTTGAATTTAAGCGAGAAACGCCTAGACAATTGATAAAAAAAATTGATTTAACAAATAACTCAATTTCTAAAACCTTTGAAGGACTTGTAAGAAAAAATGGAAAAATAGGAACGAGGAATTTTATTGGACTTGTTAGTACTGTTAATTGTTCAGCAACAGTTGTCAAAAAGATTGCAGATAAAATAAATTTTTTTTTGAATGATAATTCTTTTGAGAACATTGACGGCGCAGTTTGTCTAAAACATTCTAGTGGTTGCGGAATGAATACCAGCGGGTACGGTATGCAAGTCTTTCATAGAACTATTGAAGGATTTAAAAACCATCCTAATTTTTCACATGTTTTTGTTATTGGTTTAGGGTGCGAATGCGCCCAAGTTTCCTTATTTCAAAACAAGGAATCTACCAATGTTACTTATTTAAATATTCAGGATGAAGGAGGAACAAAAAGTATAATAAATAAATGTTTTGGATTAATTCGTGATATTTTGCCTGAAGCAAATAATATTCATCGTTCAACAAGACCAGTAGAAGAACTTTCAATAGCATTGCAATGTGGCGGTTCTGATTCGTATTCTGGTATTACAGCAAACCCTTCTTTAGGTTATGCATCAGACTTAATTGTTTCTAATGGAGGGAGCACTCTTCTAGCGGAAACGCCTGAAATTTATGGGGCTGAGCATTTATTAAAAGGAAGAACAGCAGAAAAAAATATTCAGGAAAAATTAGATAAGCATATTTTATGGTGGCAAGATTATACAAAAATCAATGGAGGTAGTATGGACAATAATCCTTCTCCTGGGAATAAAAAAGGTGGCATAACAACAATATTGGAAAAATCTTTAGGGGCAGTTGCCAAAGGTGGAAAATCTAAACTTGTGGATGTTATTGATTATGCTGAATTGATTCAACACAAAGGGTTTAATTTTATGAATTCTCCTGGATATGATCCAGTATCAGTAACCGGTCAAGTTGCTTCTGGAACAAATATTATTTGTTTTACAACTGGTCGAGGATCTTGTTTTGGATATAAACCTGTTCCTAGTATTAAAATTGCCACAAATTCAAATATGTATAATCGTATGGAGGAAGATATGGATATAAATAGCGGGACTATAATGGAAGGCTTAGAGTCAATTGAAGAAAATGGAATAAAAATTTATAATTATATTATTGAAGTAGCCTCAGGAAAAAAAACTAAAAGTGAAGAGAATGGTTATGGAGATGATGAATTTAATCCATGGGTGATAGGAGCAACACTATAATTTATTGCTTGATCCTTTTTGTATTAAATTTTCTTTTTCAAGTTCATTCCACAAATCATCATTAATTTCAGCTAAATAACTATTTAAATTTTCTAAAACCTCCTTCTTAGAAGATACTCCTGTTAAAACAGTTGCGATATTCTTATTTAAATAAGGAAACTTTAAAGCTGCTGTTTTTAAATTAACCTTATGTTTATTGCAAATTATGTTTATTTTATTAGCTTTTTTTAGCCAATATTCATTACTTTCATACGATTCAGGCATTCTAACACCTAGTTGCTTCGCATTTTTTAGCCATGAATCATTTAATTTAACATAATCAAAATAAGAAGTTGAAGAGGGGTCAATTAAAATACCACTATTGAAAACTCCTCCAATAATAAGGGAAATATGATTTTTTTCACAAGTTGGCAAAAGTTTATCTAAGCTCCTTTGATCAAGTAAAGTAAAACGCCCAGCTAATAAAAAACAATCAATTAATCCAGTATTAGCAAATTTAGTTAACATTTCATTCTGGTTCATGCCGCAACCAACAGCAGAGATTACTTTTTCATCTTTTAATCTTTGGATAGCTTTTAAAGACCCATTGATCGCTTCTTCAAAATGATTATCTGGATCATGGATGAGTAAAATATCAATTTTATCAAGCTGCAATCTTTTTAAACTTTCTTCAAAAGATTTAAGCGTAGCATCATAACTAAAATCAAAATAAGGTTCTCTTTTTGGAGATCCTTGGAAAAAAGGTTCAAAGGTTGAATTTTTATCTGAATCGATAATAATTCTACCTACCTTAGTTGAAACAACATATTCATTCCTAACTTTATTTTTTAGAAATTTTCCAAGACGCTCTTCAGCCATACCGTAACCATAAAAAGGCGCTGTATCAAAATAACGGATCCCGCTTTCCCAAGCTGACTCCAAAGTTTCTAAAGCTTTTTTTTCTTCTAAAAATTTTGGCCAGCCTCCTATAGGCGCAGTACCAATGCCTAATTCACTTATGGACAAATTTGTTCTACCAATTAAATTTTTTTTCATTTTTAATGTTTATAAAAGATTTAGTTTATTTAGTATATATTGTTTATTAATAT
>Ga0208639_1000846_pt1 | contig 21935 bp, 19 predicted proteins | sample ETNtaG_33_FD_185772 | JGI IMG/M metagenome (GOLD analysis project Ga0208639, IMG submission 185772) | Marine microbial and viral communities from oxygen minimum zone, Eastern Pacific Ocean - ETNP201310SV76 (SPAdes) (version 2) | ecosystem: Environmental > Aquatic > Marine > Oceanic ...
GAATAATCGGGATGGGCGAATCGATCGAGGACCGATCCTCTCTTCTTTGTGTGTTGGCCAATATCAACCCACACCCTGAGAGTGTGCCGATCAATGCTTTGGTAGCTGTGGAAGGAACGCCTCTTGAGGATCTTTCTACGGTGGATCCTTTAGAGATGGTGCGCATGGTTGCTACTGCTCGCATACTGATGCCTAGGAGTAGGGTGCGTCTTAGTGCAGGCCGGGAGCAGCTTGGTCGAGAGGCTCAGATCCTTTGTCTCCAGGCGGGAGCCGATTCGATCTTTTATGGCGATACGTTGTTGACCACCAGTAATCCTCATGTAGAAGCTGATCGTGAATTGCTCGCCCAGGCAGGGGTTCATGCTAGTTGGCAGGTGAGTGACTAATGACTTTGCAAAATGATCAGGATTCTGTAGAGCTCTTTCAGGTTGCTGCTTTTTACTCTTTTGTCTCTTGGCCGGAGGCAACTGTCACCTCCTTGCTGCAAAATCTGTCGATCATCGGGGCTGAACATCAACTAAAAGGAACTGTCCTGCTCGCACAGGAAGGGGTGAATGGAACGATCTGTGGATCGAAGGAGGGTGTGACTGCCTTGTTGGCGAGGTTGCAAAGCGACCTGCCAAATGGCTTGTTTGAGGTGAAAGTCAGCTGGACTCCTGAGCAGGCTTTTCGCCGCTTCAAGGTTCGCCGTAAGGCGGAGATTGTGACTATGGGCATTGCCGGAGTTGATCCCTGTAAGACGGTGGGGATTTATGTGGACCCTGCTGAGTGGAATGCCCTAATTGATGATCCAGACACCATTTTGATCGATACGCGTAACGATTATGAAATTGCAATTGGTTGTTTTAAAGGAGCATTAAATCCCCAAACAAAGTGTTTTCGTGACTTTCCTACTTGGGTTGAACAGCAGTTGCGTCCAATGCTTAAGGAACAACCTTCAAAACGAGTTGCTATGTATTGCACTGGTGGCATTCGCTGCGAGAAGGCCACTTCTTATTTGCTTCAGCAGGGTTTCGGCGATGTCCATCATTTGCGCGGTGGCATTCTTCGTTATTTCGAGGAGGTGTCTCAGACTGAAAGCCGCTGGCAAGGAGAGTGTTTCGTTTTTGATCAGCGGGTAGCTTTGAACCATCAGCTTTTGCCAGGTGTTCACAGTCTTTGTTATGCCTGTGGCTTGCCACTTACCCCAGAGGATCAGAGCCTGCACAGTTACATCCCTGGCATTCAGTGTCGTCACTGTCTTGATCGCTTCAGTGATCAAGACAGGGTGCGTTTTACCGAAAGGCAACGGCAGATGGAATCTGCCTCTAAGGAGTAGTAAGAAGCATCATGGCGAATTTGGCATCGTGCAGTGATTATGTCGTTTATTTATCGGCTTAGAATTGAAAAATATATTTATTGATGACCTGTCGCATCATTATTTCAGTTGTTTGCTGATGCCTTGGCTTCCGCCTTATATGCAGTCTCAAGATTGAAAATCAACAAAATAAGGGAGCCTAATCGAGGCTTTTGTAAGAGCCAAATTTACAAGATCTAATTGGCCACTGTTAGCCTGCTATTATGGATATCTGGTTGGGAATCTAGCTCTTTTGCTCAGGCTAGCTTGGTTGATTAGGCAACCTCTTCTCTCCGCTTCTCTGGATTATTAAAGGTTTGGAGAGAAAAAGTTGATTTATTTATAGCAGGACTAAGAAGTAATTACTAAATCTTGGCATCTTTAGGCTTGATCTGGGTTGCATTTAGGGCCAAGTCTATGCCTGTTGTCATTGCCTTTGCCATGACGATGCCTAAGTTGTGATGGCATGGCCTCTAACCCTAGACTATTCAGTTTGGCATTGATCTTTCTTCGGCGTTGCTCTTTTAATGCTCCATGGGATTTCCTTGCATTTCGCTTACAGCTGCGAAAAGCTTCTGGTGTTTGGGCAGCATCAATGCAGCTCCTGGCATCATTGATGATAGCAATTCGATTGCTTGTATTACTTAGTTCCCATGCCTTGCGAGTTTCAAAAAGCTCCTGTTGCTGAGTGGTGTTCAGTAACGCCTTTAAGTTTTGCCTGCCTTCCTTGGCTTCCGTATTGCTGATCATGAAAGCTGAACCAGCAAGGGCAAAACTAGGAATGAGCAAAAGGGCTTTTTTGCCTATGGAAAGGGTCATTTACTTATTGAGAAGTTGGCCTGCTAATCCTGTGACGGCAATAGGGAAAAAGTCTGTCTAGAAGTTCCGCAAACTATTACTAAATCTGACCCATGCCGTTCGCTAGAGCCGATTTGAGAAAGCGGTTTGATTAAATGAGCGCCGATCTAAGCCATAGACATGATGCGCGGCGTTTGAGTGATCGTTTGTCGATGTGGGACATATAGGAATAGGTAATGATTGGGTGTGCTCGTTTTCGCTCTTTCCTCTGCTTTGGGCCTCGGTTAGCAAGCTGCTTGGGTAGGTCTATCTTCAAGTCAGCGTGGAGTTGGTACAAATTCACGCCTTGCCAAAGCTTGTCTTTGCCTGAAACTCCTTTCATGCAAAGAAACCCGTCATCTTCTAATCACACCTTGCTTGCCAAGAGGTTTTGGTGGTTCCCCTCCTTCTGGAGAGCATTAGCGGTTGCGTTGTTGATTGGCGCTCAACCTCGAATGATTTCGGCTCAGACGTCACCTTTGCCACCGAGAGTCACAACAGGCTTACTAAATTCAAGTGATCAATTACCAACGGTCGGTGTTTGGATCACCAATAGTCCGAGCCCCCTTTATTACAGCCGCACCTTGATGCGCAATGCCCTGAATGATTTAGAAGCAGCCGGCTTCACAGCGTTATATCTCAATGTTTGGAGTAGGGGTGCCACCTTTCACCGCAGTAACTATGCACCAGTGGAAGTGCCTCTGCAGAAAGCAGGTTTGGGTATCGATCCCATTTGCACACTCAGCCGGGAAGGCCATGCCCGCGAGATGAAGGTGGTGCCGTGGTTTGAATACGGGTTAATGGAGCCACATGATGCGGAGGTGGTCAAACACCATCCTGACTGGGTTCTTACTCGAGCTAATGGCGACCCAGTGATGAAGATGCATGGGAACCATAAGAGGGTATGGCTTAATCCAGCCCATCCCGAGGTACGCACTCGCTTCATTGGCTTAGTCATTGAGGTCATCAAGCGCTGCCAGATGGATGGCTTGCAACTTGATGATCATTTCGCTTGGCCGGTGGAGCTTGGGTATGACCCTTACACCGTGGCACTTTATAAACAAGAGACCGGCGCATCACCGCCTTTGGACTACAGCAATCGCTTCTGGATGAAATGGAGAAGGCGGCAACTCACCGCTTTGCTGCGAGAACTGAGGCAGGCATTAGTTAAGGAAAAGTTGCCTGTGCACATCAGTCTTGCTCCTGGGCCGTTCAGATTTGCTTACAACAACTGGCTTCAAGATTGGGAGCTTTGGACCGTTGGCAAGCTGATAGACGAGTTGGTTGTGCAGAACTACGCCTACTCGCTTAGGGGCTTTGCAAAAGACCTCGATCAACCGGCCTTACGTAAAGCAAGACAATGGGGTTTGCCGGTGCATATAGGCGTACTGGCGGGTTTCGGTAAACGCACCACGCCAATGCCGGTTTTGGTTGAGAAGGTTCGCTTGGCAGCTGAGCGCGGCCATGGAGTGATTTATTTCTATTGGGAAGGACTCTGGGGGCAGCATGCTGGTGAAGAGGGCGAAGTTCAGCGCCTTATGCAGTTCAAGGAATTGCACGGGAATAAAAATTAAGCTTGCTTATGGTGCTCAGGCTTGCATCAGCGTCACTACTTCTCTTGTGTTTGGAGAGAGCTCTGCACAAGCAAGTTGATCGATGGCTCGGAGCATTGCCTTTCCTCTTGAGGGTGCATAACTTTGCCAACGGCTGAATACTTTCACCATTCGTGAAGCAGTGATTGGGTTGCGTTGATCAATGGCGATTAATTGCTTAGCCATGAAGTTATAACCACTTCCATCAATAGCGTGAAATACAGGTGGATTTGATGCGAGGCCACCAAGGACTGCTCGTATCGCGTTGGGTGCCATTGGATCAAAGCGGGGATGATCCAGCAACTGCTTTATCCGCTCAAGTCCATTTTCCCGTGGTGTTGATGCTTCTAGTCCAAACCAGGTATCAAGTATCACGGGCCGATCCTGCCAACGCTCGTAAAAATTCTTGAGAGCTTCGTCTCGCTCAGTGCATTCAATAGGTTGCAATGCCCGAAGGGCCACTCGAGCCAAAGTCATCGAGGGGCCATTTATAGCTTTAAGTGCTTCTTGGCGAACTTCAGCATCACCAGCAGCCGCTAACCAGCTCCAAGCCAGTCCCGTGAGCATGCGCTCTCCTTGTCCGGCTGGCCACTGGGCCCCCAAATTCAGTCGGCTGCGTTCAAGCAGATTCCGCAGCGGATCTGCAAGTTTTACTCCTAGCCATGACTTGAGCGATTGATACACCTGATAGAGCATCAGTGGATCGGCGACATCTTGAGCTGCCTCTAGTTCAGGTAGGCCAGGCATGCCAAACAACATCGCCAGTAGAGAGGGATCACTCTCTACTCGATTTGAGATCAGCTGACTCAGGGCTTGAGCCAAACGTTCCTCAAGTTGGTTGTTAGTTTGCAGGCAAGCCCTCGCCAGCAGTACCTTCCTCCATAACCGCTGACCTGCTTCCCAGCGGGCAACAGGATCATCGTCAAGCGCAAGCAGCTGCAGTGACTCGTCTACTGAGACGTCCATTCGCAACGTCACTGGAGCTGAGAAACGACGAAATATCGATAGGGCTGGAGGCTTGGATTGCTTTGGTAGATCCTCTAGTGAGATGTGCTGTTGGTCGCGATCCAAAACGACTAGCTTTTCTTCGCCGATTCGTCCATTTGGACCGATCACTGCGAGGGCTATAGGAATTACCAGAGGTTCTTTGCTGGGCTGACCTGGAGTTGGTGATGTGAACTGGCAGACATCAAGGGTGAGTGTTCCGGCCTGTGAATCCCAGTGACGTTTAATTGATACTTGAGGAGTTCCCGCTTGATGATACCAATGCTGAAATTGATCAAGATTAAAACCAAGTTCTTCCCCATTTGCGCAGGCTCCTTCTGCAATTGAATGGATAAAATCTTCAGTAGTAGCTGCAGTCCCATCAAAACGCTGCACATATACCGCCATTCCTGCCATGAAGCGTTGGTGTCCAAGAAGAGTGTGAAGCATGCGGATTAACTCTGCACCTTTCTCATAAATAGTTGTGGTGTAGAAGTTATCAATTGCTTTGTATTCACTAGGTTTAACTGGATGGGCTGTAGGCCCTGAATCTTCGCGGAATTGAGTATTACGCAGCATCGATACATCTTCGATACGCTTTAAAGCGGCTGAATGGAGGTCACTCGTGAAGCTTTGATCTCTAAAAACTGTGAGGCCTTCCTTTAGGGATAGTTGGAACCAGTCTCTGCAGGTGATGCGGTTGCCAGTCCAGTTATGAAAGTATTCATGTGCAACCACACTTTCGATCCGCTCAAGCTCACCATCTGTAGTTGATTCAGTATCAGCTAGGACTAGTTTTGAGTTGAAGATATTTAGGCTCTTGTTCTCCATAGCACCCATGTTGAAGTGACGTACTGCCACAATGTTGTATTCATCTAAGTCGTACTCCAGGCCATATACCTTTTCATCCCAGGTCATTGCCTTCTTTAATGACTCCAGGGCATGAGCTGTGTAAGGCTCATCTCCTTCTTCAACATGCAAACGCAATAGAACTGATCGTCCAGATGCGGTTTTGAATTGACTTTGAACCTCTTGCAGTGCTCCTGCAACTAATGCAAACAGATAGGCCGGCTTGGGATAAGGGTCTTCCCAGATTGCTTCATGGCGCCGTGGGTTGTTAGCTATTGGGCCGTTAGAGACCAGATTGCCGTTAGAGAGAAGCACGGGATAGCGCGTTAGATCCGCCTCAATCCGTACTCGATATCGACTGAGCACATCAGGACGATCGGGATGGAAGCAGATCCGACGAAAGCCTTCTGCTTCACATTGACTAGTGAGCATGCTTTCGCTGGCATAAAGCCCCTCTAGGGAGGTGTTGCTAAAGGGATTAATTTGGCAGGTGATCTTCAACTCAAAAGGATGAGCTGGAGGCTGGTGGAGAATTAATTCAGTGGTAGTGAGGCTGTAAGCATCTGTTGGTAGAGGGCTGCCATTCAAGGCAATGGAGTTCAACTCCAGATCCACCCCTTTAAGCAGTAATGGAACCGGGGTGTCTGAGACAGGTTCTATTTGCATAGAACTGGAGATATTGACGTATTGATCTTCGACAACAAAATTCAGCTCAATGCTGGGAATACAGAAGGGATAAGGGCTGTAGTCCTTTAGCAGGATTGGGCTGTTTAATCCTTTGGGGGGATTGGGCTGAGCTGCCATGGGGAGAAATTTTTATAGAGATTTTGGAGCTTGAGATTCCCTGATGATTTCTTTGCATCTATTGAGAGATTCTCTCTGCGTGACTTAGGAAAATACCTATTGCTGTCTTGTAATTCAAGTTCGTTTTGGCTGCGTCCAACCCTGTTTTGACCCTATGAAGATCTATCGAAGATTTATCAACTCGGAAGAGCCCAGGGGTTGATGCCTAAATCGGCACCGATGCGATGTGCGCAGGCAAAGCCACTAAAGGCCACTGCATTTAGGCCCTGGCCAGGGAAGCAGGAGTCTCCAACGCAGTAGAGCTCTTTGATTCCGGTGCGGTTAAAGGGCATTGGCAGAAGGCCTGGTAGGCGACTTGAGGGGATTGGCCCATAGCTACCTTGAAATCGTCCTAGGAAGCGACGATGGCTACGAGGTGTGCCTACCTCTCGATGCACGATGGCGTCACTTAAACCAGGCAGGATTTTTTCGAGCTTTTTGATTAGACGATCAGCATCGGCCTGCTTTTTTTCTGCATATGCAGTTGGGTTCAGGTCTTGCCATTTTTGCATTGATGATGGTGTGAAGGTATGAACGATGTGATGTCCCTCCGGTGCCAGGGAGTGATCGAGCAGTGTTGGTATTGACACGAATGCAACACCCTGCTCGTCTTCCATTTCATCCCAATGTTCTAGGAGTAGATGATGGCAGTGGCTTTTGTCTGGAATGGCCTCACTCCTTACTCCAAGGTGAAGAGAGAGAAATGATGGAGAGGGAACATAACGTTTCCGCCAGGTTTGCTCTGCTACGGGTGTGTGCTCGGCATCCACAAGGGCCTGTTTTGATCCCGCTCCGCTGAATGTATCCCAGCGGGTAGCGTTGGAGATCACCTTCTTTGCGTGGATGACTTCGCCATTCGCTAACTGCACGCCAACAGCTTGCTTGCCTTTTAGAACAATTTGGGTAACTCGTGTCTTGTATCGGATCTCACCCCCATGACGTTTAAGCCCTTTTACTAGTTTTTGGGCGATTACGCCTACGCCTCCTCTCGGGTAGTTAATGCCACCAGCATGGCGATCTGAGAACACCATGCCGGCATTGATCATTGGCGTGCGGTCGGCCGGCATCACCGACCAGCAGAAGCACTCGATGTCGAGGAACCGCAAGAGCTCTGGGTCCTTGATGTGACGTCTGGCTAAATCACCCACATTTACGGGCAACCAGCGCGCAAGACCGAGGCAGGCTAGGGGCGCCTTGAAAAAAACTTTAGCTAGATAAGCGGGATCCTCTATCGATAGCAGCGGCATTGCATCTAGGCAGTTGAACACTTGCCAGCAGATGTCGTAGAAGCGACGAATCCCCTTTTCTTCGTGGGGGAAACGTGTGGTGAGATCAGAGATGAATTTTTCGTATTTACGATCAACTGCTAGATCCAGTCCACCAGGGAGGTGGTAAGCGAGTTGAACAGGGTCAGGCAGGGTGTCACAGTGCTCTCCCACGTCGGCTAGGGCTCGGGTGAGCAGGTTGGTATAGCCCTTTTCACCAAAGCCAAAGATCATCGACGCACCCACGTCGAAGGTGTACCCCTCTCGTTCAAATGAGCCGCTACTACCACCTGGGATCGTGTAGCGCTCAAGTACAAGAACTTTGGCACCTTTGACAGCTAGCTGACTTGCTGTGACTAGGCCGCCGATGCCAGAACCGATCACCACCGCATCCCAACGCTGTGTGTTTGTGTCTTTTTCGATGCTGATCGGTTCCATGAGGTGGGCTTAGTGATTTGACGCTAAGGGCTTAATTGCAACTCTGAACTCGCTAACTCTGACTGTGAAGTTTGCCGAAGCGTTCCTTCATCGCTCGCAGAATAATGACCAATGTGGTCACGCTTGAGAGGGGCATGCAGTGGTTGTCTCGATAGAGGCCTTGCTGTTTTCGAGTAGCTGCTGGGCTTCTTGAAGAGCCTTTAGGGCTCTATCTCGGTAGGCACCGTAGCGGGAGCGCTTATCGCGGATTCGCTCAGATAGTTCTGGCAATAGGCCGAAATTTGCAGGCATTGGCTGGAATTGCCTCTTACTACCTCTAGTGCAATTAGCGCTGCTCACAAAGTGAGTAAGCGCTCCGATCATTGTTGAGGGAGGAAGGGAAGTGGTTGTTAAGTCCATGGCCAGTCGCGCTGCATTAGTACCAGCAAGCCAGCCTCCGGCTACTGCAGCGGCATATCCCTCTGTTCCAGTTATCTGTCCTGCGGCGAGGAGGTTGGGTCGCTTGCTGAACTGCAGGGTCGGCTCTAGCAGCTGAGGGGATTCGACGAAGGTATTGCGGTGCATCACCCCATAACGGACGAATTCAGCCTGGTTTAAGCCTGGAATCATCTGTAAAACGCGTTTTTGTTCGCTCCATTTGAGATTGGTTTGAAAGCCCACTAGGTTCCAGAGACGGCCATCTTGATCCTCTTTTCGCAGTTGCACTATTGCGTAGGCACGCTTGGAGCGGCGTACCTCTCGATCGTTTAGATCGCCCCAGCGGGGATCCCAGATTCCGATTGGTTTTAGTGGCCCGTATCGCATCGTGTCTTCACCTCGGCGAGCAAGTTCTTCGATAGGTAGGCAGCCCTCGAAAAAGTTGGCAACCTCTTTGTCGAATTCTTTGAGCTGGGCTTGCTCGGCACTGAGCAGCGCCTTGCGAAAGGCAATGTATTGCTCTTTGTTCATCGGGCAATTTATGTAGTCAGCGTCGCCCTTGTCGTAGCGGCTTGCTCGAAATGCAACTGCGGAATCGATACTTTCGCCTTTGACAATCGGGCTAGCGGCATCAAAGAAGTGGCATGCGCTGCGGCCAGTGAAGGCCTGTAGCTCTTCTGCAAGCGCTTCGCTGGTGAGAGGACCGGTAGCCAGAACAGTTATTTGACCTTCTTCTGGTAGTACTTTCTGCTCGCGGCGCTCGATTGTTATTTGTGGATGGTTAGAGATTTTTTCGGTAAGTGCTGCGCTGAATTTGCCTCGATCAACTGCGAGCGCACCACCGGCAGGAACGGCGTGTTCATCAGCTGTATGGATCACAATTGAGCGCAGAAGGCGTAGCTCGTCTTTTATGAGACCAGAAGCACGATCGCTGCTTAGGGCACCGAAGCTGTTGCTACAGACCAGCTCTGCGAATTCATCGCTGTGATGTGCAGGAGAGTGCTTGATCGGCCGCATCTCCACCAGGGTGACGGAGACCCCTGCTTGTGCTATTTGCCAAGCAGCCTCGGTGCCGGCAAGGCCGGCACCTAAGACTATTACCGAAGGGAGGGAACTCAAGAGTTCAGTTCACTGGCCTGAACTCGAGCCCAGGGAGTACCTAAAAAGGATTTCAGGCCTTGTTCTTGCTTACAAGTCCCAAGCCCTGCTGCCTTAACGCAGCACCGCGGATGTTGATAAATGCCCAGGTGACGGCGCCCAAAATAGGGAGGAGAACGATGAGAATCATGAGGTGGCTGAACGCTGAGGTGGTTCTTTGGGAGACTTAATACTACGGAATTACGTCAAGCTGACGTGACTGGTTTAAGCAGCTGATTGAATTTGCAGCAATCGCCCCAGTCATTTCGTTGTTTTGTTCCTGGAGCTTCCTGTATGGATACTCCAGCAATGCTCACCTTTTGTGCGACAGGCTGCATGATAATTTCCATGCGTGCCTGAAAGGCATGCCCAAAGGGTGGGTCGCTAGCTCAGCGGTAGAGCATCCGGCTTTTAACCGGCTGGTCCTGAGTTCGAATCTCAGGCGACCCATGTAAATCAGGCCAGTGGATCTCAGGGAAAAGCCTTGATATCACTGGCTTTTTTAATGCTCTGAATAGCGGTCAATGACTAGCGCATACTTCTTCCTGCACAGGGTTATATCGCAATTGGTGGGAAAGTTACCCCACAAATTCGGCAGACTGGAGAGACCACAGACGACGCTCCAACAGAAAGCAGATCAATGGGGGCACAAACCACTCACGTAAATCGGCCATGGAATTTTTCTTTCCCCTTCATTACCTCTTAGCGCATGCTTTGATTGTTTCTGATAGAAAGTGATCGACAATTTGACTTTGGGACGTGTCAATTCCTGATACCTACCTGACCTTCTGGACTCAGGGTTTTGATTTCAAGGGTCTAACCAAGCGCATTGACTACTGGGTCATTGTTCTGATCAATGTCCTGCTCGGCCTTGTGCTGGGCCGTCTGCCAGAAGAACTTTTTGCGATTTACGTTCTTTTTGCTGTTGCCAGCATTATTCCTGGCATCGCCATGCTGGTACGTCGAATACGCGACACCGGTCGTGGCTGGCAATGGATATTTATCGTTCTTATCCCATTCATCGGAGCCTTATGGATGCTCTGGATTGTTCTGAGCCCTTCTGCTGAGAATTCGCAATAGAGCTAATTGAAGCTATTCAGCTTGATCACTGGGGCCTACGGGCCCCTTCCTTATTGGCCAGGAAACCTCTGGCAGAGTTGCTAGAAATAATAGAGCCCAAGTTAATCAATGAATATTCAATAAGTAAAACTTAGGGCCTGCGCAAGCGTCAAAATTTAATTGACTGATCTTTTTAATCAAATCATTCATCTCTTAGCAATGAGTGAAGTAGTGAACTTAAAGGAGAGCGGTCAGCGGCAGAAGTATGCGACCCATGTAGAATTTGTTGCAGGCATGGTCAGTAAAGCCAGCAGAATTCCCTCTGAATTGTTTTTGAGATGCACTTATTGAATCAAGCTGGAGGTCCAAGCACTTTGACGATTGCTGCTGTTGTAGTTGCAATACTAAGTTCGAGTTGGTTGTTTGGTGCTTTGATTACTATCCTCACAAAAGGCAAAAACCCTCTTGTTTGGCGTAAAAAGCTCAATGATGGCAAAGAGTAATTCTTACTTATATGTAATGCACATTAGATGGGACACTTTAGCTGATGTGAATATCCGCATTGCCCAATTAAACAGGTTGCGACTAAGCCTCTAATGCCTTTTCCTGGCAATTGCTTGAGCAGTCTTTATGTTTTCTCAAGTGCCTTTTTGTGTATGTAGCAGTAGCTTCCTTTAAGACTCCTGCTATTTAGTGTGTACCTACATTGTCTGATCAAGCATTCTCAACCAACTCATTCTAGAAGCTATGAGATAATTAATACGGGAGTCCTACTAGGCTCCCCATAAAAAAGAGTTGACTACTTATTAGGCTGACCTAGGCCTTGTCGATTTACTGCGAATATAAGATCTTCACATATTCATATACTTTCTTTTGATCAACTTGTGTTTATTTGTTTTCATCAAGTTATTCAGATTCTATTGGAATGAGACCAATGCCATCAACTTCAGACTTCTATGTACATACTTACCCTTGTGAGCCAACCATTCTTTCCTTGCCATAGCCTTATTTTTTTCGAAGTACATTTGAAAGTGCGCTGTTAATGACCCATTTCAGTCTTATCTATATTTTGTGAGTTCCTGTTAAATGCTAGTTGTTGCTTCAGTTTATTCAAAATCCTTAGTTTTCAACTGTCTAGATTGAATGCAGAGCCTAGCTAAACTTAAACAACCATCAAGCTGGCAATTTTCAAAGGCAATACTTAATAGCTCTAGACCCTCTATCTTCTTTTACTAAAAATTTAAAGTTGATGTGCAATTAGCATTGTTCGACTCAGGCTGCATGTCTCAAAGTGACAGCCGATCAGTCGGTCTAGAGTAGATATGCTTAAAAATTGACCTAAAATGGCATAAATACCTAGGTAATTAACGTCAAAAGCTCGCCGAGGTGGAGTCTTGTTACAGAACGTAGGTAAATCCCTTAGTAAAGGTTCATAATGCTGTCGGCGTTTCTCTTGCTCCGTTCTCGTGCAAACTTATGGAAATCCTAACCCCACCTATGGGTGGTGGGCAGGAAATGCTGGAACTGTCAATCGATCAGGAAAATTCCTGGCAGCGCATATTGCCCACACTGGATTGATGGCCTTCTGGGCCGGATCGTTCACCTTATTTGAACTATCCCGCTATGACCCTTCAGTCCCCATGGGCCATCAGCCCCTGGTTGCGCTACCTCATCTTGCAACTCTTGGACTAGGAGTTGGAGATGGTGGGGCAATTGTCGATACACATCCGATTGTAGTTACAGCAGTGCTGCACCTGGTTATTTCCATGGTGTATGCAGCTGGCGGACTTATGCACTCCCTCCTATTCAATGGAGATATCGGTGCAATGGACGTCAAATGGGCTAGAAAGTTTGACTTTAAGTGGGACGATCCCGACAAGCTGACTTTTATCCTTGGTCATCACCTTTTCCTTCTAGGTCTTGGCAACGTTCAATTTGTTGAGTGGGCTAAGTACTACGGTCTATACGACTCAGCAGAAGGTGTAGTTCGTACAGTTGTACCAAATCTAAGCTTGGCTATGGTTTGGCAGCGTCAGTTCGACTTCCTTTCAATCAACAGCCTTGAAGATGTGATGGGCGGCCATGCCTTCCTCGCACTATTCTTGATGGTTGGTGGTCTATGGCACATCGTTACCAAGCAAGCTGGTGAGTACACCACTTTCAAAGGTAAAGGAATCCTCAGTGCTGAAGCTCAACTTTCCTGGGCCCTAGCAGGTGTAGGTTGGATGGCTATCGTTGCAGCATTCTGGTGTGCTACTAACACAACGATTTATCCAGAAGTGTTCTTCGGCGAAGTACTTGATCTCAAATTCAGTATTTCACCCTACTGGGTAGACACAGCTTCATTGGCTGATGGTTTCAATACCTCACGCTGCTGGCTGACCAATGTTCACTACTATCTTGGATTCTTCTACATCCAAGGTCATCTGTGGCATGCCCTTAGAGCTCTCGGATTTGACTTCAAGAGAGTTACTAATGCAATCGGTAATGCCGACAACGCAACAATTACACTGAACTGATAATCTTTATCTAATCAGTTTCAAACCCCCTGCACCTAGTGCAGGGGGTTTTTTTTTGGCTTAAAAACTTTGTCGGTTCAAAATATTTACAAGATATTTGGTTTGTTTGGTGGTGGGGGCGCACCTGTTTTGTTAATTAGATTCTGGCTGAGTACGAAGAGTTTTCATTTTTAAAATGCTTTTTTATAATCTAGATAGTTAGTGAATTGATTAGTACTAATAGTCGCAAGTTCAACCTTAAGTGCTGGCAATCATCGTGGATGATCTGTAGGTTTTCCCTTGTATATGAAAATCAATCTGGGGAACTATGAATAGGCCATTAATTGCTTTAGATGCTTTTCTCTTCTCATATTAAAAGAACCGGCATACGTAAGCTGCAGCTTCTTGTTGCTGAGAAACTATATGGTCTTTTAAATGCTGATAGGTAAACTATTTTGGCTCAAAAAAAAGGCCTGCAGACAGTGCAGGCCTTTTTTACCTCCCTAGGCGAGTTGAGAAACTTAGGATTTATGTTTCTACTCTTCTATTGCTTTAGGACCCGCTGAAGTTTAGAAGCCAGCCGAGGTTGAGACAACGCCATTCGGCAGGGCAGCTTGCAATTGATCCAACTCCATTAGGATCAGCATTTACACCAAAGAACCAGAGGTACATCACAAATAATGCCGGACCAGCAAATAAAAGTGCATGGATAGCAGCTACTTGAAGATCCTCTACGCCACGCCACCAAATAATAGGAGGAGCCAGCCACCGGTACATCCACTTAGGCGCACCATCAAGGGCGGCAATTGGATCACCTACTTTTCGTCCCATAATTCCAGGGTTGATCAAAGACCCCCTATTTCTAGCATTGCTTGGGTGTTTGAGAATAGACTTATTGCAAAGTTGAAGTCACTCTTCATTCCTAAACTTGCCCAGCCAATGCCTGATTGCATCAAACCAGTCAGGGCAATGGGTATGGGGGTTACGGTGTGAGGATAGCCACGCTTGATTTTTCTTCTGAGTGAGCCCTTAGAGCAATCTCAGCTCAGTGGCATTTGTTTCGTTATCGGGGTGTGAGGACATAGCCTGTAGTCCATGAGCTTGTAGCGGTTTTAAACAGTGAAATCTTGGCCTAGTAGGCCTGTTTTCTTTTTTCTAAGGCACTAGTGATGATGTTCTTCTTGACTTTGAATAGCGGATACTGGTCGGTGTCTTTTTTAGAGGGGCTGAATGGCCTGATCAATCATCGATCTTGCTGGCCTCTCGATCATGCTGATGTCAAAATATGGCGATAGCTGCGAATTTCATTGGTTCTTTAGTGTATAGTTAACCGGCTTTGCATTCTATTCAAATGATCCCTTCAGCTGCTGCCCTTGGAGTACTGGGCATTCTTGCTTTTGCCTTCTTCTTCTACCTGGCTAATAACGATCCAGCCGACGCATAGGAAAAATCCAATCTTGGGCGGAGTCTTACCTCCGTCCAAGAGCCCAATGCAATAAAAAAGCATTGGAAAGCCTACAAACACAAAACAACTGAAGCTCGAAATTACTTAACAACATGTCTTTAGTATTTGCCACACTGGCAAAAAAGCTTGAGGCGACATTCTTGTTAGGTAAGCTTTAGTACAAATGTTAGAACCGTCAGGCTCAAAAACGACAGGGCTAAAACCCGCAAAATAGCAGTGTTTCGGAAGAGAGCTACGTCTACGCATAGGAAGAGCGTGACAAAGTAAAGCTTCTTCTTGCTATATAGGTTTTTAGCAACATGATTTTCGACTTACTAAAATTTCTTGCGTGTTGAGTCGTAGGGACAGGAGAAGAAACCTAACTACGTCAACTAACGGCAAGCTTTTCTCATCGCACATTCAGTGAGACTACATACCATCCTTTAACATAAATCCTACTCCTATTCCTTATCTGTTCTTATGGAATCAAGGCAAATCAGCTTGATAAGGAACTTTCAATATCTCCCTTATGTTCTATGTATGATCATTGAAAAAGACCTATGAGCTTGTTCCTCCAGTATATGAATCACTCGTTCTATTAATTAGATAAAGTCATGAGTTTTAAGGAGCGAAAGGCATCCAACCTCCGTGTAATACTTGCAGGTCTAGTAGGTAATGTGATCGAGTGGTACGACTTCGCCTTGTATGGTTATTTTGCAACCACAATTGGACAGCAATTCTTTCCCTCTGATAAACCCTCAGTCTCTCTTATTGCTGCCTTTGGAGCTTTTGCAGCTGGCTTTATAGTTCGACCTCTAGGTGGCCTTTTCTTTGGCCGTATTGGTGATCTAATTAGTCGTAAGGATGCTCTTATCCTCACGTTATTTTCTATGGCCGTACCAACAATCTTGATGGCTTGTATGCCCAACTACAACACTATAGGTATGGCTGCACCCATCTTAATCGTAATACTGCGCATCATACAGGGTCTTTCAGTAGGTGGAGAATACACGACTTCTATCGTCTACCTTGTTGAGAATGCCCCAAAGCAACGGCGAGCATTTTTTGCTATATGGGGTCTATGGGGAGCAGTGCTAGGAATCCTTTTAGCCTCCGCCATAGCTAGTATTCTTGCGAACAATCTTGATCAACAACAGTTGAATATGTGGGGATGGAGAGTGCCATTTGCACTTGGTACTGTTGTTGCTGCAGTAGGATTAATTATACGACGTAGTCTTGACTCTGATGTGGCTATAGTAGATATAAGCAATCCAATTAAGCAGGTCTTTGGAGAATATCGCAATTCTGTATTCCGCCTTTTTTTGCTTAATATTGGTTCAGGAGTGGGGTTCTATGCAGCTTTTGTATATGTAGTTAGCTATGTGAAGGAGATTGGTCAGTTACCTGAGCGACTAGCTCTTAATCTTAATACAGCAGCAATGGCGATACTATTGATGATTTATCCATTGACAGCATGGCTTTCTGATCGCATTGGCCGTAAGCCTTTATTGATAACTGGTGGCCTTATGCTGATGATTGGTGCTATACCCTTTTTCCATCTAATACACAGCGTCGATCCAATAACAATATTTTGCGGACAACTAGGATTTGTAATTGCACTTGCAACACTTTCAGGTGGGTTGAATGTAGCTAATGTCGAGCTTATGCCAAAGGCAATACGCTGCACTGGTTTGGCTTTTGCCTACAACACTTCGATAGGAATATTTGGTGGCACTACACCACTAATAGCCACGTTGTTAATTGAAGAAAGTGCTAACCCAATAAGCCCTGCTTACTGGGTGGCAGGTACGTCGGCCATCACGTTGCTAACCTCAATATTTTGGGTTAAAGAGACCCGTTTTTCTAGCCTTTCTTAAGGCTAGACTCAGCCTGCTTCACGAGTTCGAAACAGCAAAAAATCAACTTAGTGTTTTCGGCTGATATCAGCCCCTGTTGATTCACGAGCCTCACATGTGTTGTGAGTATTGACTAAAGCTTTGGTTTTCTGTGCATTGGCTTGTTGCCTCAACTATTCATGGATTGCCTTTTTATTAAGGTTCTTAGATCTCTTAAGCGCTTATTGGATTCATTCACTAGCATTGAAAATATCATCGAGTAATCAACCCCTTGGCTTTGTCTGATTTACTTTTGTGGATTTCCATCCCATTTGTGCTGATAACACTTTACTTTGGAACTAGAAATGGATATTACAATAGTCAATTTTATGATGGGGATGGATGTGCGCACGATGTAAAGAGGTAGGGCAACCAAGGCTTTCGTTGCATTCTTCAACACTGCTGCAAATTAGTAGTTTTCTGAATGTTGATAATAATCTGATCGGACTATCCCTTTAACGAACTTCAGGTAATTATTCTGGCGATAAACATCTATTGGCGTTTCAAGCGTAACCCTAGAAATCGATGTCCATTTATTTATCCAATATACTTGATTGTATTTAGTAATAGATAGATGAAAGTGATGGATTCCTAGGCGTAGATTCCCTGATCTGTTTTCCATTAAGGTCACACTTGATAGACTATATAGATAGGATCAGGTGTTACTTCTGCCATTGTTTAAGCATTGCTATTCGTTGGCTATAAATCTAGTGTGTCTTATAAATAAGAGGTTTACTCATGTCCGCCATTGCAACTCATGACTTTCATCGGTAGCTCTATTTTATTTTCCCCATCATGGTTGGAACTTTTTTCTATGCATTCATTTTGAAACTTTGCCCATCTTGCAATGGGTTCAAGCCCTTGAGCAATAGGTTCGAGCCTCGAAACTCCAACGACTATTGCGACTGTGCTTGTTGCCGCTAAGAGCGCGTAGATGAAATCTCTGACTATTTCTCTGGTGTTCATCTTCTGGCCTTCTTGTACGTTCATTTGGTGGAAAACCTCGGCTGGTTGTAGGTTGTTTACTGGTTTAGAGACGTGGATTGGGTGCGGGATGTTGATTGGTTGAGTCGCTGGGATTGGATTGAGCTCAATATTTGATTGCTTGACTGGCATTGGTTGCATGCCGACACTTTCCTTTGGTTCTGGGTCTTGATTGTGATCGCGAGCTTTGGACTTAGATGCTTTTGCTTGAGGTCGCCATCCTGCGATAGTGATTGCAAGTGAAACTGCTGCTACAAACAACGATCTCATGTCCTCTGCGGAGCCCCGTAGTTCAGTAGCAATACGCTCTTTGTCCTCGAAGAAGTCTGGGATTGTTTCTTTGGTCATGTTTCCTTTTAGCTTATTTTTACCTTGATGAGTAGTCGCTACTTACCGTCCACTCTCGCTGGTGGTGTTGAATAGCTTGATCTCCAACCTTGAAATCGAGGGTTGGTTTCATTTGACAGTCCTTCAGCATGGCGATGACTATATATCTGCCTTTATATCCTTTAGCTGGTCTTATGCCAATACAGCCTGCATGACCCACGAACGATCTGCCTGTTGTTTAGAGCTTCTTTGCTCTTGTCTGCCAGCCTGCTTCCCTGGTCAGATCACTAGCAAGAAACACAGTAAAGGTATCAACCTCGACTGTTTCGTTGCTTGAGTGTTGCGCACACTGGTTGTAGGCAGTGCTTATTAGCTATCAAGTATTCTATCTTGATATTGATAGGGCTGTAAATAAGAGCATCTTTTTATCCCATAATCTTTTGAGAATATAGGATGCAGTAATACACTAAATAGTTATCAGGCACTGGAATCTTTTACCAACAAGCAATTCTTGTAAGGACAGCGCATTCGTCAATATAGCCACTGACCTTGTTTTCTGAATATGCCATGCTCAAGAGAAGTCTATGGCTAGCACCCAGGTATGTACTGCCAATGATCAAACTCCTCACAACTGTAATTACAACTTCTTTTGTTCTTGTTGTAGCGCCTACGGCTTCAGTCGCCAAGCATCACCACCATGACCACTACGTTTGTGCCATCGGTTATCACTACGTCGGAGACGGCGTTTGCCGGCGTAACGGGGATTGGTATCAGGGAAGACGGCATGAATATGATTATGGCTTGGAATACAGACCCCAACCAAGTGGTTCAGTCGAATTGTTTGATGGCGCTGTCAAGATTCATTTCTAATTTACCAGGCTTGTGAACGATAGTATTTTTAGCATCTAATTACTTCCTTTTATAGTCACTCTACTCGCCCTAATGTGTCGCTACAGACTATACGTAGTGCTGATAATTGCTGACTTATATATTTTGTGGTTAGAAGATATATTAATATCTAATTACTAAATTGACCCTTGCAATCCGTCAGTTTAGTAGCGGAAGCGTTCTAGCACTTTCGCAGGTTGATGGTTATGACCTTCTTCATAGAGTATCCACTGCCTTGTCTCAAGGTCATGATCGCAACCAAAAGCAGAATTCTCCTTGTGGGTTTCCCATTTTGCAAAATGACAGGCCTGATCTGCTTCAAAGGCTGATCGGTAAGTATTAATATAAAAAATAGCCATCAATGCTGCAATGATAACAGCAATGGTAATAAGCCCGATACGCATTGTTTGAGATGATGGGAGGTTTTACTCTTGCAGCAATTTTCGCATAGATTGAGGTACATGTGATGAGCCGTATTTATCTAATAAAGCTTAGCTATAAGTAACTCGCTTTTAGTTCACCAGGCCAGCTTAAGGCTTGCCCTTGTTATAATTTACTAGAAATAGATCAGCTTAGCTACGTTATTGAATAAAACCGCAGTCTTCTTCTTGAAATTGCGTTGAGGAACTAGTACATCAATTATAGAGAGGCTCTACTACTGTTAAGCTGAATCCGCCTGATAGTTGCTTTGGTAATTAGCAGTGACCTTGCTTGGTTTAAGCTGTAAAGGTGCTTTTGTTTTGCGGCCCCCTTATTGACAACAGAAAGTATATTAATTAGGGCAATGCTGAGGCTTGGCTCAGACTTCTATTACAGAATGGCTCAATGTCAGGCCAAATTCCACTTCAAACAAGTCGGCTATTACATGGCAAGCTTTGCTGGCCCAATGATTAAATATGGCTAGATTTCACTGCCCTTACTGCTCACCTAAATATCAAATTCACCAGCAACGCTCAGATGGTGTAATGGTCTGCGGCCACTGTGGTGACCCTTTGGAAAAGGTTTCAGTGATTCGGCCTACTCAGGTGGCTGGGTTGGTCGCAGCGGCAGCATTCATTGCACCTTTGTTTGTGATGGTGTTGTCATTCATTCAAGATCAACAGCGGCCTGAACCCTATAGCCCTTTGCCTGAAGTGGGGGTTGTCTCATTATCAAGTTTGTTGTTAGAGAGGGCTGCTTGGCCTTTTCAAGCTCTTAAGCCCCCCCACACATGTGTTGACTGTCAGGAAGCTCCCAGCTCTTTCCAGTACTTAGGTTTTTTGCAAGATAGGACCTACCTCTGATGTCTCCTGCCTGCGCAAGCTGACATTCTGGTATGGAGGTAAGGCAAATCTCCACAGGGTCATCAACGCGACTGTTGAATATGGCTGGCACCGCCTCGTACGAGATCTGATAACCACCATTTGAGTAGCTAATGGATGTACCCGAGCCAGGTACGGGTATGTAGACGCCATTCTCATCTGGTGAAGAGAGGCGATATCCGATTTCTTTAATAGAAGTTCTTGAACAAGATCCGACCTCCTTTGGCAGCGGGGCTGACCAGGCTGGCAAAGCAACTCCTACGAGTAAAGCGCTACTTAGGATGAGCTTAAATGATGTCAATGTATTTAGCTTGAACTTAATTCATAATAGCGACAGGTAAGGCTTCTCAAGGGTGCCTTTGCTGTAAAAATATAGTTCTTAACTGGCGACTAGATGACTGAGTTGTTTCTATGGTTTAGTGGTTTGGTATGACTTTATAATTACAATGATTTTAATATATTTGCCAACTATGACTATCCAGTTTCCTGTAGCTGCTAATTGGACCTGACAGGTCATGGGATGTTTTTTATATGTTATGCAAATTACTCGCACAACGGGTTAATAACTATTGGGTGAGCTAGCATATAGGCCTATCGATTAAGTTCACTTTTAGTTCCATAAAAATAGACGTGGCATGGCCTTAGAGTTACGAATATGACTTGTCTTTAGTTCGAGAAATTACTTAATTATTGCCAGCTAGTTATTCAGGAGAGTTGAGGATTGATTTAATCAGAAAAATATTCTTGTTCTTTGCCTTGGATCTTGCCTTCTACTCGATCAAGAGAGGCTAATGATTTCTTGACGTAGGACCTCACGTAGGCCGCTCGCTTCTCTTGGAAATGCATGTGACGTATGGTGCGATTCAACTCATGTCGTCGAACGCGTCGCCAATGGTGTATGAGTCGATCGATAAATGTTGGGCGGCGACGGCTCATTGGTTTTGTCGCTTCCAGAATCACATAATATTCTGTTTTCTCTATTCAGCAAACAAGGTTGTTGAATCTCTTGAGAGTTTGTTTTGGCATTTTCAGGTTTACACCTGATTGACTTAGTGGCACTAGTGAGTATTTATTCCTTACTCTATTTGAGTTAATGCGTTTTTGGGAGCGTCTGCAGCCAAACCAAGGCTAACTAGTGGCAGGATTCTCGTCCCAACTGCTAGCTGCCTATAAAATCCCATTGATCACATAGCACTAGCATTATTTGGCGAGGAACTTCTCCATGCCTTATGGAAAAGATGAACGAAGAACAGGCGGTTACACCGCATGATCAGAACCATCCGCTCTATGCGAGTGATCGAGACCGAATCGATGCTCTCTTAGGGCACAAGGGTGAGCCGAATGAAGAACAACTCACTACGACTGCCATGCTCCTCAATCGGTACGACGGTTTTCCTGGTGCTATCGACTTGCAAGAAGACCTAACCAAGGTGGTTAAGGGCTGGGGCCTTGACCGTGAAGGTCTCAATGCAAAAACAAGGGCGATTTGGACAAGCGGTTGGCGACCAGGCAGTGCTAGTTCGAGTGATGAGGTTGGATCAGGTGCTGATGTGGTCGATAAGGAGGCTTGATTGGTACAGCCCAAGGTTGATACTGCTATGAGTTGTTTTTACTTCACTAATGAGCGACGCCGATAAAGAGAGCAAGAAAATGACCCCGCGTGAAATGGTTAGAGCCCATGCTTATCCCGTTCTTGCTGCTCTTAGTACTATCAGCATCATCGTGATCGCTGGATCCGTCATCCCAATTTCAAGGCAGGCAGCCCGCTGGAATGTATGTTTTCAAGAATCCCTTCGCCTGCAGCGTAAGGATAATCCAAAGGATTCCCTGCCATACTCGAA
>Ga0208639_1000854_pt1 | contig 21729 bp, 13 predicted proteins | sample ETNtaG_33_FD_185772 | JGI IMG/M metagenome (GOLD analysis project Ga0208639, IMG submission 185772) | Marine microbial and viral communities from oxygen minimum zone, Eastern Pacific Ocean - ETNP201310SV76 (SPAdes) (version 2) | ecosystem: Environmental > Aquatic > Marine > Oceanic ...
CCATAGCTGGTTTCCAGACATTTTTCACAATTTTTGGTACAATAATATGTTCTGCCATTTTTGGTAATGCTGCGTACCGAGACTTTGAGACCAACATGCATCCACTGTTTTTCACTAAACCAATTAAACCTTCCTCCTATTACATAGGAAGATTTGGTGGTGCCTTTATATTAAATATCATGGTACAAATGACGGTATCAATTGGACTATTTGTGGGCTTTTTAATGCCTTATCTTGATCAAGAAGGAATTGGTCCTTTTAGATTTGATGCTTATTTGCAGCCATTTTTAGTATTTGTCATTCCCAATCTCTTTTTCATAGGTAGTATTATTTTCACACTTGCGATCCTAACTAGGAGAATGCTCCCAACATATTTAGGCGCAATTGTTCTATTTTTTGGATACATAATTGCTGGATCACTCCTGTCTGATATCGATACCCGTTGGCTTGCTGCACTACTTGACCCATTTGGTGATAATGCGGTATCAGATGCAACTCGCTATTGGACACCTGCTGAGAAGAATACACTGCTCCTACCAGTTGATAATTGGTTGTTAATGAATCGTGTCATCTGGATCTCCATAGGGATATTGTTTCTTTTTATCGGAACCAAGAGATTCGATTTTGCCCATGTCGCTGGTAAAACAAAGAAGAAGAAGGGTCAAGATAAAACTGTCAAAGTACCGGACAATACAGAATCAGTTCCTTATAGACCCATATTTGATCGATCAACTCTTTTAAACCAATTTAAGGCGAAGGTCATTCTTGAGATCAGAAGGGCCTTCCTAGATCCTTATTTTAAGGGAATATTATTTACAGCGATCTGTTTTTTGATAATGAACCAGTGGGCTGGAGATAGTGTCAATGGTATAAAGATATTGCCAGTCACTTACCGGGTGCTTGGTTCATTGACAGGTAGTTTTGATCTTTTCATGCTTATTTTGATCATATTTTATTCTGGCCAGATCATTTGGAAAGAGAGAGAACTAAAGGCCGATAGTATCATGGATGCACATCCAGTCCCCAATTGGATTCCAATGATCTCAAAATTAATTGCATTGATACTGATTCCTGGGATCATGCTATTTGTTTTGATGTTGGTTGGCCTAGGTATACAGACCTGGCACGGTTTTTTTGATTATGATATTCATCTATATGTTAAGCGTCTTTTCCTATTGGACTGGACCGGTTTCATATTACTTTGTGTTTTGGCTTTTACAATTCAGACCATTGTCAATAATAAATATCTTGGTCATTTCATCATTATCCTGTATTTCCTATTTGGGATGTTCAAGGGAATGCTCGGGTTTGGCCATACCCTCTATTATTATGGTTCAGGGGCAGGTGCAATGTATTCTGACATGAATGGTTTTAGTCCGTATGTCTCAAAGGTGCTTTGGTATAAGTTGTATTGGGGATCGTGTGCCGTATTATTTGCTTTTTTATCAAATCTTTTTTGGAAAAGAGGGTTGATCGGGGACATCAGATCTCGAATTCAACAGGCCAAGATTCGCTTATCACCGTCAATTAGTTATGGTATCTTAACCTTTTCCATCCTTTTTCTTGGATCGGGAGGATACATCTTCTATAACACTAATATATTGAATGACTTCTATCCTCCAAAACATTGGGAGAAGCAGTCAGCGGACTTTGAAAAGGCATATAAAAAGTATGAGGGGAAACCACAGCCAAAGATAACCAGTGTTAATTGTAGTGTTGACCTTTTTCCAAAAGAAGCACGTCTGGATTTTAGTGGGACATACGTGTTGAAGAATAAACATGATGTTCCGATTGATACGATTTATACTGCCCAAAAGGATTGGATGTACAATGAATATGATTGGGGGAGACCCAGTGAACTTGTTTTCTATGACAGTACACTTGGTTGGAAGATGTATGCATTTGATCCACCCATTCAGCCAGGAGATGAGTTCACCTTGGAGTTTTCAGGTGAAAGAAAAAGAAAAGGCTTCAGAAATAGTGGCGTAGACCTACTGGTTGTTGAGAATGGCACCATGATACAGAGTAGTTCACTCTTTCCTAGTTTTGGTTATAATGGTGGACGTGAACTAAGTCAAAAGTTGGTGAGAAAAAAATATGATCTTGAAGAGAGAAAGAAACTGCCAGACCATGATGACATGAAAGGTAATCAGAATGCACTGCTTGGAGATGATGCTGACTGGGTCAATTTCGAGGCTGTCATGAGTACGGATCTAGATCAGATTGCCATGGCGCCAGGGTATTTGCAAAAAGAGTGGCAGGAAGAGGGCAGGAGATACTTTCATTATAAGATGGATGATCAAATATTTAATTTTTTCACCTTTGTCTCTGCCAGGTATCAGGTATTAAAAGAAGAGCACAATGGCATCAGTCTTGAGATATATCATCATCCTAAGCATATCTACAATTTAGAGACGATGATGGATGCATTGAAAAAATCCATTGACTATTATGGATCGATCTATGGTCCATATCCATATAGGCAGTGTAGAATTTTAGAATTTCCTCGATATGCATCCTTTGCACAGTCATTTCCTAATACAATACCATTTTCAGAGGCAATTGGATTTATCATGGACGTTGATCCGGATGACCCAGAAAATCTTGACATGCCATTCTGGGTTACTGCCCATGAAATGGGACATCAGTGGTGGCCCCATCAAGTATCTGGAGGGCAAGTGAAAGGTGCAAACTTCATGAGCGAGGGACTATCTGAATATTCTGCAATATCCTTATTGGCAAGAGAAAGAGGGGACAAGCAATTAAGAAAATTCTTGAAATATGAACTAGATAAATACCTCGATGGTAGAGCATTTGATTCAAAAGAGCCTCCCATCATATCTACTGAGGGTAACGAACAATATATTGTATACAACAAGGCCGGTCACACTCTGTATGCAATGTCAGATATTATTGGGATAGATAGATTCAACAGGGCTCTAGGAAAATTCATTGATAGGTTTAGATATGAGCATGATCCATATCCAAACATAGGTCAATTTATTTCTACCATAAGGGAAGAGACACCTGAAGATCTACAATATCTCATAACCGATACATTTGAAAAGATCACCTTGTATGAGAACAAGGCAAAGGAAGCAATTGCATTTGAAAACCCAGATGGTACTTATACCCTTGATCTTGAGGTGGAGTCAAAAAAGGTATACTCTGATAGCCTCGGTGTACAGACAACTGCGGAACTTGCTGATTGGCTAGAGATTGGTGTCTTTGGGGAAGAGATCAAAGATGAAGAGGAAGTACCTATCTATACGGAGAAGGTTTTCATTACCGATAGTATTTCTACCTTTAAGATCACATTAGATAAAAAACCCTTCAAGGCAGGCATAGATCCACTATATAAATTTGTGGATAGGGATTCAAAGGATAATCTGATCAAAGTATCTTTTGAATCATCCAAGGATAATATCTAAGATCAATAGTATGCTAAAAAAAGGCATTGGATTTAGGCCAACTGGTTTCATTGTAATACTACTCATCATAAGTTGTTCTTCGAGTATTCCAAAGATTGAGTATGTACCCACTAATGATTACCACTTAGATCAATATCTTTACCAAGTTGATCTAACAAAAATTGAAAAAGATAGGGCGATGGTTTCCCTAGAATGTAAAGATCTAGGCCAAGACAGGGTAATCTTTCATTTCCCTAAAACGATTCCTGGGACTTATAAGGAACTAGACTATGGAGAAATGATAGATAGTATAATTGCAACTGATAGTGAGGGAAAAAGACTAACCTCTATTAAGATCGGTAAGAATTCTTTTGAGATATCAAATGCAAAAGATCTTTCAACAATAAGTTACTGGGTGAATGATACATGGGATCATCCCAAGGCAAAGACAAGGATCTGGCCCATGGGTGGAACCAATATTGAAGACTCACTGAATTTTGTGGTCAACGCCTCTGGCTGGTTTGGGTTCTTTGATGGATTGGAGATTGTACCTCTAGAGATATCATTCTTAGTCCCTGAGGGAATGAACTCATTTTCTGCTCTTCCTTTGAAAGAATCTACTGGCCAGAGATTAAAATTTAAAGCAAGGGACTACCACCATTTGATTGACTGCCCGATCATGATCTCACGCCCTGATACCTCTACGTTCATGGTCGCAAATACAAAGGTCTTCATAGAGTCATACCATGCAAATGGAGAAAGAGGGTTTGCAGATGTCATTAAAAAAGAGATACAGCCTTCAATGGATGCCGTATCTGGTTTTATTGATTCACTGCCTGTAGATGAATATCATTTCATATTATATCTTAGAGATGGAAAGGCATTCATGGAGGTAATGAGATCAAAGGAGGTTGGACTGTTCAAAAAGATAAAGACAGCGTGGTCTAATCTATCATTACTGGGTGCTGGAGCATTGGAACATGGAAATTCATCCTTTTATGTATTATCTGATTTTGGTGATACATCCTTTACATCCATGATCAAGCGTGTCGCACTCCATGAGTTCATGCACATCATTACGCCATTAAATCTTCACAGTGAGCAGATCGGGAATTTTGACTATGTTGATCCAAAAATGTCTAAACATCTTTGGCTGTATGAGGGCATAACAGAGTATTTCGCAAATCTGATTCTTGTTCGTTCAGGCCTAATAACAGAAAGAGAATTCTTTAGTGAAAAGATCAGAGATAAGATATCTAGAGCACAACACTATCCAGAAAAGAAGATTCCATTCACTGAAATGAGTAAGAATGTCTTTGATAAAAAATATGGTCGTCATTATTGGCAAGTATATGAGAGAGGTGCATTGATCGGTCTTCTGTTGGATATTGAGATCATTCGTTTGACCGATGGAAGGAAGACGCTAAAGGATATTATATTGGAATTGTCCGATCAATATGGTCCTGAAGAGTCCTTTGATGAAGAGGAGTTCTTTGATGAATTCACGGCCTTGGTTCATCCAGACCTAAGACAATGGTTCTCTGAACATATAGAGGGTAAGGTCCCTCTGGACATCGAAGGCGGTCTTGCCCAGATAGGTGTCGAGTATTCAAAAAAAGGTAAGCATGATATTCCCAAAAGAATATTTAGTGATTATGGTACAAAGACGAGAGTGTTCTCCTTTGGTAAATATAGAGAGATAAAGAAGGTGGGGAAAAAAGACAAAAGAGGATTTCAGATCGGTGACCAGGTCAACACATCAAAACTAGATTCACTTTTATATGATGATCATGGGTATCCATTCCAAGAAGGAACGATCGTTGATATTAATGTAAAAAGGGATGACGAATTCATAGAAATATCTCACACCCTTGAATATAAAGATCAAAAGTATAAACACCGGCTATTAAGGAAGAAAGATCCTACCAAAACTCAAGCCAAATACTATTCTGTGTGGAAGGGGAGTTAAAAATTCCTTAGTCAGTAGATAGGGCAATTATTCGTTTTGCAAATAATAGTGTTTTTTTTCTGTAGCTGTTGTATATAGGTGACTCAGGGTCTAACGAATGAATGTCGACCTTACCCTCTAGCTTACTACCTTGGTGAATGAAATCAGTCCCTCCCATGCTGATGGCAACATGGGTCACACGCTCTCCACTCCCAAAAAATAAGAGGTCGCCTTTTTCTAGATTCTCGATCTTGACCAGTTTACCAATTTGTGCCTGTTGCCTAGCATCTCTAGGTAGTTGAATACCCGCAGTCTTGAAGACAGTTTGGGTAAATCCTGAGCAGTCATTGCCCTTTGATGAATTTCCGCCCCAAAGATATGGTACCCCTTTCATGGATAGCGCATTGGAAATAATAAGATCTTCATGCTCTTTTGTATCAAGGCCTTTACTAATCAATTCCACATTTTCTTTACCAATAAAGCCAATCCTACCATCCGGTAACATAACCTTATGCCACTGAGCAACACTTTCATCTATGATCAACCGGTTATTCAATACAGCATTACTAACGGGTATGCTTAGTCTGTTAGGCTCAGAATAGATAGTGGTGTTTAGATCTTTCAATCGATAGTTTGCATTCTGCTCCCAGTATGTCTTATAAGTATCTTGGCATTTATAAACCGATGATTTGGTGATCCAGCCAACATAATCATAGTGTGTTTGACATAGATACCAGTCGCCAGTCTCATAATGTATTTTAACTGAATTTCCCATGATTGCCTGATCGATCATCTGGGAAGTGTGAGAGGTTCGTTCTCTCATTGGCGTGACACTTACATTAATAATGCCGTGGACACTATCTCCTAGTGCAGGGTCAGGAAGTAGCATTACCTCGTACCTAAAGGAAAGGGAATCAGAAAAGGCACTAAGGCGGTCGTGTAACTCTCTGCTTGTTGTCTTACCATTGACGGTCAAATAACCATTTTCTTCTTTCAGGCTTATGTCATTTACTGCCAAGGAATTATCTGGAATGTACTTGTCACTTAAATGTTTTAGTCTATTCTCAAGATCGATCTTATCTTTGCCTATTGACGCACAATTATTGACGAAGAGCATTGATATTATCATTATAATTGAATATCGCATGTAACTCCCCTCTAACTCCGTACCAGCCAATTGCATATCTCATCCTGAAGCTGTCTATATGGTGTTAATGATCCAACAAATCCGTTGATCATGATAGAAAATGTCAATGGCCCATATCTAGGACTAAAAGCGTAGCCAGAGAGGCATGTAACTCCTGATATTGAACCTGTCTTTGCATATATCTTTTCTTGTGATTCAATAAGTCTCTCCTCAAGTCGGGTATCTTTTTCACCCCCATGTGGAAGGGCCATAAGAAAGTTGTCCTTATAATCGGTCTCATACATATAAGCCAACAATTGAACTACTTGGTCAGTGCTCAGTAGGTTATATCGTGATAGGCCAGAACCATCTGCTATTCTCAATGAACTTGTATCAATATTGACCTTATCGAATAGGAAGGTCCTCACTTTATGTATTCCACTTTGCCAACTTCCATTCGTCGAGTCACTGATTCCTATGGATTTCATCAGTAACTCAGAAGTGAGATTCTCACTTTTATGCATCATGCCCTCTAAATGAGTGAATAACGGTTCAGAGTAATGCACTGCGATCGTATCTTGAGAATGTAGATCATTGGCAGTGTGCAATGTATTGATGGAAACGCCATGGGATTCCAACAATTCTTTGAAAACTGTTCCCACAAATAGACCTGGTTTAGTGATGTTCTTTTTAATGGTATCCTTTTCACTCCATTCAAGTATCTCACCGGTGATGTTAAAATGATTGGTCTGTCCTCTCCAGTCTCTCTCTATCTTTAATTTTTTAAAATTGATCGTGTCCTTAACGGTTAATGAGGTGTTGGTGGTGGATGCATATTTGGTATCTGGATATAGATTGATCTTTGCAGGCAATCCTAATTCATTAGGAGAGTACTCAAAATCAATACAATTATTATTCAATGTGAGTGCACTGATGGGTGCTGAATGCTTTTCTGAACCCTCGTCCCACATCCAACCTTTTCCATAGTGCATTGAATCCAAGAGACCTTCATCAAGGTAAAGAGTATCGATGAACTCCATCTGTCTTGATACGATGATTGCAAGAGAATCAAGTACCTCTATGGACAATCCTGAATCAGCTCCACCAACAAGGAAGAGATCATCACCCTCTCTCAAGATCGTTGTTTCAAATATGTGTTTTTCTCCCAAATAATGTAGGCTAGCTGCTGATGTGATCAGTTTTACATTGCTTGCGGGTATCATCAGTTTTTCACTGTTTAGTTCATAGAGACTCTTTCCATCGACAAGAGAGATTATCTTGATGCCGAGTGACATGTCGAGCTCACTTTTCTCGATCAATGAATTGATATGATTATTTATCTTACTTCTGTGGTTTGATCGCTTGATCGCATTGGTCGAAAGGCATGAAAAACATAATAGTGATATAAATAACAGAAAAAATCTATGACCCATGACCTTGACTATATTTCCTTAAAGAAAGATTCCATTATTTGGGTGCCGTGTTCATTTGCCTTTTCATAATCTTCAGGAGAAATACCTTGCCGCTGAGCAAATGACCACGATGCCTCTATGTGAGTTTGGAATCCCCAAATTGCTTTTTTTGTATGACCAATGCCTTCTATCTGCACCATATCGCTATAGGCTATTATCTCAAAATCATCCGGACATTGTACGATACCTTCTTGATGGGAATAAATGAGGTTGCAAATTCTATCAGAATCAATAAGGCTGTTCATTTTTATATTCACATCTCTGGTCCCTCTCCTTTTTCCCCCATCCCACAGATGTTCTACTTTGCCTCCAAGTTGAGATGCTAAGAACTGGTGACCAAAGCAAATCCCTAGCACAGGAATGTCATTGATCATTGCTCTATCCAGAACTTCACCGAGGATTGGCTGCCAATTGGTCTTATCATACACAGATGCCGCACTTCCTAGAATAATGATACCGCATGAGTTGGATAGTGCTCTTGAAATTGAATCTAGATCAGACATGACCGGGAGGTGATAGGTGCATGGCACGGGGCAAGCTTCCACGATCTTATTGAATGATGCGATCTCTGGATGGGTAATTGAGGGGTCTATCACCATTAAACCAGAACGAGACATCAACTAGTTAACCTTTTTTCTATATTTGATCTATGCATCATCAAATTTAGACCCATAAAAATATCTTATAGGCCAATTATTAACAGTGAATAAGATTGTTTTTATCATAATTTTTCATTGTGCATAGTGGCATTATTCTCTAAAGCAAAGACTCAAAATTGAAAAAAATATTATTAATGATATCTTTCAACATGTTATTTGGACAACGTGTAGTAGGGTATTACCCTCAATGGGTACAGAGTGGATTCCCCATCTCTAGCATAGATCTCTCAGTTGTCACACATGTGAACCATGCATTCGCATGGCCAGACGAGAATGCCAATGTGCAATCCTATGATAATATGTTCAATGTTTCAAATGCACAAATAATACACGATCAAGGTGGCAAGTTCCTTTTGACACTTGGTGGTTGGGGTAATGATGTGGGATTCGCAACTGTTGCAGCGTCTTCTTCATTGCGGACCACTTTCATTGATAATCTTATTGAGATCTGTGATACCTATGGATATGATGGGATTGACCTGGATTGGGAGCATCCTAACTCATCTGAGAATAGCCAAAATCTAAATTTATTGGTTGCAGAGATGGATTCTATGTTTAATGCCTATGACAGTGAATTGTTAATTACAATGGCAGTCCCCGTTTCAAATTGGTCTGGCCAGTGGTATGATCTTTCTTTTTTAAAATCACACATCGATTTTTTCAATGCAATGACATATGACATGCACGGCGGTTGGTCTTCCCACGCTGGTCACAATTCACCGCTTTTCCAGTCACCAACAGGCGACCCTGATGGATCCTGTAGCACGGCGATAGGATATTTGGTCACGACCAGAGGGGTTCCTAGAGGACAGATCAATCTTGGGCTTCCTTTTTGGGGTAAGAAGTATCAAGCCACAGATATAAATGAATCTTTCTCAGGTGATGTGATTGATATGTGGTACTATGAAATTCCACCATTGATCGGTAATGGTTGGAGTTATCAATGGGACAGTAATGCATTTTGCCCTTATCTTATCAAGGATGATCAATCAAAGATAATCACATATGATGACCCGGAATCGATAAGGTATAAATGTGAATACGCTAAAGATCAGGATCTTGGTGGTGTGATGATATGGGCACTTGGCTATGATGTCACAGTTAATGGTCAAGAACTCATTCAGTCCATTGGCGTGAACTATCTTGATTCTCCCATTGAGAAAACAGGAACATTGCCTGGCCAATTATTCATAAAAGCATATCCAAATCCTTTTAACTCGAGTTGCAATATTGAATTTGAATTGTATAATGACGAATTTTTACATATTGATCTTTATTCCGTTAGAGGAGAATTTATTGATAGATTGTTCAGTGGACGTAAGGATAGAGGTAGACATAGATATGTTTGGAACGTAAATGATATGGGACGGCAAATAAGTTCAGGGTTGTTTCTTCTATCATTGAATGGTAAACAAACTAGTGCCGTCAAAAAAATATTATACCTTAAGTGATATGAAACAGTTTAATTGGTCACCTGTCGAGAAAAGATTTTTTGACAAACAAGAAATAAAAGATCAAACCACAAAAATACCATATATCTTGATAGATCATTTCCCAGACCTGGGTCTTATTGTCTCTTTAAGATTCTTAGAGTGGGCCTTTCATAATCCAGACGGAGTTATTAGCCTGCCAACAGGAAAGACACCAGAATTTTTTATAAAATGGACACACTACCTGTTAAATAATTGGGATGATAAAAAAGTAGAATCCATCCGGTCAAATTATGGCCTTATATCAAAAAATAAACCTGACCTCTCAAGGTTGACCTTTGTACAGATCGATGAATTTTATCCGTTGGATCCAACTCAGCATAATAGTTTTTCAAATTATGTCACAAAATATTATCTAGATGGTTTCGATCTTTCAAAGGAAAATGCATTACTTATCAATACCAATGAGATAGAACTCTATAATAAGGAACACTGGTCAGATATCTTCCCACAGGGTACCATAGACCTTAGTCTAAGATATAAAGAACCATCAAATGCATTAGAAGAGAAGCAGCAAGAATCAATATATCTCATTGATCAATGGTGCAATGAATATGAACAAAAGATCAGAGATATAGGTGGCATTGGATTCTTTCTCGGTGGAATAGGTCCAGATGGTCATATAGCATTCAATGTTAGAGGATCTGACCATAATTCAACAACGAGATTGATGAAGACAAATTTTGAGACTCAAGCTGCAGCCGCAACCGATCTTGGTGGGATAGAGATAAGTTCTAATCGTCTGGTGATCACAATAGGACTGGGCACGATAACCTATAATGAAGATGCAACAGCCATTATCATTGCTGCGGGTGAGGCAAAGGCACCTATAGTGAAGGAATCACTTCAAAACGCAAAAGATGTAAAGTATCCTGCAACTGCTCTCCAAGATCTTGATAATAGCAGATTCTATATTACAATAGGTGCATCAAAAAAATTAATTGATGTGGAAAGATCTTATTGGGAAACAAGTCAGTGGACAGTTGAGAAGAAACAAAGAGCTTTTCTGAGGCTTGCAAGAGAGAAAGGCACATATGGTACGAAATTATCACTGACCGATCTAAGGAATGATCCAATATGTAAAAATATTCCAGAGCTTGATGATCAAACAGTAAATGATATCATCAGTAGTATAGATGGCAAGGTTCAGAGGGGAATTAAATCAGAAAAGGAGCAGACATATTATCATACAGGTCCCCATCATGATGATATCATGCTTGGAATGATGCCACACATCATTCACCTGATCAGAGAACCCAGCAATAAGCATATCTTTACAAATATGACCTCTGGATTTACATCCGTGACAAATCAATTTTTGAGAGTCGTTGTCCAAGATACATTGGATTTTTTGAGACAGGAAAAGATCCAGATGGTTGAGTATCCAGATTTTTTTGAAACGGGACACATTTTCAAGTGGGATAAGGACGTATACCACTACTTGGATAAGATCGCAAATAATGACCTGATCGGTCAAAAAAGAGGCCTATCACATAGGGTCGTACGATCAATTGTTAGTATCTACAATATAGCTAATAAAGATCAATTGAGTGAAACGATCCTTGAGATCATCAGAGAACTTGAAGGTTATTATGATGGACAAAAAAATTCCAAGGAAATACAGAAATTAAAAGGTATGATACGTGAATTTGAAGAGGAGCTGGTGTGGGCAAATTATGGAGTACGCGTGAAGGATGTTCACCATCTTCGTCTAGGGTTCTATCAAGGAGATATCTTTACAGAAGAGCCTCAGCACAGTAGAGATGTCACTCCGGTATTGGAACAATTAAGGAAATTCAAACCAACGGTCATCTCTCTCGCGATGGATCCAGAGGGTAGTGGGCCAGATACTCATTATAAGGTTTTACAGACCATTGCGCAAGCTGTAAGAAAATGGGGGGAGGAGTCTGACCTATCTAATTTGAGGATCTGGGGCTATAGAAATGTTTGGTATAGATTTGATCTTGCAGAAGCTGACATCATTGTTCCAGTCACTCTTAATTCAATGTCAATTCTGAATTCCACCTTTATGAATTGTTATTTAAGCCAAAAAGATGCCTCTTTCCCCAGTTACGAATATGATGGTCCCTTTTCTGAACTGTCCCAAAAGATATGGGTCGAACAGCACCATGATCTACAATTACTACTTGGTAGAGATTATTGGTACCGAAATAAAAACCCCCATCTAAGAGCAGTTCATGGGGCAGTATATTTAAAAGAGATGGATGTAGATACCTTCTTAGGAGTTGCTAGAAAGATAGAGGACTCCACTGAGGTCTCAGAGGTATTGAAGAATTAGGTTAATCTAGCCACTGGATTTACTTTCATTTGCTGCTTGAACCTTTTTCGCCAAATGAAAGATATAGAACACCGATCTTCTAATTTCCTCCTCCGAACATAAATTACAGAAGCCTTTTGCTGGCATTGCGCCATTATCGCCTTGCTTGCCCTCCCAGACACTCTTGAATAACTCATCAATGCCTTTTGAGGCAGCATTGTCCCAATATTCCTTTTCCTCTAATAGCACAGCTCCATTGGTGCCATACATATGACAACGAAAACATGCGATCGCCCATATGGATTCTCCAACGGTTATATCTTTACGAGTAAGGGTCTTGTACTCTTCCGATTCATAGATGTTTACTGCTTGCTTCTTCTCACATCCAATTAAAGACATTAATACAATAATCAAGATGTAAAAACAGACATTCCTTATTTTTTCATTCATTGGTATTCTATGTTAGTTAGATATGTTTATATGATGGTAGCTATATGTTCAATCGATCTATTGAACACCAGATCTTAAAATATCATGAATGTGAACGATACCATCTGGTCTTTTCAAACTTTGATCGGAAAATACAAATAAACTTGTTATGGAATATTTCTCCATTAATTCAAGTGCGGATATGGCCAAGGTGTCTGAAGAGACCCATTTCGGGTCTTTTGACATTAGAAATTCTGCTGTCTTGTGTAAAATATCATCACCAATCTTCTCCAACCCCCTTCTAATATCTCCATCAGTAATGATTCCTATCAGGGTACCTTCGTCATCTATTACCCCAGTTAGTCCGAGTCCCTTTTCTGAGATATTGAACAATGCATCTTTGACACTGGAATTGCTGAAAATGAAGGGTATGTCGTCTCCCTTGTGAGTTAGATGATCTATTGTAAGTAATAAGCGTTTTCCAAGTATCCCACCAGGATGAAGCTCGGCAAAGTCTTCCTTATTGAATCCTCGAAGTTCGAGAAGTGAAACTGCAAGAGCATCTCCCATCGCCAGTGTGGCAGTTGTGCTTGCAGTTGGAGCAAGGTCCAAGGTGCAGGCTTCTTTATCAACAGATGTATCCAGGTAGATATCTGCTTCCTGTGCAAGAGTAGAATTCTGTCTTCCGATCAGGCCAATGATCATAACGCCTTTCTTCTTGAGAGATGGTAATATCTGTATTAGCTCCATGGTCTCACCACTATTGCTGACGATCAGTAGAATATCATCTCCCGTTATCATTCCTAGATCACCATGGGTCGCCTCTGCGGGATGCACAAAATGTGATGGCGTGCCTGTCGAGGCCATCGTGGAAGCGATCTTTTGTGAGATCAATCCAGATTTCCCCATCCCCGACACGATCAATCTTCCATTGCATTGGATGATCTTTTGTATTGCAGACTCAAATAGGTCATCAATGCGTCCCTCAATTTGGGATACCGCCTCGGCCTCAATTCTAATGACTTCTTTCGCTATTGTTTTGATCTTAGATGAATCCATTATCTAAAATTTAATACCATTAACTTTAAGCCCTGTTTAGTTTATCTCTCAAAAGATCATATCATGATAAATAGAATAATACCAATAATGTTTCTAAATATACTCTTGTTTGGGTCAAATCTAAGAGTTGGCTCCACTGCACCTGATTTTCAGTTAAGGAACCAAGATGGTATCCTACATAGGCTTGATGATTATAAGGGGAAAAAACTGGTTGTGTATTTTTTTCCAAAGGCAGAGACACCCGGATGAATCAAGCAGGCTTGCGGGTTCCGTGACAAGTTTGATGATTTTCAAGACCATAACATCTCCATACTTGGCGTTAGTTTTGATTCTGAGAGAACATTAAGATCATTCAAGGAAAAATATGAACTTAATTTTGATCTTTTATCTGATGCTGATAGAGTAATGGGAGAAGCCTACGCTGTTAATAAATGGTTTTTATTTCCCTCAAGAAAGACATTCCTCATAGATGAAAAAGGAATGTTAGTTCATATCTTCGATGAGGTTAATTTGCATAGTCATCCAGATGACATCTTAAAATTTTTCGATCATAAATAATAGGTTAATGCTTATGAAGATATCCATAGAATATTGTTCCATGTGAAATTATTTGCCTAGGGCTTCCAGTCTGGAAGTTGAATTAAAAAAGAACTTTCCTCAGGTAGATGTTTCGCTCATATCCAGTGGGGGTGGTGTGTTTGAGATCTGTCTAGATGATAACCTCATCTTCTCCAAAAAATCTTTAAATCGTTTTCCTGATGATGGAGAGATAAAAGATCTCATAATGGACAGACAAAAATAGTTTGATCGCTAAAATCAAGCACGACGATCAAATATATGATCTTGATATGGATGCGGGTGTGGACCTATCCATAAATAATGACTTTTCTGGAAATACACCAATATTCTATGGTGCTGACCAGCCTAGGATAGAGCCTGAATGTGCTGGTGATTTTATTGGTGATGTTAGACAGGGTGGAAGTTGCAATGTTCCTATTGTATCCTTTAACATACATTGTACAGGTACTCATACTGAGTGCATTGCTCACATAATTGATTCTGAAGAGAGGATATCAGATGTGTGTCCCAAAGGTCTCATTCCCGCTTGCATCATAACGGTAGAGCCAGAGAAAGCAAGTTCTATTGACGAATCATACCATTGTGACATCTTAGATGATCTTGTGATCAGCAAACATGCAATTAGAAAAAAGTTATCAAGTACCTATGATGCCTTGATCATACGAACACTGCCGAATGATCGATCAAAACTGTCTAGAAACTATGATGAACGACCCGCACCATTTTTCACCAATGATGCAGTGGATCACATCAATGAATTGGGTGTAAAGCATTTATTGGTTGATGTACCTTCCATTGATAAGGCAAATGACGGTGGCAGACTAGGCAATCATAGAACATTTTTTAAGCATGGAGATACCATATCTGAATTATTATACATCCCTGATGATATTTTGGATGGATTTGGTTTCTTACAGATCCAGATCCCAAATTGGAGTCTGGATTCAGCGCCAAGCAGACCCATCTTCTTTCCTGTTTAATATTCGTTTTTCAGATCAGTGGGTTAAGCATTAGTTTTACTATATGAATAATATTATTTAAGGATATTTTACTATGAGCGATAATGTAAAAAGTGTGATCACTTGTGACCTTGATGGTAAGGTGGAAACATTTAGTGAAGGAGCTACCACTCTTTTTGGATATAGCCAAGAAGAGGTTGTTGGCAAGATGCGAGTCAGTGATTTCAGTGATGGACAAGTTGTCCTGGGTCATGTCGTTGGCTGGTTGGATGAATCGGTCAAAAAAGGCAAATGGGAAGGTGACACCACCTTCATTCGAAAAGATGGTAGCGAGTTCCCAGCCCGTATAAAGATCACACCAACCAAGGACAAGGAAGGCAATCATATTGGATATTGTGGAGTGACGAATCCTCTAGATGATAAGACATCTGATGAGGTAAGACCCAAGATCGATCTTATGACCAAGATATTTACTTGGGTCGTGATCATGAGACTACCATTTCTATCTGCGACCATGGTACCGATCTTTGTAGGTGCTGCTGTTGCAAACCTCGCAGGTTTCACTGTGGATTGGGGCTGGCTTGGTCTGACCCTGTTGGGTGGTTCATTGCTTCATATTGGCACAAATACATCTAATGATTATTATGACCATATAAGTGGGACCGATGAGTTGAACTATAATTACAGTAACGTGGGTTTGAATGGTGGCAGTCGTAGTATCCAAATGGGACTGATATCACCCAAGGGAATGCTCAAAGTTGCCATAGTCACATTTGCGCTCAGTGCTGTTGTTGGTATTCCACTCATATTGAAGGCTGGAATGCCAGTCCTTTGGCTAGGGTTGATCGGATTCTTGTCAGGTCTATTCTATACCGCACCTCCTTTTCGTTTCTCATCAAGAAAGGGATTGGGTGAATTGATCATAGGTCTCAATTTTGGTCCTCTCATGGTTGCAGGTAGCACATTGATACAGACCGGTCAACTTCTTCCAGAAGCGTTTTTGGCAGGGATTCCGATCGGATTACTTGTTGCCGCAATTGTATATATCAATGAATTTCCAGATCATGATAGTGATAAGCAGACAGGAAAGGACACACTGATCGTTGTTTTGGGACCCGAGAAAGCTAGAACTGGATATGTATTTTTGGTTGTTGGAGCATTTCTGAGCATTGTCGTGCTGGCATTGAATGGAACCTTTCCCCAGCTGACCTTGATATCATTATTGGCAGCATATTTTGGTGTAACATCAATACAGACCCTGTATAAGTACTATAATGATCGTCTTCTTCAGCCTGCGAATTGGGGGACCATTATAATGCACAATGCCACAGGCATACTTTTTTGTCTTGGGATATGGCTAGGTACATCTGTAGGTCCTCTATAAAGTTTCAAATTATTAGAGCATAATGATAAAAAGCCCCTTATGAAGGGGCTTTTTATTTGTATTGAATGAAAATATGATGTAATATACTTACGAGCAACTTACGAGTATTAAATCAATAGGATCATCCAATGAAGAACATATTTAAAAAACAAGAAAGGTCTTCCATATCTGTGATTCGTGCCGTCAATAGGATCAATGGTCATCTAAACAAGGAGACATCTCGCTCTATTGTTTGGGATGGAAGGTCGATAACGCATTCATCGATTACCTCATGAACAAACCTCTGTCTCCAAAATTGAAGAAGTTTTTGAATCTCATTCAGAGATTCACATTGCTTCATGGGCAACCTCCATCTTATGAAGAGATAATGGTCAGCCTAGGATTTGATTCATTGGGGACAGTGAACTGGTATGTAAAGACCTTGGAAGACCAAGGTCATCTGTCACGTGTAAAAGGCCCCAACGGCAAGCGGGCGCTCATTTTAACCCACAAAGAGCACGCCACAACTACAAAGGCTCGTTTGCCGCTTCTGGGCCTTATTGCAGCAGGAGAGCCTATTGAGGCATTAGAAAACCCTGAGATGGTCGATGTCCCACCATCATTGTTGCATCCAGATCATTATGTTCTACAAGTGAGGGGCAATTCCATGATCGATGAACATATTCATGATGGGGACTATATTGTTGCCAAAAAGACCAGTACTGCTCATTCTGGACAGATCGTGGTAGCCTTGATCAATGGAGAGGCGACCCTTAAATGTTATGTCAATGGATCGAGTGGTGTGGAACTCCACCCCAGAAATCCAGATTTTCCAGTTATAAAAGTTGATTCTAAAGATGATTTTCATATCAATGGTGTGCTTCTCTATTCCTTTAGGAATTATTTGAACTAGGCACACCATGCATGATTGAAAGAGACGTCTTCCACATACGTCTTAAGAACATAGAACTACAGGCCGAGCGTCTGATAGACCCTTGTCTGAGAACGCGCCCCGTTGCAATCATTTCATCCTCTCATCAAAATGGAAGTATTGTCTGTCTTTCTGATGAGGCAAAGGAAGAGGGACTCGCACTTGGGATGAAGGTCTCTGTGGCAAGAAAAATGAATCACGCAGTCCAACTCCTACCTTATAATCATTCTCTCTATGAACGTATTCATCACTATGCATACCGATCTGTATCATTGTTCACACCTACCGTGGAGCCTCAAGGAATTAGTGAGTTCTTTCTGGATATGCATGGAATGCGGTCTATTAGGGCAGACATCCAGGATACAGGACTTTCCATCATAGATCGTGTTCGAGATCAGACAAGTCTTTCTGCGGTCGTGGGCATAAGTGCGAACAAATTGGTAAGTCGTATTGTGACCTCTGTCATTCCAGACCGTATATATAAAGTAGAGAATGGGAGAGAATCTCAATTCCTTTCACCTTTGAGACCATCTGTACTACCAGTGGTAAAGGAGGGTCATGTTCATCGAATATTAAAATTCTTATGGATCGATCATATTGGTCAGATCCAATCCATAGCAGTAAGGCCAGATCATTTTCGTATCTTTTTTGGTAACCATGCACCCGTACTTGACAAAGAATCAAAAGGGTATGATACCTGCCCAGTAAGACCAATGAAAATCAAAGATCATATCTTGGAGCAGACGATCCTATCAAGTGACACCAATGATAGAGATATGCTCCATGCACTAGTAAGAGATCTATCAGATAAAGTGGCATTTAAGTTGCGACAAAGAAGGCAATTGGCCGACAAGGTTCGATTGGAGATCCACTACGTAGATGGTCATAAACGGCAACGAATGGGGTCATTTACGCGAATTGATGATGTGTCTGTCATGCATGTCTGTAAAATATTATTTGATGGTGCAAATGAACGTCGAAATCGTGTGAGGGCCATATTGGTAGATGTATGGGAATTCCGTCCATATGTTAGTCAGGGAGATCTGTTCTCTAAAAGAGATGACCGCATTATGTCGCTATCCAATGCAATAGATGAGATTCGGTCAAAATTTGGAGTTCAGAGCCTACAAAATGCCAACGTTTTGCAAGCCTTGATGTGTGATCAATGTTCGTCCACCTGAACATTCATTCCATCTATTCTGCCATGAGAGGTCTGTTGTCATTGTCGGAGATGATGAACCTTGCCAGAGCATGTTCAATGGATACACTGGCCCTAACGGATGTGAATGGCCTGTGGGGATTTATTCGTTTTGTTCAGCATTGTCGCTCTGCAGGCATTCATCCCATTGCCGGAGTTAATCTGATCACACATCAACAAGAGATATTGATATTGGTCGAGAATCAGAATGGTTACGAGAATCTCTGTAGAATAATATCCGACGTTCATGATGACCCCAAAAAGGATATCTCTGATATTTTGAGAAAATATTATTCTGGACTTTTTGTATTGGGGCATGACACCACAACATTAACAGCATTATCCCGTTTCATACCTGACACTCATCTTTTCATTGAACTCAGGCCAGATTTACAAGAATCAACTATGAAAAAATTGTCGAAGGAGTTGAGGCTTGAGATCGTCGCTACGGGAGATGTCTATTTCAAGCATCAAAGTGATCATCAAACGCATATGATCCTTCGCGCGATCGATCGTAACAGTACATTGAGTCAATTAGACCCTATGGAGCATAGATCAGATCAGCATTGGTTCAGGAATGAGGCAGAGATGGTGCAACTTTTTCCTAATAGTCTGCATGCATTGAATAATAGTCGATACCTAGCAGATCGATGCAAGACCGATTGGTCATTCATCAATACCATTTTCCCTGGTCTTTCTCTAAAAGATACACATCGATCCAATAGGAAACTTGAGCATGAGGTATGCCTAGGTGCTAAAAAACGCTATGGTGAGATCAATGATCAAATAAGGCATCGAATTGATCATGAGTTGAATATCATCCATCAGAAAGGATTTGCGCCCTACTTCCTCATTGTAAAGGATATTGTCACACAGACCCGGGCCACGATCGGTCGAGGATCTGCCGCTGCTTCAATAGTGAGTTACTGTCTTTTCATCACTCAGGTCGATCCTCTAAGATATGGACTTCGTTTTGAGAGATTTATTCATCCAGAGCGAGAGGATATGCCAGATATCGATGTGGATTTTCCCTGGGATGAGCGAGACGATATATTGGACTATGTTTTCAAAAGATATGGTAAGAAACGTACGGCCATGGTCGCTAGCCAAGTTTTTCTCAAACCTCGATCTGCAATTCGAGAGGTGGGGAAGGTGCACGGATTGTCCAATGAGGAGATCAGGACGATCACCAAGCGTATTGGTTGGCATTCCTCAAATAAGAATCTACACCACTGGGTCAAGAATGATACTCGATTTTCAAATGTGGACATGGATGATACTATTGTCAATGTATTGCAAGAAAGCGAGAAGATAATAGGGGTGCTTCGTCATATATCAGTTCATCCAGGTGGAGTGGTCATTGTACCTGATGATATTCGAAGATACACTCCGGTCTTGATGGCCCCAAAGGGTGTTCAGATCGTAGAGTGGGAGAAAGATCAGGTAGAGGACTCAGGTCTCTTAAAGATAGATCTATTAGGTAACCGTAGTCTAGCAGTGGTTCGAGACACGATTCGTCACATCAACCTCAATCATGGAGATGGTGCACTACAAAGCAAATACTTGGACTATCACCATATACAGCCTATTGGCGATGAGAGGACTGAAAAGCTCATGAGTGCAGGCAGGACCATGGGTGTCTTTTATATTGAAAGCCCTGCCACTCGACAACTCTTGTCAAAGGCTGGTGTCGTGGATTTTGAGCACGTGGTGATCTATTCATCCATAATTCGTCCAGCCGCCAACCGATATACGAATTTGATGCTGTCTAGAATACATGGTCAGAAATGGGATCTTATTCATCCTGATCTGGAAATTTTAAGAGAGAGTTATGGCATCATGGTATATGAGGAGCAGGTCACCATGGTCGTCATGACAATGGCAGGATTGGGCTACGCGGATGCAGAGGCACTTAGAAAGGCAATGAGCCGCGATTCCATGCAACACCTCATTCCCTCATGGAAGCAGAGGTTTATCAAAGGCGCACGCCATCGAGGTTATTCATCCAAGATGATAGAATGCACATGGGACATGATCTCATCTTTTGTGGGTTATTCCTTCTGTAAACCACACTCTGCGTCATACGCGATGCTGTCCTTTACTTGTGCCTATCTCAAGGCTCATTTCCCTGCGGAATTTCTAGCGGCCGTCATATCCAATCAGGGTGGTTATTATTCATCTTATGCCTATATGAGCGAGGCACGTAGATCTGGAGTTCAAGTATTGCTCCCAGATATCAATAAGAGTCATTATGAATGGCGTGGTGGTCATGATGTTATGCAGATGGGTTTCATGGCTATCAAAGGTCTCAGACAAAAAGCCATTCACATGATATTGGATGAACGCAAGGCAGGAGATTTTAATTCTCTAGATGATTTTTTATTCCGTGTTGAACTTGACCTGGCCGATGCCATGACCTTGACCAATGCAGGTTGCTTCAATGCGATAGCACCAAGATCAGATCACCAGGAAATAGCCTATCAGGTGGCTGGATTTTATCTTCAGACAGGCTCTAGAAGGCCGCTTGAGCTCAATCCCTTGGGCCAGACTCTCACAGAAGATGATAGATACCGTTTGGAACTTCAAGTATTTGGTTTTCCTGTATCTGTCCATCCATTGGCCAGATACAGACCTCTGCTCAGCCATAGGATCAAATATGCAAGAGATATCTCCCATTATATTGGTAGGTCCATCTATTTGATAGGTGTGTACATTACACGAAAAGAATCTAGGACACGGAAATCTGAGCCCATGGAGTTTTTGACATTGGAAGATGAGTCTGATATATACGAGTGTGTCCTATTTCCCAATGTGTTCAAGGAGTTTGG
>Ga0208639_1000860_pt1 | contig 21637 bp, 23 predicted proteins | sample ETNtaG_33_FD_185772 | JGI IMG/M metagenome (GOLD analysis project Ga0208639, IMG submission 185772) | Marine microbial and viral communities from oxygen minimum zone, Eastern Pacific Ocean - ETNP201310SV76 (SPAdes) (version 2) | ecosystem: Environmental > Aquatic > Marine > Oceanic ...
CCGATGCACCATGGAGTCCCACCGTCTTTGACGATCTGATCACTGAGTGCAATCAGTTCCTCCATGGTTTTTGGAATTTCATAACCGCCGGCTTCAAAGTTCTCCGGTACATACCAAACCAGTGATTTCACATTGACGTTATAGAAAAAACCGTAGAACTGATCCTTACCGCTTTTGTCTGCATAAGTACCGAGATCAACCCATGATGATCCTGCGGCATAATTTTCCCGGACCCAGTTTTCCACATCACTGCCCAACGGAACCAATCCGCCAATGGCCGCCATATTCGCTGCAAGCCCAGGCTGTGGGAATGCTGCCAGGTTGGGAGGGCTTCCTGCCTTTATATCGATCACGATCTGCTGTTCAAAACTGTCCGAACCTGCATAATCCACCTTGGCTCCAGTGGCTTTTTCAAAATAAGCGTTTACTGCATCATAACTGTCTTTGTCTCCTGTCAGCCAGGGACCGGCAATGGTCACCGTTTGGCCGCTTAAATTCGGGCCTTTGTATTCTCCTGCTGTTAAACCCGACGCCATGGCAATCGTTAACAGAGCTCCCAACATGCCTTGAATGATTTTTCTCATTTCGCTTCTCCCATTAGAGATCATGAATACAGGCGATCATTCCTCGCCAAGAAATCCTGATTTTTCCAAAACGTTTTGGAAAATGATTCAACAGGTATAAAAACTACGTTAGAGAAGTCCTAAGACGCTGTCAAATAAATAATCAAGCCCCTTGGAGAACGAACCTGCTAGGATATATGAAACATTCATTGACTTAAGCGCTTTTTCATGAAGACATTTCCAAATAATTTTCATTGGGGAGTATCGACTTCCAGTTATCAAATTGAAGGCGGAGTCCATCAAGGAGGACGTGGAGAGAGTATTTGGGACCGCTTTTCCAGCCTTCAGGGTCGGATTGCGGATAGCAGCAACGGAGAAATCGCATGCAATCATTACCATTGCTGGGAAGAGGACCTCTGCCTGATCAGCGAACTCGGAGCAGGAGTCTACCGATTCTCTACGGCATGGCCCAGGATCCAGCCGCGTGGAAGCGGCAAATTCAATGCGGAAGGCCTTCAGTTCTACAGCAAGTTGGTGGATGGTCTGCTTTCCAGGGGAATCGAACCTTGGCTCTGCCTTGACCACTGGGACTTGCCTCAGTTGCTTCAGGAACAAGGCGGTTGGTCGAATCGTGATACAGTCATGCGGTTTGTCGAATACGGTTGGAGAGTCGTGGAGGAACTGGGCGACCGGGTGAAACATGTGATTCCCCACAACGAACCGAATGTACTTTCCATCCTTGGTCACGGAATGGGTATCCACGCCCCGGGCCTTCGTGATGCCGCATCCTGTTTCGCGTCGGCCCATCACCTCAACCTCAGTCACGGGATGGCCTCGAAGGAATTGAAGATCTGTCGCTCTGATCTTCAACTGGGGCCTGTGGTTTCACTTCAACCGGTGGTGGAAGTGGATCGTGATTCCAAGGCAGCAGAGAGATTGGATGCATTATGGAACCAAATGTTTCTCGATCCAATTTTTTTCGGGACTTATCCTGAAATCCTACAGGAGGAACTCAAACCCTGGATTCAAGAAGGAGATTCTGAAATCATCCAGATCGAACCTGATTTTTTTGGACTCAATCACTACACCGTGATGCGAGCCCAAAGCAGCAAAAAGTCTGTGTTGGGAGTTAGTATCATGGAAACACCTGCTGGACTGCCAGTGAATGACAGCGGATGGGAGATCCGCCCGGAAGGGATTCTGGAACAATTGCTTGATTTCCAAAATCGCTATGGAGGCGTTCCCATCTACATCACAGAAAACGGCTGTTCCTGTCCAGACCACCCCGACACTTCAGGAAAGGTCCAGGATCCGCAAAGGTCAGCCTATCTCAGGGATTATCTTGACGCAGGTTTGGAAGCGATTGAGCAGGGCGTGAATCTTAAAGGGTGGTTCTTCTGGTCTCTGCTCGACAATTTCGAATGGGCAGAAGGTTACTCCAAACGCTTCGGGCTGGTCTATGTGGATTTCGAAACCCAGAAGCGAATCCCCAAAGAATCCTATCGGTTTGTCCAGAAATTGATCAGGGACAACGCCATTCCGGACTAAAAAGACTCAAGTTTTGGAAGCGTATAACTGATCCCAACTTGTGACTCAAAGGTGGAATCCTGGGTGATGATTTCAGATAGGGAATCCTCGACTATCTTCCGATGAAGAGATCAGGGTCCTTTTTTATTAAAGAAAATGCCTAGGCGGCCAATCTTTCGTATGCCAAACCCTGCTCACTGAAGACATGACAGCTTTCAGAATTGACACCAACAGAGATTTCCTGACCTTCCGTAACGACCTTGTCTCCCGGTGCGTGGACGGTTAATTCACTTCCATCCCGAGTGTTTACATACAGATAGGTTTCTCCACCAAGCCTCTCCACTGCGAATACCTTTGCTGTTATTTTCGCATCTCCATTGCCTTCAGGATCCAGATGTTCCGGCCGGACTCCAAAATGGACCGGCGCTCCGGTCTGGGCATTTTCATTGGGATTGCAAAGAACTTTCACTTTTTGCTGACCTTGCAGTTCCACTTCAAGCGCTTTGTCAGAGATGCCTGAAATTTTTCCTTCCATCAAGTTCATGGCCGGGGAACCAATAAAGCCTGCAACAAAGAGGTTGGCAGGATTGTGGTAGAGATCCAGAGGACGACCAATCTGCTCTACATAGCCATCGCGGAGGACGACGATTTTGTCAGCCATCGTCATCGCCTCAACCTGGTCATGGGTGACATAGATCATGGTTGCATTCAACTTCTGGTGAAGTTTCGTCAATTCGATACGCATCTGGACCCTAAGCTTGGCATCCAGGTTGGAAAGCGGTTCATCGAAGAGGAACACTTTCGGTTCTCGAACTATCGCTCTTCCGATGGCAACCCGCTGGCGTTGTCCACCTGAAAGTTCTTTGGGTTTACGTTGAAGCAGTTCGGTGATCTGCAGGACTTCTGCGGCCTCCTGAACCCTTTTCTGGATGAAATCCTTCTTTGCTTTTGCCAGCCGAAGGCCAAAAGACATGTTTTCAAAAACCGTCATGTGCGGATAAAGTGCATACGACTGGAAAACCATTGCAATCCCACGTTTGGCAGGAGGCAAATGTTCGACCCGTTCCCCGCCGATGCTGATTTCGCCATTATTCACATCTTCCAACCCGGCAATCAAACGTAATAGGGTGGACTTGCCACATCCTGAAGGACCAACAAAGACCATGAATTCATTGTCTTCCACCCGGAGGTCCACTCCATGGATTACTTCATTGTCGCCAAAACTTTTGGAAACGGATTGCATATCAACGTCTGCCATAATTTTCTCTATATTATTTATGATTTTTTTGTTTTAAGGCAATCGTAAACGAATTGATTCAGGATTTCAAAATAATTCATGATAAAGACATGACTGGAATCCTGAATTCCTGGGTGAGGTCAGGAAGGAGGCAGACTGGTTTCACGGATCACGAGCTCCACATCCCGGATTTCCTGAAAGGTTTCTGGATCTGCACCACCGATGACTTCCAGCAGAATTTCTACCACTCGCTTTCCCGCATCTCTGGCAAATGGACGAAGTACACTGAGAGGAGGACGGTGAATCCTAGCAATCTCAAGGTCGTCATAACCAATCAACGCAACATCCCTGCCCGGAACCAGATTCAGTTCCTGAAGACCATTCAGAATGCCGTTGGCTACCTCGGTTTGAAACACGATTGCCGTGGGCGGATTTTCATTTTTAAATAATTCCAAGGTCCAATGATAACTGGAAGAGGATAAATCTTTGTGTTTCCAATACCGGATCAAGTTTGGATCCAATTCCAGTCCACAAATGGAATGTCCTGATTCGTAACCCTCCCGACAATTGACGGGAAACATGAATCCAGGTTCACCGTTGAGCAGCGCGATTCTTTGATGACCTAGGCCTGACAGGTAGATACAGGCTTTTTCAAAAGCCTTTTTACCGTCCATGTCGACAAATGCATAAGGGCGGGACTCACGGGTCCTCCCATAAAGCACAAAAGGGAACTCATGATCGAGTAGATAACTGACCCGAGGATCCTGTTCCCGGATCAACGTCAGGATCATGCCGTCGACCCGCTTACCTTCCACCATACGACGAATCGACTGCATCTCATGCTCTTCATCGCTCGCCACTCCTAAAATCAGTTCGTATCCGGCACGGGTGATTTGATTGCTGATCCCAGCAAGCAGGTCAATAAAAAACGTGTCACTGAAATAATTCTGCTCTGGTGTGATCACAATCCCGATGGTTTCAGTCTTGCCTTTCTGAAGCCTGCGGGCTACTGGATTGGGCTGGTATCCGTGAAGCCTGGCGGTTTGCTTGACCCTTGCCCTTGTAGCAGCATTGACATCCGGATAATCACCAAGCGCCCGGGAAACCGTCGTAGGAGAAAGTTTGAGCAGTTTTGCAAGTTCCTTGAGATTGATTGTCATATTGTGAAAGTTCCAAGTTAGAACAAGGGCTGGTCCACACTTTTTCCTACTAAAGATGCAATTGAAAAATAGAATACAACCCCATTCCCAAAACGTTTTGGGAAGAGCTAAGGAGATCCTTGGGCATCAAGTCAAGCATGTGGATGCGTTTGCCCGTAGTTCCTGTGAATGTTATAAATAGGAAAAGGGTCTTTAGAGGAAGGGCCTTTAGAGGAGAATTGACGAGGAAGGATGCGAGGATATTATGGAATCGGGCTCGAGCAGTCGAGCAAACCGATGAATGCCGGGAACCTGTTCCGCACCGCACATGCGTTTGGAGCAAGTTTTCTGTTCACAGTCAATGCAACCTACTCGGTCAAGGATGCAAAATCCGACACATCCATAGCTCCACGGAACATCCCCTGGTTCGATTATGATTCTGCTTCGTCGCTCAAACTTCCAAAAGGATGTCTGTTGGTGGGAATTGAGATTCATGAAGAAGCAGTCGAGCTTCCTGTATTCCGTCATCCTATTAATGCGGCCTATATTCTTGGCCCAGAAATGGGTTCTTTGAGTCCTGACGTAGTAGAACGCTGTTCGACCCTGGTCAGGATTCCCACCCGGTTTTCCTTGAACGTGGCCACCACCGGAGCAATTGTGATGTATGATCGGTTACGCTGCCTGGAAAAACACGGGGAGCGCCCGGTCAGCATCTTGGGTGAATCCCTTCCTCCGTTGACGCACGTCCAGGGAGGTCCAGTGAAGCGGAATAAAAAAAATCCGGAGATGGAATGAGCTTACAGGGTTAAACTTTCTGCATCAATGAGCAGATAACTAAAAACAACCTTCATAAAAAAAAAATCATGTCAGAAATCAAACGTTTCAAAGTTGGAGAGAGGATGAGTCAGGCCGTGGTACACGGAGAAACCGTATACACCGCAGGGCAGGTGGCTCAATCTGCTCCCGGTGCTTCTGTGGCAGAGCAGACCCGTGGAATACTGGCTCAAATCGATGACCTCCTCCGTGAGGCCGGTACCGACAAATCTCGGTTGCTTTCGGCCAGCATCTGGCTCAGTGACATTTCAACATTCAATGAAATGAACGGCGTCTGGGACACATGGGTAGTTCAGGGGCAGACCCCTTGTCGAGCCTGTGTTGAATCGAAGCTTGCAGCACCGCAGTTCACTGTTGAAATTTCGGTCATCGCCGCACTCTGATTGTCAGAAAGACCTTGAACAATGCGGATTCTGATTCTGGGAGCCGGGGTTGTAGGCCTTACCTCTGCCTGGCACCTGCTCAAAGAAGGACACGAAGTAACAGTCATTGACCGTGCATTGCCGGCTCAGGGAGGTGCGAGTTTTGGAAATGCAGGATTGATTGCTCCAGGACATTCCTTTGCCTGGGCCTCTCCGAAGGCTTTGAAGATTTTACTGAAATCCCTCTATCGACAGGATCAGGCATTCCGCATGCGTTTTCCTTCAGACCTCCAACTCATACGTTGGGGTCTGCGTTTTCTCGCCCAATGCAATAGCAACGCAGCCAGAAGCAACACCCTGGCCAAGCACCGACTTTGTCTTTATTCCCAAAAAATCCTTCAGGAGATGGTGGATGAGCTTGGGATCCCTTTCGAACGACGTCAAGGAGGATTGCTTTATCTACACCGCAGTCAAGAATCCTTGGAGATGGGTTCGGCAAATATGAAAATTCTTGAAGAGGATGGGCTGCCGTTGGAAGTCGTGGACCCTGACCGGGCTTCCGAAATTGACCCCTGCCTGAAAAAAGTCCGGCATCGTTTCGCGGGTGGAATTTACATCCCTGGAGATGAATCTGGTGACTCACTTCTTTTTACCGAGGCCTTGACTCAAGCATGCGAAAAAATGGGAGGGAAATTCATTTTCGGCCCCAGCATCCGTTCCATAGAAGCCAATCAGCACCATGTGGAGCGTGTGGTCACCCATCAAGGTGATTTCGAGGCCGATCTTTATCTGCTTTGTCTGGGATGCTGGAGTCCCAAACTGACCCGCCCCCTGGGAGTGCATTTACCCATTTATCCGGTCAAGGGATATTCCATCACCTTCCCGATTCAAAACGAAGAGGATGCCCCACGTATGGGAGGTGTCGATGAAGATCACCTGTTGGCTTATGCCCCAATGGGGAAACGGATGAGGCTCACCTCCTATGCCGAATTCGCAGGCTATGACACCCGTCACCAACCTAAGGATTTCGAACTGATGGTTGAAAATGCAAAAAGCCTTTTTCCTGATGCCTGTGATTATGAGCAGCCTTCCTATTGGGCCGGGCTGAGACCAATGACCCCAGAGGGATTTCCCATTTTCGGTACGGGAAAACACCACAACCTCTATTACAACACCGGTCATGGACACATGGGCTGGACCATGTCCTGTGGTTCAGCAAAAATCCTTGCGGACCTGATAGCAAGCCGGAAGCCGGAATTTGATATCAGTGCAATGGGGCTTCGTTGAGATAACTTTCTGGCCGACTCCGTGCATCCCAGATTTCCAACATGGTTTCACCAGTGAAGCCCTTTTCGGAAGACGATGCAATAAATGAAAAAAGCCCCTCCCATCGATTCAAGTCCTTGCAAACGGACCTCATTATGGATGTTAATTCCTGTGCTTGTGTTGCTTTTTGCTTGTGAAGAACCAACCCGGCGTTACCTCAAAGCACGTTCACCCGAAGAGCTTAAAACGGGTGCCTATGACATGTGCGGCAGAGATTATAAAGTTTTGAGTTATGAAGATGATACGGCACTGGTTGAGTGCCTTGCACCGTTGAAGGGAAACTGAGATCAACTTTTGATAAAAGATTTGATCATCACTTGCCTTTAAATCCAAAGATACACTTAGAGGCTTTGAAATCCTGCTCGCTTAATGAAAAGGCACTGCAGTCTTTTTGAATTTTCAAAGTTTGAACGTCTTTTCCACTCCTAGGTATCGACATCGACAACATATGAACGGTAGTCAAATTGTCGGTACCGGTAAAGTTGATGGTAACACTACCATCAGCTGAACAATCCCCCTTTTTTTCAAAGGCCCAAACCGTCAGTTCAGTAGTTTTGTCCAGCGTTTGATCCGTGGAACCACAATCAACGGGGCCATAGACGCTGACTTCCACCTCGACTTTTCCCTCACTGCAGGATTGAAGCAGGAGAGCAAAAAAGAGGATGAGGAGAACTGTAAAATCAAAGAATCGTTTTTTCATTGATGAGTCAAATACCTCATTTGGCTGATATAAATCAAGTCTTCAAAACACATTCAACCCTCCATCAGGAGATTTCAGCCAGTGTTGGGCAGAATCAGTCCAAAGATGTGCCATCGGTTTGATCCAATCGGTGGTTTCAAATGTACCCGAGGTCAGAAACACACCTGGACGGCCCTCAATGGTCCCATAAAACGAATTCCCGCAATCGATACAGAAATACAGATTCACCCTATTACCTGATTCTCCCTTTCGGCTGTATTGTTTCATCCTGCTCAAATCAAGATCCACCTGTTCCTGCCGGAATTCAAGCCAGACCAGAAACGCACTGCCGGACATTTTCTGGCACTCCCTACAATGACAGGCAAAAACCGTTTGAGGAAGACCGAGGCAACAAAAACGGTGCTTTCCGCACGAACATCCTCCTCCGACAGAGGTCATGGAGTTTCCAAAATTTGAAGTGTTTTCTCTGGAGTTCATGGTCTTGATTGGATAACAAGGCACGAAAGTCGCAGATTGATAATGAAACAAGTAAAAATCATGCGATGAGTAAGAAGATCAAAAAACGAAAAGGACTGGATCGCATCAAGAGCGTTCGCACTCCAAAAAATGTACCCCATGAAAAGAAATTTCTGGCTCTTATGGGGGATGAACTTCTGGACGAGGTCAGTCTCGAAATCGAAGTGATGGCGATCATGGATGAGAAGGATTCTGAAAATAAAACCAATTCAGGTTAATCAATTCAGAAAGGCTCAAACCGTAACTTCTGATTTCAATACTCCACCTTCCCCCTCAACATTTTCGAAACACCTCTTTTTTTCTTCTCTTCCAGACGTTTGAGTTTCGAACCGTGACTGGGTTTGGTGACTTTCCTAGGTTTTTCTTTCCTGTAAGCTCGCCCAATCAATTCATTCAGCCTTTCGATTCCGGCTTCTATGTTCTTTTCCAGACTCCTGTATTTTTGGGATTTGATGACGATCTCCCCAGATTTTGAGATACGGCGATCCTTCATTTTGAGCAGGCGTTGCTTGACCTCCTCAGTGAGTTCCGATGGATGGATGCTGAAACGAAGGTGGACCGCGGTGGAGACTTTATTGACATGCTGCCCTCCTGCTCCCTGGGCACGGATTTGGCTGATTTCCACATCAGCCACACTGATGTATTCTTTCATCTTATCAGATTAGAAAAATCGATCGAATCAAACCAAGGTCTATGGAGACCAAAAAATTTAGTGCGAATTGTCACTTTTTACGTTTGATTCGACTAAAATCAAGTTGGTTCTTCATCGCATCCGTGTTTGAGCTAGAGAATGATTCAGGCTATGATATTTCATGAATCCAAAACCGGATCTGGACCTTGAGAGGATTTCCGAAAAGGTTTTTGCATGGACTCTGCATTTTTTCAGTCACAAAGGAGATCGTCGATGAAAATGGAATGGTTTGAACTAGCATCACGCAGTATCATGGTGATGGACCAGGTGAACTCCTTTCGGGAGGATTCAGGTCAGCAATGGGGACCCGTCGTGGGTTCTACACTACGTGTCGTCAGCAGTGAGGCAATGGATTCACTGGAACAGGGATCTCAGGATTCAGGAGAACAGAATTCTGTCCTTCCCGACAATGAAGATGATCCAATTTATGAAGAGGTTTACGACCTGGAGAAGGTCTTCGGCTTCTTCCTAGAATACTGCCAGGACCGTAAAAATTACAGGCTTTGATGAGTGCTCAAGGAACCTTAGCTTTGAAAAAACAAGCTCCCAGCGAAAATCGATTTCACGAAGAGATCAATACCTTTCGCTCCAATCTCAGTGATTTCCGAACCAACCTAGGAAAACTCGGAATTTCTTGGGTAATACGATTGCTGATCTCTGTTTTTCTGCTGATAGGGCTTTATTACCTCTATTTCATCTGAGCAGATTCGAAAGGTTCAAGCTCGATGAAAGTTACTGAGAAACGGCGCCCTTGACCCGATCCAACTGCTCCTCCACCTGATCTCCCAAATCCTGGTCGGTAATCCAGTCCCAGAGGCCTTCCCAGGTATCAGAAAAGAATTCGGGAAGTCCCGTATTTTCCATCCAACCTAGCAAAACGTCTGTCCCCCATTCCTGATAACCTGCATAATAAGCAAAAAAAAGCAGGCCCAGAAAGATCAGAATACGGATAAGCCTCATGACTTCCAAAACTGATCAGGATTGAGCACAATCGTATCCTCCCGTTTCGGTCCGGTGGAAATGATGGATGCTGGAGCGCCCACCAGTTCTTCGATCCGTTTCAGATAATCGAGAAGACGCATTGGCAGATCGTTGTATTTCGTAAGTCCTGCAGTTTTTGTTTTCCAACCCGGCAATTCCTCATAGATCGGTTCAACGTCTTCATGGCCTTCAAAGGGGAAATCGGTATGGGTGCTTCCATCCGTCATTCGGTAACCTACGCAAAGTTTTAATGTTTCAAATTCGTCCAGAATGTCAAGCTTGGTCAACGCCAATGAAGTGATTCCATTCAGGCGCACGGCATAACGCACCAGCACAGCGTCAAACCAGCCGCATCTTCTTGGACGGCCGGTGGTTGCTCCAAATTCCTGCCCTACGCTTCGTAGGGAATCTCCGGTTTGATCAAGAAGTTCCGTGGGAAAGGGACCACTGCCGACCCTTGTGGTGTAGGCCTTGACGATACCGACCACATCGCTGATATGCCTTGGACCAATCCCTCCTCCTGCACAGGCGTTTCCAGACACCGTGTTCGAAGAAGTGACAAAAGGATAAGTCCCGTGATCTATATCGAGGAATGTCCCCTGGGCTCCTTCGAACAGCAGACGTCGACCTTTTTCAACAAGGGAGTTGACCAGAGTCGGGGTTTCCGTCACATAAGACTCAATTCGCTCGAAATATTCAAGGTATTCACGATGGATCGAAGCCGGATCAAAACACTGGTCAGAAGCATCGTAGAGGTGAGTCAGCATCGCATTTTTCTCGGCAATAATCTCCTCGAGCCTGTCCAGAAATTGTTTCGGATGTCGCAGATCTCCCATGCGGATTCCACGTCTTCCAACTTTATCTTCATAGGCTGGACCGATCCCTCGGCCCGTAGTACCAATTTTTTTCTCTCCTTTGCCTGCCTCGCGAAGTTGGTCGATGAGGCGGTGCCAGGGCATCACCAGATGACTCCGAGCACTGACATGCAGTGTTCCTTTGACTTCCACGCCGTTTTCACGAAGTTCCTCAATTTCCTTCAACAATTCCGGAAGGTCGATGACCACCCCGTTGCCGAGAATCGACATCGTATCCCGCAATATTCCTGAGGGAATGAGGTGGAGGATATGGGTCTGATCCCCAAACATGACCGTATGTCCGGCGTTATTCCCCCCCTGGTATCTCACCACTGCATCTGCCTGTTCCGTGAGCAGATCCACGATTTTGCCTTTGCCTTCATCCCCCCATTGGGTACCAACCACTACCAGTGCCGTCATTGAGTCTACCTTGCGATTAAATTGTTCATGCCTGTGCCCTGTTAATGAAAAAGATTCACTTTAAATTTGAATTGCTTCTGATTCGATCCTCTTCATCCCAAAGATGCAAAAAAGGCTCAAATGCTTCCCGAAAGCTGCCTTGCCCGTTGGTAAGCGCATTCCAGACCATCCCTGAGGTGATTCTCAACTTTTCCCTCACCAAATCGCTTCAGGGCGGCTTCAGTGGTTCCTCCTGGAGAAGTCACCCTGCGTCGAAGTTCTGCTGCAGATTCATCATTCTGCAGAAGCAGCGAAGCGCCTTTAAGGGTTTGTTTCACCAGAACTTCTGCCTGGTCTGCACGAAAACCCAGATTTTTTGCTGCTTCGATCATCTGTTCTGCGAGGTAAAAAAGGTAGGCTGGCCCACTGCCTGAAACCGCTGTGGCCGCGTCTACGGCATTTTCATCATCCACTTCAAGACACAATCCACAGGAACTGAGAAGCCGAACCACCCAGTCCCGACCTTCCCGGGTGACAGCTTCTGATGCATAAAAAACACTCATCCCCTCTCCCACCAGCGCGGGAGTATTCGGCATCACCCGAACCAGTTTGCGGATACCCAATCCTTCTTCAAGGGTTTTCATTGAGACTCCAGCCATTACCGAGATCAACAACGGGTCTCCTGCAACGAAAGGCTTGAGCTGAGGCATCAATGCAGAAGCCGACTGAGGCTTGACCGCCAGCAACATTGCATCCACTCTTGTAATTTCATCATCCAAATCAGCTTTTGCTCTGCAGTGGGTTTCCTGGACGAGCATCTCACGTCTCTGCTGATCCGGTTCAATCAACAGTGTTTGCTGGGCTGGAAGGATCCCACTTTTTACGAATGCTTTCAGCAGGGCACCGCCCATGTTGCCGCCGCCTATCAAGGCCAGTTTCATCTGATCTCGGAAGATGGAAGTAAAAGGAATTGGAACAAATTTAACTTGTTAAGTTTCCAGCGATTCATTGAAAATGCCAGTTTATTTCTGATCCCCACTCACCGCTGTTCGATGCATTCTCCAATTCCATCCTTCCGCATCGAAAAGCCTACAGGCCCCCTTTACATTGTCACAGACTCCCATCTGGACTTTGAGCAGGCTCCGTTTGAAGAGTTCATCGAAATGCTGGAACGACTCCAGGACGCCCAAGTCCTGATTTGTCTTGGTGATCTGTTCAAAGTCTGGCTGGCAATGCCCAAATTCTGGATGGAACCTCATCGGAGGGTGATGGAGGCATTCCGAGTCCACCGTGAACGCGGAGCCAAGGTGGTGTTTGTTGCGGGTAACCGTGAGAAACTGGTCCCCCGGGATTGGGAAGACAGCATCCGCGACCCCTTTCCCTTCACCCACCTCAGCCGTGAAGACTGGCACTTGCAGTGGGGCGGGCTTCAGCTGGGATTCATCCACGGGGACGCCATCAATACTAAGGATCTGAGGCATCTTCGCTGGCGGACCTTTTCCAACAGCCATGCGTTTGAAGCCCTTTTCCGCATCATGCCAGGATCACTTGCACGCTGGATTGCCTTCAAAGTAGAAGCGATGCTGGCGGGGTCGAACCGTAAATTCAAAATCAATTTCCCGGATGAGGAAGTGAATCGGTTTGCCGAGCAGGTCCTTCCCGGAGTAGACCATTATTTCGTCGGACATTTTCATCAAGACCGTGTCATACGTATCCCTGGAGAGTCTGGCATCCTCAGAATCGTTCCGGACTGGCTTTTAACTCGGAAAGTCTTAAAACTCAATCCGCAAGGACAGCTTAGCAGTCTCGTTTTCCAGGAAGGAGTCTTTCAGGAAACAGTCGAGGAATTTGTCGGGCAGAACTAATTTTTTTTTAGGAAAATGTTTCAACTTCCTGATACCCCAGCAGGCATCTCAAAAGGTTCCAGGCCCTCAGGTTTTTCAAAGGAAATCGGTTCCGCAAACGAAACCGGACGACGGACCCGGCTCAACACCAGACGCATTTGGTAGGTTCCGCTGAAATCCGTAATTTGAACCATACGGGGTGCGGAAAGGGCGTGCGATTCACGATAGCTGGAAATACTCACCTCGTATTCGGCGAGGCCCCCGGTGAATTTTTCCATTGAAAGAATCCTTCCCTGGGCATCGAAAAGGATCAGGACTTCCATCTCTGACTTCTTGAGTTTCATGCGTTCCGGACTACGAGAAATCAGCGTCCATCCTTTTGGAATTTCTTCTTTGATTCCTTGCAGCAGCCAGCCCAGTTCTTCCAGTGAAAGATCCATTCCCAGCCATTCCCGACGGTATTCAGCACGGTTTGCTTTGAGCACATACCATTCGTTATGGTAGTCGAGCACCATCAACCGCTCTTGGTCGGCACGCAGTTCGTAGATCAGACTTCCCACCAACGGAGTAAAAATCCGCATCCTGAGCTGCCCTTGATCGGAAAAACGCAGTTCTAAATCACCACTGTGTTTCTGTTCTGGCTGCCTGAAAAGCACCTTCCCGGTTGCAACAAAATGACCTGCATTGATGGAGGAAGAAAAATTTGGACTCTCCGGTGAAGTGGCTGTGCAGCCAAGCAACAAAAGCAGCCCCGGGACCAGAGAGATCCCCGGAACACGGAAAAGGACCTTATTCAGGATCACGCATGAACACTTTTTCAGCAACGTAAAAGAGGGCAACATAGAGTCCCGCGATTACCGCAACGGTAACCAAAACATTCATCTCATGCATGGCGTTCCTGGACTTGAGTTGGAAAGAATGACAAAATTAATGATAGTATATAAGCCTTTTTCAAATCAGATGCAAACTCGGAATATAAGAAACGGATCCTAAGATGCCCCAGAAACGCGATTTTATTTCACTCCTCGACTGGAGTAGTGAAGAACTCCTGAATAACCTCGAATTCGCCAGTGAACTCAAACAAAAAACCCTAGAAGGGCGATGCCCGAAAGAACTGGAAGGCCGTTCCTATGGCATGATCTTTCATAAGGATTCGTTACGTACCAGGGTCTCCTGCGAGGTCGCGATCTTCCAGCTCGGCGGTCACGTTCTGACCATGTCAGAGAAGGATTTCCAGATGGGGAAAAGGGAATCCGTGAAGGACGTCGCCAAAGTCCTTTCACGTTATCTGGACGGAATTCTGATCCGAACTTTCTCCCACGAAGTAGTTCTGGAATTGTCGGAACATGCAGATGTGCCGGTTTGTAATTTACTCACTGATTTCAATCACCCCTGCCAGCTGATGGCGGACGCCCTCACCATCCGGGAAAAATTCGGCCGGCTTGAAAATACTAGTGTCTGCTACCTCGGAGACTGCAACAACGTCACCAATTCGTGGCTCAATCTTGCGACCCGCCTCCCCCTGGACCTGCGGATCTCTACCTCCCCTGAAACCATGCCACCAGCACATCTGGTCGATCAGGTCCGTGATGCCGGGCTTTCCCAACTCAACATCTACCATGAGGCGGCAGAAGCAGTCCGTGATGCAGAGGTGTTGTACACCGATGTCTGGGCCAGCATGGGAGAAAAAGAAAAACTTAAGGAACGTGAACAAATGCTATTTGGCTTTCAAATCAACCAGAAATTGTTAGAATTAACTAATCCCAACTCCCTTGTTATGCATTGTCTTCCGGCCAACCGGGACCGCGAAATCACCGCTGAAGTGATGGACGGCTCTCGATCCATCGTCTATGACCAGGCGGAAAACCGCCTGCATGCCCAAAAGGCGATCCTGGCCCAGCTGGAACGCTGGCGTAACTGACCATCCAGAGCACCTTGAAAAGGAGTTTGATTATGAGTGACACCGCTATCCTCCAACTACCCGGACAGGATGCAGTCGAACTGCCTGTGATCACCGGGTCCGAAGGTGAAAAAGCAATCGACGTTTCCAAACTGAGGTCCAAGACCGGTTACATCACCCTCGATCCTGGGTATGTAAACACGGGTTCCTGCAGCAGTGCCGTCACTTTCCTTGACGGCGAAAAAGGTATTCTCCGCTACCGAGGTTACCCGATCGAACAACTTGCAGAAAAATCGAGTTTCGTCGAAGTGGCCTACCTGCTCTTGAACGGTGAACTGCCTTCCGTGGAGCAGTTGAGTAATTTCAATGATCATTTGAGTAAGCATTCACTGATCCATGAAGACATGAAGCACTTCTTTGAAGGCTTCTCCACCACCGCCCATCCGATGGTGATTCTTTCCTCGATGGTATCCTCGCTCTCTGCTTTCTATTCAGAAGCATCCGGAGCAGCCTCGGTGGATCAACTCGAGATCAACACGGCCAGGCTGATGGCAAAGATCCGGACGATCGCTGCCTTTTCCTATAAAAAATCAATCGGCCAGCCAATCATCTACCCGCAGGACAAACTCGCCTACTGTGCCAATTTCCTGAACATGATGTTTGCCGTTCCGGCTGAGTCCTATGAGGCGGATCCCGAAATCTGTAAAGCCCTTGATCTACTGCTGATCCTGCATGCCGATCACGAACAGAACTGCAGTGCTTCAACGGTCCGTGTGGTGGGCAGCAGCATGGCCAACGTTTATGCATCGGTAGCCTCGGGCATCCTCGCCCTTTGGGGCCCTCTGCATGGAGGTGCCAATCAGCAGGTACTGAGGATGCTGGAACGCATCCATGCCGACGGAGACGATCTGGACAAGTACATTCGTCTGGCCAAGGATCCAGATTCGGATTTTCGCATGATGGGTTTCGGACATCGGGTTTACAAGAATTTCGACCCCCGTGCAACGATCATCAAAGGGACCTGTGACCGGGTGCTGAATCTCCTGGGTGTGAACGATCCTCTGCTGGACCTTGCCCGCAGGCTTGAGGAAGTTGCCCTTTCCGATGAGTACTTCATCGAGCGCAAGCTCTATCCCAACGTCGATTTCTACAGCGGCATCATCTACCGTGCGATCGGCATCCCAGAGAACATGTTTACCGTCATGTTTGCCCTCGGAAGGCTGCCTGGATGGATTGCTCAATGGAAAGAAATGCATGAGGATCCTAAGACCAAAATCGCCCGCCCACGTCAGATTTACACGGGAGAAAACACCCGGGAATACGTCCCGATCGAAAATCGGGTGGCAGGGTAGAACGCAATTTGCATGGTTGACCCAGACTTGTGTTTCGGCACAGGTCTGTGGCCGTCATGGCCTTCCAAATAACAAACGTTGCTGCTGGATGTTCCAGCCCCTCAAAGCAGGATAATGAATGGGATCGGTACTGGCTCAAGATGAAGTCGATGCGTTGCTGGCAGGAGTTGCCAGTGATGAAATTGATATAGATGAAGACGAGGACGAGTATGACCCGTCGGAGGTCGTCCCCTTCGATCTGACGGCCCAGGATCGCATCATCCGGGGACGGATGCCGACTCTCGAGATCATCCATGACCGTTTTGTCAGGATGTTCCGGCTTTCTCTTTCGACCTCACTGCGCAAGGTTGTCGACATCAGTGTACGTTCCACCGAACTGATCAAGTTCGGAGAATTCCTGAAAACGCTGCCAGTCCCGAGTTCAATGAACCTCTTCCGCATGACCCCGCTCCGCGGCAATGCGATCATGGTTCTTGAAACCCGGCTCGTCTTTACCCTGATCGACATGTTCTTCGGAGGCAATGGTGAACTGGAGGTCAAGGCCGAGGGACGGGAGTTCACCGAGATCGAATCGAGGATGATCAAACGCGTCATCATCAGCGCCCTCGAAGACCTGCAGAGTTCATGGCGTCCGGTGTTCCCCGTTCAGATCAATTATGCACGGGCCGAGACGAACCCGCAGTTCGTTGCCATCGTCCCACACAGTGAAATCGTGATCGTCGTCACCTTCGATGTTGAAATCGGACGTGCCCCGATGTCCGTCACCCTCTGTGTCCCTTACTCCATGATCGAACCCGTCCGGAGCCGACTGAATGCAGGATTCCAGAGTGAACAGGACGAAAAGGACAATACCTGGAGCAACCGTTTCACCAAAAACCTCAACATGAGCCATATCGAACTGGTGGCCTTGCTGGGACAGACCGAACTCACGGTAAGGGATTTCCTGAATCTGCAACAGGATGACCTGATCTACCTTGAACACGAAACCCAGCAACCGATCCCCGTGATCGTCAACGGAATTGAAAAATTCAGGGGTTTTCAGGGATCCTACAAAGGACACAAGGCGATCAACGTCAGTAAACTCGTCTACGTACCTCCCACCGTCGACGAAATCCTCGGATCCTGATCAGCCCCCTAAAATTGGTCCAGGTGATGAGTTAATATTTTGATAACTCATTTCCTATGGAGGGCCAAGATGGGGCTAAAATAGGACAAGCTCCTCAAAATCATCCGCTCTCATTGTCATCATAAAAAACTGATGATTCCGAGAATGCCTTCATCACCTGATCCCTTCTTTTCCAATATTCCCATCCGCCTTCTTTTAAATTTCTCCACAAGTTTACATTCGAGATCTCATGCTTTTCAGCAATTTTTCTTTTGGAGCTTAAACCCGATTCATAGTCAGACTGGAGAAATGCAAGGTTTGAATTTTATTCATCACCTTTCAAACCCATTTCAAAATCATTAATTGGGTCAGACATATTGAATAAAAAACCAATTTGAAATACTGGTAGATTCCGAAATTATTGTTTCTACTGCTTTTTGGATCAATGCAAGGTATATCGTTGTATGAAATCAAAGACTGAAAAGATAATTTTTTTAAATTTTAGAAAACTGAGTTGCCAACACGAATGGTTAAACACCTCAACTCAAGCCCTCAAGGAGATGGAGGACAAACCTAAAAAAAAGATCCAGTTATTCTTATATCAATAACTGTTGCTTCAGATTCAACTATTGATGTGCTATTTTTAGGTTTCGATTTAATTTTTTGAAGTTTTATTCGCCCATTCAAGGAATCATCTATCTTAATAGCTCCCTCTATATTTATATGAGTTTGTTCGCTCCCTAGAAAGGTTGTATTCCCATCCTTCAATTCTGATGTTGAAATCTGAGAATACTCTAATCCAATACCAACTTCCCCTAAATCTCTTTCATAGATACCAGCAAATCCTGATTCATTACCCTGACCTGCATCCTTTTCCTCAGACTGGTTATAATAAACAAATTCTGTTGCATACACTTTCTCCTGAATCCCAATACCTGCTGTTAACGTCAGACCATTACCCATCCTCGTTTTAGTACTGGATGACCATAGATTCCCACTGTAATTAGCCTTTGAACTGGATGCAGGTGATACTCTCCATCCCGTTCTTATTTCTGATGCAACTGAGGTATTTCCGAAGACTCCCATCTGAAAAACACTATTCGAGGCCGTACTAGAAAAACTGTAGGTTGAAACCTTTAAAGAATCGTCTTCTTTTGAACTCGTTTGTGCTAGATACCCACCCAACCAAAAACCATCGGATATTTCAGACGCTCCATTGACAAGCAAAGATGTCAACTTTGTTTGATATTCATAATTATATCTGTAGCCACTGTAATAATATGAGTAGTCCGCTGTGGATTTAACATCAGATAACGCACCCCCGATGTAACCATTTTCAAGCTTGGTATCATATCCCAACAAGAAAGCAGTCCCTAGACCAGTATAACTCCTGTTGGTGTAAGTTGATGAACTCATGAACGTTATGCTTGGAGATGAGGTCGAAAGCCCACCATAGGCCCTTGATGAACCTCGCTGGATTGGGTTGACAGCCAGCCCGTTGTCTGCGCTGGCTTTTTCTATCACAGGAAAGGTCGCAACTCGATCAATTGCCTTTAAAGTAAAAGAAAAATTAAAAAGAAATAAAATTAAAATAAATCCCAAATAATATTTTTTATAAATAATTAGATGTTCCATAGAATATTCCATTTATTGAATGCTGGTGGAATTGCTTTTTTATCATAATTTTAATAATAGTTGTACAACTATTATATTATATGTTTTGATGATTTATTTTTCCGTTTTTTTAATTATTTTATGAAATAATACATTTTATGTATCATAAAAAAGAAATATAATATAGCAATATCTAAAACATTTTTATTTGCAGATATTGATACTTGAATGAACTAATGGTTTGTTTACTCATTGACCTAGGGTGGTCTTTTGTATTTCTCTTTTCTTAAAATAGGTTGGTAAGGATGAAGGATGGGGAGAAGAGGATATTCTTTGCGTAATGGATTATGGGGAATCATAAAATCTTCAGCATCCATCAACTTATGTGGAGTTTGCTCAACTCCAATGAGCTAAGGCGTTAGAGAAATATTATTGATATTGTACTATCAATATGAATTTCAGCAGGTATGGAAATACGACTCTTCGGACACATAATTCGAAGGTTGAAGGTTGAGGGTTGGAATCCTTTTCCAGCGACCAACTTTTTTTATTTATCATGAATTTAAAAAATAGGTCTTCAGGAGTATTTCTTTCTGATGAATCAGACCCTCACCTTTTTCCCACCATGTGAATAATATATATGCTAAAAAAGAGATTGAATCCGATCTTACAGATTTCTTGATCAGAGTCCTTTTAAAGAAATTCCTTTTATTTCAACATGTCTAAGCCATCGGTCCCTGAACTGACATGGGTCACAGCGGAAGGCAGCCCACACCAGATCGGACGAATCCTTGGTGAGGTTGGCCGTTCCGCCGTTCATGAGGTCCTGCGTGGTGACGACTCCTGGCAGGCGGCAACAGACTCTAGACATGCCAGGGTTCTGCAGACCCTGGCAGAAAATGTTCAGTCTCAGTTCCCTCAAATCTGGGAAGAGCTGGTTGGACTCTCCGAAGGGCTGAAATTACCTTTGGAGCAGGTCGTCGCCTGGAACTGCCGGGGTGATCTGATGTCCAACGTACCGGATGGTTGCACCACGGTTCAGATCCCTGGTGTGATGCCAGTGATTGCTCATAACGAAGACGGGCTGCCCGGGTTTTGCGGCCATGCCTTTATTGCCGAAATAAAACCCGATAACGGCCCCGGACTGATTTCCTACTGCTATCCCGGTTCCATCTCCGGTCATACGTTTTCGCTGAATGGTTCTGGACTGATTCAGACCGTCAATAACATCCGCCTGCGTGATGTCTCAGCCGATATCCCACGCATGGTTTTATGCCGTGCCGTGCTCAGCTGTGAAAAACTGGACAATGCCTTGGATCTGCTTCATAAGCACAACAATTGTGGCGGGTTTCACATGACTTTGGCTCAAACTGGAGACCCGAGACTGGTCAGTGTGGAATTTGGTGGTGGAGGTTGTGAACAGCGGATTATTGATACCCCTTCAATCCACACCAACCACGCACTGAATCTAGCGGATGGTGACGTGAAGCAGATAATCACTGCCTCCTCGATTGATCGGCAAAAACGTGGGATGCAGCTGATTCTGGATGGAGTGTCTGATCCGCTGGCCATTCTGCGTGACCAGGGAGGGATTGAGCTGCCAATTCACAGAACCGATATGGACGATCCCGATAACGAGAATACAATTGCATCAGCCGTGTTTCACGTTGGAAATACTGCTGTGAAGTGGGAAATATATGACCAAAACTCTGAAAGGCCAGTCTTTACAGGCGAAAACCTGGATCGGTGAAGGAAGGCATGACTCGACCCCAAGCCTTTCCATACCTTCACGAAATTGCATCAACTTTGATGATGATGCCTCTTTAAAAAAACGAAGCTGAATCACTATGATGAAACATGACGCGAAAGTTGTAGTTGTTACCGGTGCAGCACGGGGAATCGGATTGGCCATCGCCAGGAAGTTCCTCGAAGAAGGCTATCAGATTGCCATCCTCGACATTGACGAAACAACCCTCTCAAAGACCATGAAGGAGGTTTTCAATACCAAGAATGTTCTCGGAATCGAATGTGATGTTTCAGAACCTGAGCAGGTAGAGAAAGCGATCGGACGTGTGGTTGATCGCTTCGGACGTATTGATGTCCTGGTGAATAACGCAGGTATTGCCGAGTTTAAACCGATGCTAGAAACAAGTTACGATGAATGGTCACGTATTCTTGCCGTGAATCTCAATGGACCTTTTATCTGCAGTCAAGCCTGTGCACCATTGATGTTAGAAAACAAAGGAGGAAGTATAGTCAACATTGCATCCATTTCGGGACTCCGTGCCAGTACCCTCCGGGTTGCCTATGGGACCAGCAAGGCCGCTCTGATGCATTTGACCAAACAGCAGGCCGCCGAATTGGGAAATGTTGGAATACGGGTCAATGCTGTTGCTCCAGGGCCTGTTGACACCGCAATGGCAAAAAAAGTCCATACTGCTGACATCCGTTCGGATTATCATGATGTGATTCCTCTCAATCGTTATGGACTGGAAGAGGAAATTGCCGAAACGGTGTGGTTCCTCTGCAGTGATTCTGCGAGTTACATCAACGGGCAGGTCCTTGCTGCCGATGGTGGATTTGATGCATCCGGGATCGGTTTGACAAGTCTGCGACAATCCAAATGATGAAGGGTGTCCGCCCCATCGAAAGCATAACCCATAATGAATCCCGTCCGAATCCTTCCCCCCCCC
>Ga0208639_1000863_pt1 | contig 21609 bp, 24 predicted proteins | sample ETNtaG_33_FD_185772 | JGI IMG/M metagenome (GOLD analysis project Ga0208639, IMG submission 185772) | Marine microbial and viral communities from oxygen minimum zone, Eastern Pacific Ocean - ETNP201310SV76 (SPAdes) (version 2) | ecosystem: Environmental > Aquatic > Marine > Oceanic ...
TTGTGCAAGAATTGTAGCAGTAGTTGTACCATCACCAGCTTCATCATTTGTTTTGCTTGCGACTTCTTTAACCATTTGAGCTCCCATGTTCTCAAATTTGTCATCAAGATCTATTTCTTTTGCAACAGTAACACCATCTTTTGTGGATCTTGGAGCACCATAAGATTTGTCTAAAACAACATTTCTTCCTTTAGGTCCAAGAGTAACTTTTACTGTGTTTGCAAGTATATCGACTCCTTTTATCATTGCTGCTCTAGCATCAGAGTCGAATTTTACTATTTTAGCCATTATAAATTCTCCTTAATTAATTATTATTTTTCAGTTGAAATACCCATAATATCAGACTCTTTCATTATGCTGTATTCTTTGCCATCAATTTTGACTTCAGTTCCTGACCATTTTCCAAAAAGAACTTTGTCACCAACTTTAACATCCATAGGGATGATTTTTCCATCCTCAGTTTTAGCTCCACCGCCAACGGCAACAACTTTGCCTTCTTGAGGTTTTTCTTGAGCTGTATCTGGAATGATAATACCACCAGCAGTCTTTTCACTACTGTCTAATACTTCTATTAACACTCTATCGTGTAATGGTTTAAACTTCATATAAACTCCTTTAAATAAGCATTCATATAGAGACCTAACTGAACTATTTCAAGATCCTACATAAAATATATAAAATTTAAAAAACCAAAGAATTAATGAGATTTTTAAGCTATATCTCAAATATGACTAAAAACTTAGATCAAACTGGTCTTAAATCAATAGTTGATAGCTACGACCTATTTTTTATTGATATTTGGGGAGTGGTTCATAATGGAATTAGGTTATATGATAATTCAATTGAAGTACTGGAAAATCTTTCAAATTTGAATAAAGAATTCATTCTTTTAACAAATGCTCCAAGACCTAGCTCTACAGTAGTAAATTTTTTAAAAAAAATGGGTCTTAATAAATTTTTTGAAAATGTTTTTACCTCTGGAGAAGCGGCACTTAAATATTTGATTAAAGACTTAAAAAACAAAAAATTTTTCCACATAGGACCTTCAACAAGAGACTTTGACTTATTCAGGTCTTTTGAAAAAAATAAAGTTTTAAATATCAAAGATGCCGATTATTTATTATGTTCAGGACTTTTTGATGATCACAGTGATAATTTAAATTATTACAAAAGTTTATTTTCTGAACATATTTCTAAAAAAATGATCTGCACAAATCCTGATTTAATTGTTGATCGAGGAGATAAAAGAGAATATTGCGCCGGTTCTGTAGCAAAGATTTTTGAAGAGATTAAAGGTGAGGTGATTTATTTTGGAAAACCATATCCTCCAGTTTATAATTTGTCTTCAGAGACAAAAAATAAGAAAGTACTATGTATTGGCGATAATTTAAATACTGATATAAAAGGAGCAAATATTCAAAATTATGATTCTTTATTAATAACCAGCGGAATACATAGATACGAAATTTCGAAAATTAAATTAAATAATGTGATCGAAAAATACAAAGCAAAAGTTGATTATTTTCAAACAGATTTAAAATGGTAAAAAAAATCAAAACATATAAAAATTTTAAAATAAACAAAATTCATAAAAAGTCTGTTATCCTTGTAGGAAATTTTGATGGTTTACATTCTGGACATCAAAAACTTTTTAAAGAAGCACAAAAATATAAAAAAAAATTCAAACTTAAAGTTGGTGTTGTGACTTTTGATCCTATACCAAAAATGTTTTTTAATAAAAAAATCAAAAATTATAGAATTTCAAGTGTTGATCAAAAGGTAAGTTATTTCAAAAAATTAGAAGTTGATTTTATAATAAACAAAACTTTTAATAAACAATTTTCGGAAATTACCTGTCACAAATTTATAAAAGAAATTTTATCAAAAGAATTAAAAGCAAAATATATTTTTGTAAGTAATAATTTTAGATTTGGATATAGGCGAGAAGGAGATGTAAAATTATTAAAATACTATCAATCAATCTGTGATTATAAATTAATAAATCCTAAACCTTTAAAAAAAAATAAAAAAATAATTTCATCAACTTATATAAGGAAATTACTAGAACAAGGTAATTTAGATAAAGCAAATAAAATCCTAACAAGGAGATGGACAATAAATGGAAAAGTTGAAAAAGGAAGAATGATGGGTAAAAAAATTGGATTCCCCACATGCAATATAGATATAGGAAATTATGTTATAGCAAAGCCAGGCGTATATGCAGTGAAGGCAATAATAAATAAAACTAAAAAGATTTATAGAGGTATTGCAAATTTAGGCTATAGACCAACATTTAACCAAAAAAAAATATTATTAGAGGTAAATTTATTTAATTTTTCTGGAAATCTTTATAATAAAAAACTATCTGTAGAGTTCCTAAAATTTATTAGAGGAGAAAAAAAATTTATTGGAATTGATGAATTGAGAAGTCAAATAAAAAAAGATATTTTCATCGCAAAAAAAATTAAATGAGCAAAGAGCACATAAATCTTCCGAAAACAGCTTTCTCAATGAAAGCTAATTTACCTGTTAAAGAGCCTACAATTATTGAGTTTTGGGAAAAAATAAATTTGTATCAAAAACTAAGAAAGAAGAGCAAAGGTAATGAAAAATTTGTGCTTCACGATGGCCCTCCATATGCAAATGGAAACATTCATATGGGTACAGCATTAAATAAAATTTTAAAAGATATAATTACAAAATTTCATCAGATGGATGGAAAAGACTCTGTCTATGTTCCCGGATGGGACTGCCATGGATTACCAATAGAATGGAAAATTGAAGAAGAATATAAAAAAAACAAAAAAAATAAAAATGATGTTCCAATTACGGAGTTTAGGAGAGAGTGTAGGGACTTTGCAAATAAATGGATTAAAGTTCATAAAGAACAATTTAAAAGATTGGGAGTTGTTGGAGATTGGGAGAATTATTATTCAACAATGAGTTTTGATGCAGAGGCACAAATTGTAAGAGAACTTGGAAAATTTTTAAAAGAAGGAAGCCTTTACAGAGGTTACAAACCAGTTTTGTGGTCTACAGTTGAAAAGACAGCTTTAGCAGATGCTGAAGTAGAATATTTAGATTATACATCAGACACTATCTACGCGTCTTTTCAAGTTAAAGAAAGCAAGTTAAAAGATTTGATTGGTTCTGAGATAATAATTTGGACCACAACTCCATGGACTATTCCTGCAAATAAAGCTTTAGCCTATAATTCTGGTTTAACTTATTCAATTATTATAATTAATGATGAAGGAGACTTCAAAAATAGGAAAATCGTAGTCGCTAAAGATCTACTAGAATCTATAATTAAAGAATGTGAAATAAAAAATTTTGTTATAGAGAAAGAATTTTTAGGCAAAGAATTTAAAGGAACAATCTGTACGCATCCATTTTTAGATATTGGATATAGCTACGATATTCCTATGCTGGAGGCTAGATTTATTACAATAGATCAAGGTTCAGGAATTGTACATTGTGCACCGAGTCATGGACCTGATGATTTCAATTTGTGTATAAATAATAATATTAAAGCTTTAGAGACAGTTGATGATGATGGAAAATATACAAATAATATAATTAAATTTGAAGGCATTCATATTTTTAAAGCCAATCCGATTGTTATAGAAAATTTAAAAAACCAAAAAAAACTTCTTGCAAATGGAAAGTTGACACATTCCTATCCACACTCGTGGAGATCAAAAGCTCCTTTAGTTCATAGAGCTACAGCCCAATGGTTTATATCAATGGAAAGTCACGGTCTAAGAACAAAATCACTTAAAGCTATTGATGATACGATATTTTATCCTAAAAAAGCAAAAGAAAGGATAAAATCTATGATAGAAACCAGACCAGATTGGTGTGTTTCAAGACAAAGAGTTTGGGGAGTTCCTTTGCCTATTTTTCTATCTAAAAAGGACGGAAAGGCGCTAATTGATGAGGAAATATTCGAAAATATTGCACAAATATTTGAAAAAGAAGGATCTGATTGTTGGTTTTCAGATGAGGCACAGAAATTTTTAGGCCAAAAATATAAATCAGAAGACTATGATAAAATAAGTGACATAGTAGAGGTTTGGTTTGATAGTGGATCAACTCATTCTTATGTTTTAGAAAAAAGAGAAGATTTAAAATGGCCAGCTTCAATGTATTTAGAGGGCTCTGATCAACATAGAGGCTGGTTTCATTCATCATTATTAGAGTCTTGTGGAACAAGAGGTAGAGCTCCTTTCGAGAGCATTTTATCGCATGGTTTTGTAGTTGATGGCAAAGGACACAAGATGTCAAAATCAATGGGAAATGTTATTGCACCAGAGGATATATTGAAAAAATATGGAGCTGATATTTTAAGAATTTGGGTAGCATCTTCAAATTATGCAGAGGATTTAAGAATTGACTACTCAATTTTAGATCAACACGCAGAGTCATATAGAAAAATAAGAAATACTTTTAGGTATTTATTGGGAAATATTCGTGACGATTATGAAAAGAATTGTATCGAAAATATAGACGTTAGCAAGTTGCCCAATCTTGAAAAGTATATGTTGCACAGAATTTATCTAATCAATAAAAATTTTCATAGATATTTTAAATCATATAATTTTCATAATTTGTACAAAGAACTATTACACTTTTGTACAGTTGAATTATCTGCTTTTTATTTTGATATTAGAAAAGATCTTCTTTATTGCGATCCAACAGATTCAAAAAAAAGATCAGACTGTATATCAGTTTTAAATATTATACTTCTGTGTTTATTAAAATGGTTTGCTCCAATACTATCATTTACTAGTGAAGAAATTTATAGATTGATAAATAAGGAAGCGAAAGAAAATAGTATTCATTTAAAAAACTTTGTTAAAATACCAGAAAATTGGAAAAATGAAGAATTAAATGCAAATTGGGAAAAAATTAAAAAAATTAGAGACGAGGCTAACATTAGCATAGAAACTCAGCGAACAGATAAAATTATAGGATCAAGTCTTGAAGCAAATATTCAAATTAAACTAAAAGATGAACTTTATAATATAGCAAAGAATGAGGATTTTTCAGAAATTTGTATAACTTCATCTGCATCAATTATAAAAGATGATAAAATAAAGAGTGATATTCAAGTTAATACCCAAAAGGCTATAGGTAATAAATGTCCAGTTTGTTGGAAAATTAGCGAGAATGATTGTGAGAGACATGGTCATTTAAAACTTTAATGAATAGCGAAAAAATAAAAAAAGTTATTATTGGCATTATATTATTAGTAATAATTTTTTTCCTGGACAGAATAACGAAAATATTAATTCTTAACATCGTAGAAGAAACAGGAAAACTTGATATTTATGTAAATTCATTTCTGAATTTATACTTAGTATGGAATAAAGGTATTGGCTTCGGTTTGTTATCTTTTGATCAAAAATCTACTTATAATGTTATTTCTTTACTAATTTTATTGATAAATTTAATAATTATTTATTTAATATATAACGAAAAAAGTATAAAAACCTACTTTTTTCTTGCAATATTGGGTGGATCATTTGGAAATTTATTTGATAGAATTTACTATAATGCTGTACCAGATTTTATAGATTTAAATTATAAGGGTTACCATTGGTTTATTTTTAATGTTGCAGATATATTTATAACATTAGGTATTTTATGTCTTATTTTTTCTGAATTATTAAATTATAAAAAATAAAAATGATAAAAAAAAAATTAAACATTTTAACTATAATTATTATTACTATTTTATTATATTCCTGTCAGAGTGCAAAAGATGCATTTCAAAGCAAAAAAAGATCAGATCAAAGTGATGAATTTTTAGTCCAAAAAAAAAATCCATTAGTGATGCCTCCAGATTTTGAAAAACTTCCAACTCCAGGAAATCAAGAATTTTATCAAGAGGAAATTAGCGATTCTTCAGAAATTAAAGACCTTTTAAAGATTAAGGAAAATAATAACCAGAAAAATAATTCTGACCAACCTACTGGTATTGAAAGTACTATACTTAAAAAAATTCAATAGTTAAATGTTTACAAAGAATATAATTTTCAAGAATTTTCTAGGAAAAAAAAATAAAAAACAAAAAATCATTTTAAACAAATTCTTTAGAAATCAAAATTTGCTTAAACAATATCCTTTATTAAAATCTTTAACCAAAAACTATAAGTATAGCTATAGAAAAAAAAATATTAAAAACTTACAAAAATTTTCTTCATTTAATTTAGTTGGAATGGGCGGTTCAATCCTTGGAACTGAAGCAATATATGATTTTTTAAATCATAAAGTAAAAAAAAATTTTTCATTTTTTAATAATTTGCAATACCAAAAAATTTCAAAGTCAAAATACAAAAAAGTTAATTTAATAATATCAAAATCAGGCAATACTCTTGAAACAATTTCTAATTTTAATTTGATACTAAAAAATCAAAAAAAAAATAAAAATGTAATCATTACAGAAAAAACAGATAATTATTTATCTTTGCTTGCAAGAAAATTAAAAGCAGAAGTATTTGAACATAAAAATTTCATAGGAGGAAGATATTCAGTATTATCAGAAGTTGGAATGCTTCCTGCTGAAATAATGGGATTAAATGAAAAAAAGTTCAAAAGATTTAATAATATTATAAAAAACAAATCATTTATTAATTCTTTGATTGAAAATGTAAGTTTCATTTATAATTATACAACCAAGAACAAAAAAAATTCTATCATTTTAAATTATGATGAAAAATCAGATAGTTTTTTTAAGTGGTATCAACAATTAACGGCTGAAAGTCTTGGAAAAAAATCAAAGGGGATATTGCCAATTATTTCTACAATGCCCAAAGATAATCATAGTTTGCTTCAACTATATTTAGATGGACCTAAAAATAATTTTTTTACTTTTTTTAGTGTTGAAGATAATGAGTCGCCTATATTAGACAGTTTTTATTTGTTTAGTCAATTTTCAAAATTAAAAAACAAAAATTTTTATGAAATTTTAAATTCTCAAAAAAAAGCAACCGAAAATGTATTTAAAAGAAAAAAATTACCCTTTAGGAGCCTGAAAGTATTATGTAGAAGTGAAGAAACTTTAGGTGAATTATTTTGCTTTTTTATATTAGAAACTATTTTGCTAGGAAGACTTTTAAATGTAAATCCTTTTGATCAACCTTCTGTAGAGCTTGTTAAGACTGAAACTAGAAAAATTCTCATCTAAATTATTTTACCAAAAATAATTTTTGATAATCCATATTTTTTTTCCCTCAAGATAGTTAGATCTTTAGAAATTTGTTCTTCTAATTTCTTGTTTCTATGGATGATTATTAAAGTTTTTTTGTTTGCAATTTTTAATTTTTTTATTTCAGCAACTAATTGATTTATCTTGGTGTCTTTAAATGGAGGATCTAAAAAAACTAAATCAAAATTTTTATAAATTAAGTTAGTTAGATTTATGTTGTAAGCATTTTTATTGATAATTTGAGCTTTTTTATTTAGACTTAGTTGGTCAATATTTTTTTTTAATATCTCAATCGACTTTGAATAATTTTCAAAAAAAACTACTTGGCTGACACCTCTTGACAAACATTCTATTCCAAATGAGCCGGTGCCTGCAAATAAATCAAGAACTTTTGCTTTTTTTAGGTCTACAAATTCATTTTTGGAATGTTCTACAATATTAAAAATTGACTCTCTAACTAAATCTTTTAACGGTCGAGTCGATTTATCTAAAGGATCAAGTATTTTTTTACCTCTTAAATAACCCCCTATAATTCTCATTTGTTTATAACTTTGTGACCTATATCACTTCTATAAAAACCATTTTTCCAACTTAGTTTTTTTATTTGTTCAATTATTTGATTTCTTGATTTTATAAATTCATCAGAAGTAGATACAAAATTTAAAACCCTACCACCTGTTGCATAAATTTTGTCACTTATAATTTCGGTTCCCGCATGGAAGATAAAATTATTTTTATCTTGTTTTAAATTATTAAAATTTTGGATTTCAATATTTTTCTTATAGGATTCAGGATATCCATTTGAACATAGAACGATACAAAGGCTTTTTTTTTCATACCATTCTATATTTTGTTTCTCTAAGTTTTTTTCGCAACATGAGATTATTAAATCTAACAAATCAGACTTTAGTAAAGGTAATATGGTCTGACATTCTGGATCACCCATTCTAACATTATATTCAATTAGATATGGATCATTATGTTTAATCATAAGTCCAGCATACAAAAAACCCACATAAGTCTCTCCAATTTCACTTATGGCATTTAGAGTTGGTTTTATTATTCGATTAATTATTTTTGATTCTAGCTCAGGGTTTAAAAGACTTGATGGAGAATAAGCTCCCATACCGCCTGTATTTTTACCCACATCTCCTTCTCCAACTCTTTTATGATCTTGAGCAGTATTAAAACTTTTGAAACTTTTTCCATCAGATATAATAAAATAACTCATTTCTTCACCTTCTAAAAATTCTTCAACTAATATGTGATCAGCTTTTCCAAATTTTCCATTAAATATTTCAATTGTAGCATTTTTTGAACTTTCCAGATCTTTGCAAATATAAACCCCTTTACCTGCAGCTAAAACATCAGCTTTAATTACTATAGGCATTTTAACATTTTGCAAAAATTTGAAAGTTTCTTCTTTATTTTTAAAAGTTCCAAATTTTGCGGTTGGTATTTTATATTTTTCACAAATTTGTTTCGTGAAAATTTTTGATCCTTCTAGTTGAGCCACTTCTTGTTTTGGTCCAAAAACTTTAACATTTTTTTTATCTAGAAAATTTACAATTCCATTAACCAAAGGTTTCTCTGGACCAACAATTACCAAATCTATATCTGCACTTTCAACAAATTCGTAAATTTTTTTAAAATCATCAATTTCTATTTTTACGTTTTCTGCAATTATGCCAGTTCCGGCATTGCCTGGTATACAGTACATTTTTTTAAGTTTTGGAGACTTTGATATTTGAAATGCTAAAGCATGTTCCCTTCCACCACTCCCCAAAATTGCAATTTTCATATATTCAAATATATATCTTATAAATGAAAAACAAGTTAGCTAAATTAAAATTTTTGCCAAATAATTTTGAAATAATAGAAGAAGGTGATCATGTTATCTGCGCTATTTCAGGAAAAAAAATTCTTTTAGAAAATTTAAAATATTGGAATGTAGAAGATCAAGAATCTTATTTTTCTTATATTGAGGCGTCAATTAAAAGAGAAAAGTTGATGAAAAAATAATATTACTTTTTCCATCTATCGTGCGTCCAAATCCATTGATCAAGATTTTTAATTATCATTTTTTCTAAAATATTGTTTAAAAATAAAGTTATTTCCTCAATTGATTTCTTTGAATTTACTATAATGGGTTTAGACACGTACATTTTAAAATAAAAATTGTTATATCTTTTAATATAGATTGGCACCAATTGACATTTATACTTTTTGATTAATTGTGCTGGGATAGTTGTAGTTGTAGCTAAATTTCCAAAAAAATTTACTTTTGAACCTTCTCTTACTCTTTGATCAATCATTAAAGCAACTGATGTTCCCTTTTTTAAACATTTAATTAATTGTCTTGTTCCAGATCTACCTTTTTTAATTTGTTTTTTGCAAATATGATCTATTCTTATTTTTTCCATAGTTTTGTTTAAAAAAACATTATTTAAAGGCCTATAAATTGCCGCCAAATCGATACCTGCCTTTTCTATTTGCATAGCCATTAATTCAAAATTATTAAAATGACCTGAAATAAAGACTGTTCTTCTATTTTCTTTTTTAATTTTTTCTAAATATTCTTTTCCGTCTATTTTAATAAAATTATTAAGCTTATTATTTCTAAAATTTTTTAAGTGAGGGTACTCAGCGAAAATTCTTCCATAATTACCCAATACATTATTTGCAATTTGATAATTATTTATTTTTGATGAAATTTTAGCTTTTTTGAGATTTTCAATTATAAGAGATTTGGACCTAAAAATTGGACCAAAAAACTTTCCAATTATAAATCCTAAATTTGAAGAAATTTTATAACCAATTATTCTAAAAAGAATAAATAGCGCATAAATAATTACAAATTCAAAAAAATATATTATTTTTTTCATAATCTTTCTTCTAAAAAGCGTGAAAATTTTTTGATGTTTTTAATTTGCAAATTTACTTTTAAGAATTTTATATTTTTTTTATTTTTATTATTTAACCTAAAATAATCCTTTTCGGTTGTAATTATTTCTAATTTATTATTTTTTGCTATTTTTTTTATTTTCTTTATTTCCGAATTTGAAAATTTATGATGGTCAGGAAAAACAAATTTCTCTTTTATTTTAAATTTATATTTTTTTAAAGTTCTTTCATATTCTTCAGGGTTTCCCAATCCTGAAAAAATAATAAATTTTTTATTTCTATTAAAATTTTTTATATTTAATGGCACATATTTACCTTCAAAAATTTTTAAATTATTATTTATTTTTTTTAACAATAAAAAAAGTTTCTTGTTTTTCTTTTCTCCATTTAAAAAAATTGCATCATAATTTTTAATTGCTGAAATGTTTTCTCTTAAGGGGCCAGCAGGCAATAATAAACCATTTCCTATTCCTTCAGATGTATTGAAACAGGCAATAGTTAAATCGTATTTAATACTTTTTTCTTGAAGGCCATCGTCCATTATAGCAACATCATATTTAAGTTTTTGTGCAATTTTAAGACCATTATCCCTATAATTTGTACATATTAAATTTCCATTAGATCTTAATAGACTTTGTTCATCAGACTGATCACTATATTTTTTTTTAACAAATACAGTTTTATATTTTTTTTTTAAAATTTTATCAATTTTTATTGACAAAGGTGTTTTTCCTGTTCCACCAACACAAATATTGCCAATACAAATTGTTTTTATAGAAAATTTTTTTTTAACAGAAAATTTTTTAATTAGATTAATCAAAAAAGTAAGAACAGTTAAAGGGTATAATAATAATGATAAGAAATTTTTTTCACTCCAAAAAACTGGCTTAATTATCTTCATTAGATATATTTTTTAATCTCAAATAAATTTTTGATAAGTATTTTTTTTCCAATTGAAAATAATTTTTGATTTAATAATCGAGATTGCTTATATTTTATTTTTTTCAGTATTATTTTTTGCATGTTAAAAACATTATTAACTTTAGATGATATATTAAGATTTCCCAACATGGTGTAAACTTCTTTAAAATTTTGTATATTTGGTCCATACACAATATAGTTTCCCAATCTTGCTGGTTCGAGCGGATTTTGTCCTCCGTGAGATATTAGGGAACCTCCCAAAAAGGTGACATTAGATATTTTATAAAACATTGATGCTTCCCCATAAGAATCTACTAAATAAATATCTGTATCTTTATTAATTTTTTTTGAGGATGAGTGTGTTACGATTTTTAATCCAATATTTTTTAAATCATTAATTATAGCATTTGATCTATTTATATGTCTTGGAATTATTATTGTTAATAAATTTTTCTTGATCAATTTTATTTTTCTGTGAACTTTTCCAACTAACAATTCTTCATTTTGATGAGTGCTAGCTGCACACCAAATTTGTCTATTTTTAAATTTATTTTTAAGGTTTAGATTTGTTTTATGAGATTTTTTTTCACCATAATATTTCAAATTTCCTGCGATTCTTAAATTTTTTACACCAAGAGTTTTCAAGTATTTTAATGTTTCAAAATTTTGAGGCAAAGCTAAAGAAATTTTATTAAATAAATTTTTTGAAAAATTAGAAAAAATTTTCCAGTTATTAAAACTTTTTTTTGTTATTCTCGCATTTAAAAGGATAATTGGAATTTTTTTTAAATGTAAATTTTTATACATGTTTGGCCAAATTTCAGACTCAACAAAAATAGATAATTGTGGCTTCCAATATTTAATAAATTTATTTGAAAAATAATTAGTATCTATTGGAAAATATTTGTGAATTGTTTTTTTAAATTTATATTTAGAAAAAACCAATGCAGAGCCTGTTGTAGAGGAAGTAATTAGAATTCTTTTTACCTTTTTATTTTTTTCGAGTTCTTTAACAACTGGAATTATGCTTGCGATTTCACCAACGCTAGCTCCATGTATCCAGATTGTTTTTTTATTTGATATCTTATTTGAATAAATACAAAATTTTTCTATAAATCTTTTTGGATCTTCTTTTCCAGATATAACTCTAAATAAAATAATAATCGGAGAGAAAATTACAATTATTAATCCTAAAAACTCATAAAAAAAATACATTAACTATTTTTTATCTGTCTGTTGTAAAAATTCTTATAAATTTCTGAGTCTTTTAATAATTCTTCATGTTTGCCAGAGTCAACAACTGCGCCTTTATCCATCACATATATTTTATCCGAATTTAAAATAGTGGAGAGTCTATGAGCAATTACCACTGTTGTTTTATTTGAGGTTAAAATATTAAGTGCTTTTTGAATTTTGTCTTCTGTGTCAGAGTCCAAAGATGAAGTTGCCTCGTCCAAAAGTATAATTTTGCTATTTTTTAAAAAAGCACGAGCAATTGACAGTCTCTGTTTTTCGCCTCCGGATAATTTTACTCCATTTTCGCCAATTATAGTCTCAAATTTTTTCTCTAAATTATTTACAAAATCTAAACACATGGATAGTTCAGCAGCTTTGTAAATTTCCTCTTCTGAAGTATCGGGCTTCGCATATTTAATGTTATTATAGACGGTATCATCAAATAATGTTGTATTTTGATCAACTATTGAAATTTCCTTTCTTAAAGAGTCGAGATTTACTTTTTTTATGGATTGTCCATCTATAAAGATATCACCAGAGATAGAGTCATATATTCTTGGAATTAGATTTAAAAGTGTTGATTTTCCCGAACCACTATAACCTACTAACGCAATCATTTTGCCACCGCTTATTTCAAAATTAATATTTTTGAGAACTTCATTATCTTCGTTGGACAAATAATTAAAGTTTACGTTATTAAATGTTATTGTCCCATTTATTAAATTTAGATTTTTTTCATTTTCATTTTTATTAATCTTATTTTGTATATCAATAATTGGCAGTATTCTTTTTGCTGCTGACAAACCTTGACCAACTCCAATGTTTATTGTTGCTAAAGATTTAACAGGTTGATAGGCTAACATCATTGCAGCTAAAAATGAAAAAAAATTATTTATACTTAATTGTCCACTAATTATCATTTTACCTGAATAATAAATTAATATAGCAATCATTGTTCCAGTTAAAACTTCCATTATTGGAGTCGCTCTAATTAAAATGGTTGCGATTTTTATTGATTTTTCTTTTAATTCATTGACGAATTTTTCTGATCTTTCATATTCAAAGTTTTCTCTTTGAAATATTTTAATAATTTTGTGGTTTTTGAATAAATCAATTAAATATTTACTAAGATCTCCCGATCTTTCTTGCGCCTCAGTAGCAACTTTTGCCATTCTTTTTCCTAATCTTTTTGCTGTGATTGAGGCTAGAGGTATCATAATTAAAGCGATCAATGATAAAATCCAATTCTGAATAAACATCACAACAAGCAAACCTACTAAAGTCAATCCATCTTTAAAAAAATTTAAAAAAGAAGTACTCAACATTCCTGTAATTTGATTCACATCAAAATTTATATTTGAAATATATTTTCCAGAGTGTCTGTTCTCTATGTATTCAGTATCTGCTTTTATGAAAGATGAAAGCATATTAATTTGTAATTTTTTTTTAACCTCCTCAGCAACTTTGATCATTAAAGTTTTTGCAATATAAAGAGAAATTCCTTTTGTTGAAAATGCAATAATAATTAAAATAGGAATAACAAAAATTAAGGTTTGATCTTTATTTATAAAAATTTTTTCTATGGCAGGATCTAAAAGCCAAGCGGTAGCAGATGTGCTAATAGCGACTAAAATCGAGAAAAAAACTGCAAGAAAAATTTTATTTAAAAAATTTTTTGTATAATTTTTATATAGTCTTTTTAAAATTTGTATATTCGACATTTATATGATTTTTCCTATTAATAGGTTAATAAAAATTACAAGTCCTAGAATGTTATTACTTTTAAATTTTATCAGACAATCATTAGAGTCGTTAACATTTAATTTATTAATTTGAAATAAAATCAAATGAGTTATTGGAATAATTAAAAATAGATAATAAAAAATTTTAAAATTCATTAAAGTTCCTATAAACACCAGTGATGCTATAAAAATTAAATAACATATAAAAATAAATTTCTTTGGGTTTTTTTTAAACTTAATTGAAGTTGATTTAACTCCTATAATCTCATCATCTTTAATATCTTGATATCCATATATTGTGTCGTAGCCTAGTGTCCAAAATATGGCTCCAATATAAAATAAAATAGGAATTAAAGAGATCTCATTATTTATAGAAGTCCAAGCCAAAACTAGTCCATAATTAAAAGTAATGCCCAAAAATAATTGCGGCCAATATGTAAATCTTTTCATTAAAGGATAGGTAAACGCAAATGGCATTGAAAGTAGAGCCATTATGATTGTAAATTGATTAAAATTTATCAAAACTAAAAAAGCTAAGCCACATAAAATAAAAACATATAACAACCCAAATTTTACAGAAATTTTTTTAGATGCTATTGGTCTATTTTTTGTTCTCTCAACTTTTTTATCAATATTTCTGTCAACTATGTCATTTATTATACATCCGGCAGATCTCATAAGTATAGCTCCCAATAAGAATAGAATTCCATAAAATAAGAAATTATTAAAACTGGAGTTAAAGTTATATGCAATAGTTAAACCCCAGATACATGGCCAGAAGAGAAGCATAAAGCCAATTGGTTTATTTAGTCTTGTGAGTTCAATAAATAATCTGATGTTTTGCATTATAATTTACTTGTAAATAACAAAGGCAAGATTCATAATCAAACTGATTCGTAATGAATATAGATTATACTGTAACAGCATTAATGTTTCCTGCGATTCCATTATTGATGAGTGTTTATGGTAATCGTTTTCATACTTTAAGCAATTTAATTAGAAAAATACACGATGAATATGTTTGGGAAAAACATATTCCTCAAGAGTGGGAAAAACAGTTAAAAAATTTAAATGGAAGGGTTAAGTGGCTAAAATATACACTTGGATGTGCAAGTTTTGGTTTTTTGTTTAATATGCTAACAGTTTTTGCTCTCTATTTAGATATGATTTTTTTAGCAAGAATTATTTTTGGATCATGTTGTTTGATAATGATAATTTCAGTATTATTTTTTATTAGAGACATACATTTATCCACAGAAACTTTGAAATTACATTTGTCTGATATGAAAATAGATTTAGATTAAGGTATAATTACCGCTGGTCCTATAACTTTTCTTGCTTGTAAATCTCTGTGAGCCGTCTCAACTTCATCTAATTTATATTTTTTAAATATTTCAATTTTAATTTTTCCAGAACTAATTTTTTCAAATAAGATATTAGTCGCTTCATTTAATTCTTTATTGGTTCTTAAATATTGCTGCATTGAAGGTCTAACAAAATATAAACCTTTTGGCTGTAATACTTTTGGAACATCTATTGGATCAAGTGCACCTGAAGCATTTCCAAAAGAAATCATCGTTCCTCTTACCTGTAAACATTCGCAAGATTTTTCAAATGTAGATTTTCCAACTCCATCATAAACTACCGGTACACCTTTGCCATTTGTTAGTTCCATTACTTTTTTTGCAAAATCTTCTTTTGAATAATTTATTACTTCATTACAACCATATTTTTTTGCCAAATCTATCTTTTTATCGCTTCCAACAGTGCCTATGACTTTTACATTTAAACTTTTAGCCCACTGACAGAATATTTGGCCTACTCCTCCAGCAGCAGCATGAAATAATACTGTTTCACCTGCCTTAACCGCATAAGTTTTGTATAATAAATAAAAAACAGTTAGGCCTTTTGTCATAAGAGTTGCGATGTTGTTTAAATCTATATTTTCCGGAACTTTTACCAAGTTTTTAGTTGGATAAATTCTGTGAGTACAATAAGCTCCAAGTGGTTGACCGGCATAAGCTATTTTATCTCCTAAAGAAAATTCTGATACATTGGGCCCAACTTCTTTAATAATTCCTGATGCTTCTATTCCTATTCCTGTTGGCAATGTTAAAGGGTAGAGTCCAGATCTATGGTAGGTATCTATATAATTTAATCCTATTGCAACATGTTCTATTAATACTTCATCATTACCAGGTTTACCTAAAGTAATTTCTTCAACTTTTAAAACTTCAGGCCCGCCAGTTTTTTTAATTTTTACTGCTTTCATTTTTTTACAAATGTACCATTATGATAATCTTGGACAGCTTGCAAGATTTCTGATTTAGTATTCATCACAAATGGTCCACCTCTAGTAATTTTTTCACCTATTGGTTTGCCTGATATCAGTAAAAATTTAGCTTTTGTTAAAGCAGAAACAAGAAGCTTTTCACCTTTAGATAACAAGATTAAAGTTGAATTTTTAACTTTGTCGTGTGTTTGTTCTCCTATTTTGATTTCACCATTTATTAGATAAATAAAAGAGTTATGAGTTGAAGGTAGTTGAAAGTTAAATTCTTTATCTTTTTCAATATCTACATCAAAATAAATAGGTTCGACATCATGTTTTTTTTCAGGACCTTCGGCATTTTTAAATCTACCAGCTATAACTTTTACTTGTTTATCACTATCTTTATGAACCTGCATTTTATCTGAGTCTATGTAGATATAATCAGGTTTGCTCATTTTTAATTTTGCTGGCATATTTATCCATAACTGAAATCCGTGAAGTCTACCTTTAGACATAGTTGGCATTTCAGAATGAATTATTCCACTACCAGTTTTCATCCATTGAACATCACCAGAAGTCATTCTTCCTTTTGCACCAGTACTATCCTTATGCTCAAATTCTCCTTGAAGCATATAAGTCACTGTTTCAATTCCTCTGTGAGGGTGAGGAGGGAAGCCTCCAATATAATCATCTTTATTTTCTGATCCAAATTCATCTAACATTAAAAATGGATCAAAATAATTTGGCTCAACACCAATACTTCTTTTTAGTTTTACACCAGCACCGTCAGAAGCTGGAATTGGATCAATAATTTTGCTTACTTCAATAATTTTCATAGTTGACGATGTAATAATTTGCTAAATTAAATCAAGTATTTCTCCAAGATGTTTAACTTGGTCTTGTGGTTTGTAGTCAAGATAATCAAAAATATTATTATTTCTATTTACCCATACTGAGTTATATCCGTAATTTCCTCCACCAGACACATCCCAAGTATTTGCACTTAAAAATACAACTTCATCTTTTTGTATTTGGTATTTTTTAATTGGAATATCGTAAACCTTTGAGTCTGGTTTATAAATTCCAACCTCTTCAACAGAAAAAATGTCATCAAAAATACTTTCTAAATTATTGCTTTTAACCAATTTATTAAGCAGGGCAGGCGTTCCATTTGAAAGAATTGCAAGCTTATAATTTTTTTCTTTAAGATTATTTAAAACTTCTTTTACCTCTGGGAATGTAGATAAAATTTTGTATAAATCTAAGAGCTCATCTCTCATTGAACTGTCAATTTTAAAAGCTTTCATTGATTTATCTAAACTATCCTCTGTTATTTGGCAGAAATCTTTATATTTCTTCATTAAACTTCGAAGCCAAGTATATTCTAGTTGCGTTGTTCTCCAATAATTTGCAAAACTCTCCCACTTATCACCTATTTTATCTTTACATTTTTCAGCTGCAGAGTTGACATCAAATAATGTGCCATAAGCATCGAAAATTATTGCTTTAACATTTTTCATAAATTAATTTAAAAAAATATGAGTAATATTAGATTATTTTTTCCAGAAAGTTTATCACTTAATTTTATATCAAAGCTTGATAAGTCACAATCTCACTATCTTACAAAAGTTATGAGAATTAAAATTGGTGAAAGTTTTTCATTGTTTAACAAAAATGAAGAGTGGTTAGCAAAAATTAATCAAATATCCAAAGACATTGTAGAATTTTGTGTAATAGAAAAGCTTAGACAAAAAGAGAGCACAAAAGAGATTTGGTTGGCTTTTTCTCCTATTAAATCAAATTATTTTAATTTTATGATACAAAAAGCAACAGAGCTAGGTGTAACTAAATTTATACCGATAATATTTGATAGAACTATTGTTCGAAAAATAAATAAAGAAAGAATAGAAAAAATAATTATTGAGGCAACAGAACAGTCAAATCGTATTAATGTTCCGTTATTAGAAAAACCCCAAAATTTAAAAAATTTTTTAAGCAAAAATACAAAAAAAATAGATTTAATTTTTACTGATTTAAATACTACAAAGAAAAAACTAGAAATTAACAAATTAGCCAATAAACCATTGTGTGCAATTATTGGACCAGAAGGAGATTTTTCTGAAGATGAAAGAAAACAAATTTTAAATTTTGAAGGAGTTAAGCCAATTAAAATTAATGAAAATATTCTAAGGGCAGAAACGGCAATAATCTCTGTAATTTCAATAATAAATTATATTCTTAATTTATAAATATTTCTTAAGTATCTTTAACGACTTTTTAATATCGTCTCGATGAGAAATCATTTCGACATATTTCCCATCTTTTAGAAGTATAACAGGCGAACTATGGTCTATATTGTATTCTCCATTTTCTAAAAAGATTTTTTTACTCATAATTCCCCATGACTGATAAAGCAAAAATATTTTTTCTGGTTCTCCAGTAATTCCAATAAAATTATTATCAAAATTACTTAAATAATTTTTTACAACTTTCGGAGTATCTCTCTCTGGATCAACACTAATAAAGAAAACTTTTAAATTTTTTTTTTTGTTTTTTAATTTATCTAAAACAATATCTATTTTATTTAATGTCATTGGACAGACATCTAAACAATTTGTAAATCCAAAAAAAATTGCTGTTAAGGGCCCATTAAAAGACTCTTGAGTAATAGTATTATTGTCCATGTCTTTGAGAGAAAAATCGGAACCTTTAAATAACGCGATAGACTCATCTTTTTTATCTTGCATTGATAAAAAAACTGGCAACATAATAAATAAAAAAATTACAAGACACCCAGCCAAAATGCTAATTGAGGTTTTTAATTTCATTATTGTAAAATTGTTTATACTAACTATATAAATATTATGTCACTCTTAAAGAAGTTATTTGGCACACTAGCTCAAAAACCTTGGGAAAAAAATCAAGCTACAATTGATAACGCTCATACAGGACAGACTTTTAATATTTCAAATCAAATGTCAGCGGTAATTATAATTTTTGGTGTAAGCACAGCTATATTTAGTTTGATATTTACTGGATACCTTTATTCTCTTCCACCAGAACAGGATACAACATTTATTTTAAAAACTTACTTATTATGGATTAATACTTTAGTTTTAATTTTTGTAACTTTTTTCTTTAATAAAATAAGTAGCGATCTTAAAAAAAATTTAACTAATAAAATTAAAAAAAATTTAATTTATGTAGGGGGCTTAAGTTACCTATTTTTATTTTTACAATTAATATTATGGTATAAACTTATGAAAAGTGGAAACTTTGTAAATACAAATACTTACTTTTCATCTTTTTATTTTTTTACTGCATTACACGGAATACATCTTCTTGGTGGTTTATTTTTTTGGGGCAAAGTCAGTTCAAGAATATTCAAGCTAGAAGAAAAAGATTATATTAATGAAGAAAAAAACATAAATGCATTATCATTATATTGGTTATTTTTGTTTATTGTTTGGATAGTTTTCTTTACAATAATGTTTGTTTATAACGATACCGTAATTGCATGGTGCAAATCTTTAATTTCATAGATTGATTACAAAAATAAAACCAAAATAGTTCCGACAGCAGCAATAATAACTAAAAGTATATTTACTGATTTTAAGTATTTTTTTGTTTCAGGTCTAAGTTTGTCTTTTGAAAATACTCCTGCCCCAAAAGATATGACAATAAAAAAAATTAAAACTAAAACAAGTATCGAGATTAAGATTCCTAGTTTACTAAACATAATATTGTTGATTATAGTAGTTTATTTAAGATAATTTTATGACATTTTGTCATAGGTATTTATATAATTATTATTCTATATAGACAGCTATGCACCCAGGTATTATATTTTTTCTAGTAGTTCTTGCTTCAATACTTTTCCATGCTTTTACTCCATGGTATTGGACCGATATAGCTTCCAACTGGAAAGGAATGGATGATACTATCACTTTGACATTTTGGGTTGGAGGAACTGTCTTTGTAGCAGTTTGTCTTTTTATGATTTACTGTATTATTAAGTTTCAATACAAAGAAGATCGAAGAGCAGAATATAAACCGGAAGATAATAAATTAGAAAAAATACTTACACTAGTAACGACTTTAGGAGTAGTGGCACTATTAGCACCAGGGCTAATTATATGGAATCAGTTTGTTCATGTTCCAAAAAATGCAATCGAAGTTGATGTTATGGCTTGGCAGTGGGGATGGCAATACAGACTGCCTGGAGAAGATGGAAAGTTAGGAACTACGCAAGTAACAAATATAAATGACAATAATCCTTTCGGAATTAATTTAGATGATCCTTATGGAAAAGATGATTTATTAATTCAAAGTGATGCAATAAATTTAAAAAATAAAAAACCTGTAAAAATTTTATTAAGATCAATCGATGTACTTCATAACTGGTACGTGCCACAATTTAGAGCAAAAATGGATGCTGTTCCTGGAGTTGTAACTTTCTATTGGTTTGAACCTAACAAAACAGGAGAATATGAAGTTTTATGTGCCGAATATTGTGGAGTTGGACATTATGCTATGAGAGGTTCTGTGCTAGTGCAAAATGAACAAGATTATAAAACATGGCTTGGAGAACAAGAAACATTTTCAGATTTAATAGCCAAACAAAAAAATTTAGAAATTGGAGATACAAAGTTAGCAAAAAAATAATGGTTTTAATACATAAGAAGATATATTAAATAAAAATAAAATTTTGATATAGATCAATAATGAAATAAAAAATAATAAATTTTGATATAGATCAATAATAAAATAAAAAAAAATATATGTCAGACGAATACGATAGCAATAAAACAATTTACCAAGCGCAATCATCAGAAACTATTAGTGGTTCTTCCGGAACTGTTTCTCCAGATATGGACCATGTTAGACCTGCAGAAGTATCCGAACAAGATTTATATCATGGACATAGCTTTATTAGTAAATGGGTTTTTTGTCAGGACGCCAAAGTTATTGGGGTACAATATTTTCTTTTAGCGACATTTACCGGGATAATTGGTCTTATTCTTTCTTGGTTAATGCGTTTACAATTGGGTTATCCAGAATTGGCCTCATTCATGACCGCAGAACACTATTATCAGTTCGTTACTATGCATGGAATGATAATGGTTGTTTATTTTTTAACCGCACTCTTTCTCGGTGGATTTGGTAATTTTTTAATCCCTTTAATGGTTGGCGCTAGAGATATGGTTTTTCCTTATCTTAATATGATAAGTTTTTGGATGTTTTTTATTGCTGTTATGGTTTTAATGGCTAGCTTTTTTGTTCCAGGGGGACCAACAGGAGCAGGCTGGACACTTTATCCT
>Ga0208639_1000866_pt1 | contig 21466 bp, 14 predicted proteins | sample ETNtaG_33_FD_185772 | JGI IMG/M metagenome (GOLD analysis project Ga0208639, IMG submission 185772) | Marine microbial and viral communities from oxygen minimum zone, Eastern Pacific Ocean - ETNP201310SV76 (SPAdes) (version 2) | ecosystem: Environmental > Aquatic > Marine > Oceanic ...
GCGAGTCGTGAAACTAACCCGAGTAGAGCTGGTTCTTCGGACGCTACGACTCCTACCACTCCGGTGGGTTCCGGCATAGTGAAATTGAAATAAGGTCCGGCAACGGGGTTGACTGTGCCGAGAACATGGTGGATTTTGTCTGCCCATCCCGCATACCAAACCCAGCGTTCTATTGCGTCTTCCACTTGTCTAACGGCTTCTTTATTTGTTTCACCGGTGCTTTCAAGCACTGCAATGAATTCTTCCCGTCGTGCTTCCATCATCTCGGCAATACGGTAAAGGATCTGCCCACGATTGTATGCGGTTCGACTTGCCCAAGGTTCTTGCGCTGATCGGGCTGCTCGAACTGAGTCTCGAAGGTCTTTACGAGAAGCTTTCGAAATGTTTGCTAAGAGCTGGCCTTCGGTGTTTCGTATCGGAAGCGTATATCCAGACTCTGAACGTGGGAACGCTCCATTAATGAATAACTTGTAGGTTTTTGCGACAGGGAGATTTTTATTCATGATCGACCTCCAACAGCGTTCCGCACATAAGGTGACAGCCCTTGTAATCCGCCTTCACGGCCGAATCCGCTTTCTTTATAGCCACCAAAGGGGCTAGAGGGGTCGAATTGGTTGTAGGTGTTAGCCCAAACAACTCCTGCTTGTAGCCGGTCGGCCATCCACAGAATTTTTGAACCTTTCTCTGTCCATATTCCGGCCGATAGCCCGTAGGGAGTGTTGTTTGCTTTCTCTACGGCTTCTTCCGCTGTTCGGAACGTTTGTATAGAAAGTACTGGGCCGAAGATCTCTTCTCGAGCGATGCGGTGACTTTGTTGCACCCCAGTGAAAAGTGTTGGGGTGAACCAGAATCCTTTCGCCGGTAATTTGCAGTCAGGTTGGAAGATGTCTGCTCCTTCCGCGACTCCTGATTCAACTAATTCTTGTATCCGAGCAAGTTGTGCGCCCGAGTTGATTGCTCCTACATCGGTGTTCTTATCAAGAGGATCCCCGACTCTCAATAAAGCAACTCGCCTTTTAAGGCGTGCTATGAAATCTTCAGCTATTGATTCTTGAACCAGAAGGCGTGAGCCTGCGCAGCAGACGTGTCCTTGATTGAAGAATATGCCGTTCACCACTCCTTCTACAGCTTGATCAATCGCAGCATCTTCGAACACGACATGAGCGGCTTTACCACCTAACTCTAAAGTGAGTGGTAATCGACGGGTGGCCGCTGCCTTTTGAATCATCTTCCCAACGTCTGTTGACCCAGTAAACGCCAACTTGTTGATATCGGGATGATTGACCAGTGCTTCACCGGTTTCGCCGGCTCCAGTAACAATATTGACAACTCCAGGTGGGAGGTCTGCATCTTGAATCAATTCGGCGAGAAGTAACGCAGTTAACGGCGTAGTTTCTGCTGGTTTCAACACCACGGTATTACCGGTCGCTAATGCGGGTGCAATTTTCCATGCGGCCATCAGCAGCGGGAAGTTCCATGGAATGATTTGTCCCACTACCCCATGAGGAGAAACTTTTCTATTAGGGAAGGCGTAATCGAGTTTGTCGGCCCACCCTGCGTTGTAAAAGAAATGAGCCGCGACTTGCGGAAGGTCGAAATCTCGACTTTCTTTTATTGGTTTTCCGCCATCTAACGTTTCTAATACAGCGAATTCTCGAGATCTTTCTTGAATCTGTCTCGCGATACGGTAAAGGTACCGGGCTCGCTGTTTCCCCGGCATGTCACGCCAATAATTTTCGTAACCTTTTCGCGCTGCTTTAACTGCTTTATTCACATCATCGGTTGAAGCTTCAGCGATAGTAGAAAGATGTTCTTCTGTAGCGGGATTTATCGTGGAAAACGTTTTCCCAGATTTAGCTTTAACGAACTTTCCGCCGATAAACAGGTCATAGCTTTTAGCGATATTTACGATTTTTGTTGATTCGGGCGCCGGAGCGTATTCAAGGTTAAAAGGCTCATTTGTGTTCATGATTTAGTCCACCGTCACATAGTTAGGGCCAAAGTAGCGGCCGGTTTCTAGTTTCCCGAGTTGTTGAAGAACATCGTTTAAGAGGCTGGATGCTCCGATTCTGAACAAGTCAGGGGTTAACCATTCTTGTCCAAGCGTTTCGCCTATCACTACCAAATAATGCCAAGCCTGTTTCGCTGTTCTGATGCCGCCCGCTGCTTTGAGCCCAACGATCTGGCCAGTTTTGTCCGCATGGTCACGTATAGCTTCTGCCATGCAAAGCACTATCGGCAGAGTTGAAGCTTTTGGAATTTTCCCTGTTGAAGTTTTTATGAAATCTGCTCCAGCGGCCATGGCGAGTTCAGAAGCTCTTCGTATTTGGTCGTATCCACCAATTTCTCCGGTCTCAAGAATCACTTTCAAGTGAGCATCTCCACAAGCTTCTTTCGCTGCTGAAATCTCATCTGCGGCCTGTATATATTTTCCTGTGAGGAATGCGGAACGGTTGAGAACTATATCTATCTCATCGGCACCCCGACTAACTGCATCAGTGATGTCGGAAAGTCGAACATTCAGATTTGATAAACCGCTTGGGAAAGCTCCAGCCACGCTTGCTACTTTGACAGAAGTTCCCGCAGTAAATTCTGCGGCATGTTCAACCATTTCTGGGTAAACACATACCGCCGCAACTGAAGGAACTGAAAAATCTGTTGCATCAGGACGAATCGCTTTTCTACAAAGAGACGCCACTTTTTCTGGTGTGTCTGCACCTTCAAGTGTCGTTAGATCCATACAGCGGATAGATAATTCAAGCGCTGCTCGCTTTGTGTCATTTTTTATTGAGCGTGTCGCTAAAGAATTAGCTCTCGTTTCTAAAGCAACTTGGTCTACTGACGGGGTGAGGAAGAAATCTCTCATTCGTTCTGGTTTTGCGGTTTTACGAGTTTTCGTTGCTGAATTCTTACGGCCTCTAAGATCTTCTATTCCGGATTCTCCTGTCACCTCTAAAAGTTTGAGGTGATAGAGGAGATCTTCTACTGTCACTGTGCCTTCTTTTTGCATAGTGCGGAAAGACTCATGAGGTTTTGACTGTAAATACGCACTTGATGCCCCCATCGCTTTACATGCTTCGCGTTGAGAAGAGAGAGTAGAAGTACGTTCTAATTCTCCATCTTGGATTTTGGCCTCAAGCGTCGATCTATACGACTTTACTTTTAGGCGATGATCGCTATCTTTTTCGTTTGACATGTCAACCTCACATGTCACTTTACACTTAAAATCTTACTTTACACCTTGGAAAGTGAGATTTTATTCCTTTACAAGATCATCTAAACACTTGAGCGCTTCTTCTAATTTCTTCCCAGCTGCAATTTCCGACTCACCAATATTTCCTTCTTGAACCGTAACTACTGCCTCCCCATAAATTTTAATCAGAGGCTCCGTTCCACTTGGGCGCACAATGACTCTCACTTCATCTGTTTCAAAAGCAATCGCATCTGTAGGCGGGAGGCCACTCCCCTCCTTTAAAAAATCAACAACTTTATTGATACTTGCTGCACCTATCTTTTTCGGAGGGTTACGGCGAATTTCTTTCATGATTTCAGACATCACTCCCGAGCCACCAAAGCGATACGCAACCTGTCCTGTTACATGAACACCATGACGATTCCATAAGTCATGTAAACAATCAACCACTGACCGCCCTTGTCTCTTTGCTTCCGCTGCCAACTCAGCAAAGACAAGCGCTGCAGTTACTCCATCCTTGTCGTGAACATGGTCACCTACAGCGAAACCAAGTGCTTCTTCATAGCCAAAGACGAAACTCTTTTCAGGATTATCGATACCAGGTCGCATAATCCACTTAAATCCCGTCAAAGTCTCCTCGTAATGCACACCATGATGGTTAGCTATTTCTTTCAACATTCGAGAAGAAACAATGGTAGTTACAACTAACCGATCACTCCCCTCTGAGGACTTGAGTACATGTTCCGCTAATAACGCCCCTATTTCGTTGCCGTTAAAAACTCTCCAAGCCTCCCCGTCTGGAACTACAACCGCGAGGCGATCTGCATCAGGGTCATTGGCAAGTAAAAGGTCAGCTTCTACCCTCTTCGCTTCTGCGAGTGCTAAATCTAACGTGCCGGGGACTTCAGGGTTTGGAAAATCAACTGTTGAGAAACTCGGATCAGGTTCAGCTTGCTCAGCAACTACATGAACCGCCGGAAACCCTGCCCGTGTGAACGCTTCTACAAGAGTGTCTCTTCCTACACCATGAATGGGTGTATACGTTATTTTCATCTCTGAATTTTGAGGTTGCAACACACAACTCGCCGCCATGTCTAAATATTGCTCAAGTAAATTTCCTTCATCATGAGTAATTAAAGAACTATCTAACGAAGCAAGTTCCACTTCATTGGGTGTTATCTCGTCAAGGTAAGCACTTATTTCTTGATCAAGAGGCGCATTGATCTGCGCACCATCTTTCCAATAAACCTTGTAACCGTTGTCTTGACGCGGATTATGACTAGCCGTAACCATAATTCCAGCTGACGCCTTGATTTGCAGGACAGAAAAAGCCAACACGGGGGTAGGTAACACTTTAGGTAACAGCACGCAGCGAATATTCTGATTCGCTAAAACACGGGCTGTATCAGAAGCAAAAACGTCGCTTTGCGTCCGAGCATCGAACCCAATAACAACTAAAGGAGATTCTTTATGATTTTCTTCAAGTAACCGTTGCGTTATTGCTGCTGCAGTCATCTGGACGAGAGATCGATTCATCCGTTGAGGCCCGGCTCCTAGCGGGCCTCTTAAACCGGCGGTTCCAAATTCCAGATGCCCAGCGAATCTTTCAATAAGTTCAGATTCTGGACCTGCTAAAAGTGCTTCGATTTCTTGGCAGTTATGTAAGTCGGATTCACACTCAAGCCATTGTTTAGCGGTAACACGAGCTTGATCTCCAAGCGAAGTTTCGGTCACAGGCGTTCCAAAATTCCCCGTAAGAGCGCCATGATTCGAGGGCCTGCTTCTGCGGCTACTGCAAGTACATCTTCATGGTCGAGTTCCACTTCACTTATTCCTGCTGCAGCATTAGTAACAAGTGAAACACCGAGAACCTCTGCTCCTAAATGTCTTGCTGCTATAGCTTCAAGCACAGTGGACATTCCAACAAGGTTTGCTCCTAAAAGTTGAAACATGCGAACTTCTGCGGGGGTTTCGAAAGCTCCCCCAAGTAACCCTGCGTATATCCCCTCAGGAAGAGACGGATCGACTTCTTTAGCTATACCACGAAGTCTGGACGAATAAGCTTCCGTAAGATCAACAAATCGAATAGGCAGATCACCAGATGGAGCGGGACCAACCATTGGTGAAGCTCCAGTTAAATTCAATTGGTCAGAGATTAAAACAGGTTGGCCATCTTGCCATGCCGGGTTAAGACCGCCAGCGGCGTTAGTGAGTATCACTGTTTCGCATCCTGCCGCGATTGCTGTCCTGACTCCATGCACCGCTGTTGCAGCTGAGTGTCCTTCATACAAATGTGCGCGACCACCAAGCACTAATACTGATTTCTCTCCGACTTTTAAAGAACGAGCGAGATTACGGTGCCCTAAAACTGTTGGTGCAGGAAATCCTGGCAATTCATCTAGCCCGACATCAGCAACGACGTCTCCAAGGCCATCTGCAGCAGCAGCCCAACCAGATCCGAGCACTAAGACCACGTCATGGTTTTCCACTCCGGTGGCTTCCGCTAATACTTTGGCTGCTTCTGCGGCTAATTCGTATGGGTCTTGTTCTTCCATCTTTACTTTCTTTCTCTGCTGTAGCTATAAAACTAAATAGGTAGTTGATCGTAGTTTAAGAAATAAAACTATTAGACGTAGGTACTGCCTTTTGGCGCCCCTTCATCTTTCCTAATTTTTACGTTGATCAAAGCAGGTTTACCGGAAGCGAACGATCGCTCTAAAGCTGGTCTAATTTCTTCTGGCCGTTCACAGTACTCCCCATGGCCCCCTAAAGCTTCTACAACTTTGTCATAACGGGTATCTCCAAGATCAACCGCCACTTTTCTTTCCGCTCCATATATCCCAACCTGTGGACGCAACATTTGACCCCAAGCTGAATCGTTCCCAACAATTCCAACAATCGGCAAATTGAATCGAATAGCAGTGTCATATTCAAAACCGTTAAGACCGAAAGCCCCATCGCCATAAATAATAAGAACTCTTCTATCCGGGAACGTGTGTTGAGCCGCTAAAGCAAATGGCATGCCGACACCCAATGTTCCTAGCGGACCGGGATCCATCCAACAGTTTTCTTTTAGAACAGGAACCACTTTGGAAACTTGAGCAACAATATCTCCACCATCTCCTATAAGAATTGTGTCTTCGTCTATGAAGTCTCTTATTTCTGCTGCGAACCGAAGTGGATCTACTGGGCTTTCATCCGAGGAAAGTTGTGACTCAAGTCCTGTCGCGATCTCCTCTTCTCGAGTGCGAAGCTCAGAGGACCATTCACTAAAATCTTTTGAGATTCCTTTTGTGATTTCTTCTAAAGCGATACCGATGTTCCCCACTAACGCAACATCAGATGACCGGTTTTGTCCTATCAGAGAGGCCTCCATCTCTAATTGAATGATCTTCGCTTCAGGCGGTATAGATCCACCATATTTGAGGCGGAAATCCAAGGGAGAGCCAGCCAGAATAAACACATCACATTGCATCATCGCTTCTTTACGTACTCGATTAAAAAACTGAGGATGGTTTGATTGAAGTTGCCCTCGCCCCATGCCATTTAAGAAAACAGGTACCTTAGTTTTTTCAGCGAATTTCGCCAGAGCCAAACTCCCTTGAGACCATTTGACTCCTGTTCCAGCCAGCATCAGCGGGCGTTCCGCCTGAGTTAAAAGATTTACAGCCTCTTGAACATCTTGAGGGTCTGGTATTACCTGAGGTGGTGTCGTACGGATTTGCGGGAAATAAACATTTTCCATTTCTGCCGGGCCCATCAAAACATCCATGGGGATTTCTAAAAATGCTGGCCCAGGTGTTCCCGTGACTGCAGCCCGAACCGCCATTTCTATATATTCAGGTATTCTGCTGGTTTCATAACAGGTATCAGCCCATTTACTAATTGGGCGAATCATGGAAACGTGATCCATTTCTTGAAGCGAACCTCTCCGTAAGTTGTTAAACGGCCCTTGTCCGCCAAGAACTAAAATTGGGCTATTCGCTCTCCATGCATTCGCTATGCCAGTCACTCCATCAGTGATTCCAGGGCCTGCGGTCAAAGCCGCGCACCCTATTTTCCCAGGATTTAGTCGACTATAAGCATCCGCGGCATGAACAGCTGCTTGTTCATGCCTAACATCAATGATGGCGATACCTTCATCCAACGCTCCATCGTAGATAGGCATGATATGCCCTCCACTCAAAGTAAAAATTGCTCCAACTCCAGCATCTTTGAGTGCTCTTGCTGCCAGTTTTCCACCATGAACCATGATTTTCTTCCTCTCTGGAATTCACTTTAAAGGATCAACCGAATAGGTTCATAGCCCACTTGCAGATATTTAGATTCCTAGGATTCTGTCAGGGATTTCGTGACCTCTAAAATTCCTTCTCTTGCGTCACTGAAATAAAGCAGAGCGTTGTCAGCCACAAAGAGAGGATTCGCTATTCCTGCAAAGCCAGGGCTTAAGGATCTTTTTACGACAACTACCGTGCGGGAATCATCAACGTCGAGAATAGGCATGCCTGCTATTGGAGAGTCAGGATCATTTCTGGCTGCGGGATTAACTACATCGTTTGCCCCGATCACTATGGTCACATCGGCACGTTTGAAAGTCGGGTTGGCTTGATCCATATCTAAGAGATGCTCATAGTCGATCTCAGCTTCCGCCAAGAGTACGTTCATGTGTCCTGGCATTCTTCCTGCTACTGGATGTATCCCAAAAGAAACTTCTACATCTAGTGCTTGTAGTGCTTGCATGAGTTCTCGTACTGCATGTTGAGCTTGAGCTACCGCCATTCCATATCCGGGAACAATCACTACTCGTTCTGCTATTTCAAGCAGCATGGCAATTTCTTCAGCGGAAGTTGACGTGACTTGGTCTCCATAAATGTCATCGTCAGTAGAAGAAGCAGAGGGTGCGGCCCCAAATAAAACATCTAGAAGAGATCGGTTCATGGCTTTACACATGATTTGTGTTAGTACCAGACCACTTGCCCCTACAAGAGAACCAGCAATAATTAATAACGAATTATCAAGCACAAATCCGGTAGTAGAGGCAGCCACTCCAGATAGGGCGTTCAACAAAGCAATAACTACTGGCATGTCTGCTCCACCAATTGGAACTGCGCAGAGTATGCCGAGTAAAAATCCTCCTGCGACTAGTAACCAAAGTGAGAGTTGACCTTCGGGCTGGAATCCTCCAATTTGAACTGCGAGAGCAATTGAAATCAAGAAAACAACTATTCGTACAAGCGGAAGTCCTCGGAAACCATTCCATTTCAGCTTTCCTTGCAGTTTTCCAAAAGCGATCATTGATCCAGAGAGAGTCATCGCTCCGACGAGTGAAGTAACTGCTGCAGCTACTGCTATCTGCCCTGTTGATTGTCCCAGTTCATTTATTTCAATGAATGAAGAAGCCGCTACTAAAACGGATGCTCCACCGCCGAAACCGTTGAATAAGGCCACAAGTTCCGGCATTGATGTCATCTGAACTCGAATAGCCAAGAGCGCGCCGATCAGTATCCCTAAAGCTAATCCGATAGCAAGAAATTGGTAACTGAGTATTGATTGATCAGCCAAGGTGACGAGGACTGCGATAAGCATTCCAGTTGCACCCATTAGGTTTCCCCGAGGTGCTGTTCTTGGGCGACCTAAACCTTTAAGCCCCACAATGAATAGAACTGCGGCGACTAGATATCCGATGTCGATCACATTTGCTCTACTCATGATTCACGCTTCTTGCGTTTCGTAAACATTGAAAGCATGCGGTTTGTGACAACAAACCCACCAACCACATTTATTGTTGCTAGCACTACAGCTAAGAATCCGAGAACGGTAGTGAGAGTTGAATGATCTGTTCCGGCAGAAACCAAGGCGCCAATCAGGGTTATGCCTGAAATAGCGTTAGATCCAGACATTAACGGGGTATGTAGAGTCGCAGGGACCTTAGAGATGAGTTCTAGTCCGAGAAAGACCGCCAAAGTGAAGAGAGTAAAAGCTATCAGCAGCGTCATGATTCTGCCCGTTGGCTTTCTGTATCAAATTTCTGAAGGACGGCTTTATTCACTATTTTTCCTTCGTGGGCAACCAACATTGTTTCAACTACCTCATCTTCACGGTTTATGACTATGTCGCCCTCTTCTGAGATTAGTTGAACAAGATTTGAAAGATTTTTCGCAAACATTCGAGAGGCAGAAAGCGCCATATCTGAAGCGAGGTTACTGGGAGCAAGAATTGTCACTCGTTGATGCATGACTTCAGTATCCATTTGACTAAGGGCACAATTTCCTCCTCTTTGAATAGAAAGATCAACAAGAAGCGACCCTGGTTTCATTGCTTCCACCATTTCTTGTGTAACTAGAATTGGACTTTTAGCTCCAGGTATTTGTGCAGCAGTAATAACGAGGTCTGCTTCTGCGAAGTATGGGAGCATTCCTTTTTGTATTCTTTCGTCACGTTGAGGAGGGGTTTCTCCTTCCTCTCCTTCTAGGAGATCTATGGATTTAGCTCCTAAAGAACGGATTTGTTCCAAAGCTTCTGGTCTTATGTCAAACCCTTCAACATTGGCGCCTAAACGCCGAGCTATAGCCATGGCTTGCAGGCCTGCAACTCCAGCTCCAAGAACTATCACTCTTGCCGGAGGAATTGTTCCTGCAGCGGTAATTAAAAGCGGAAACAGTTTTGGCATTCTTTCTGCTGCCATGAGGATTGCTTGGAACCCAACAACAGTTGCCATTGAAGACAAGACATCAACAACTTGAGCCCGTGTGCTTCTTGGTACGAGATCTAAAGAAAGAACCGTGGCTCCAGTTTCAGCCAACTTATTAGACAACTCTGGATCCCAAAGAGGGTCAAGGAGACCTAAAACCACGTGTTTGGAATTCAAAGGAGTGAGATCAGTTCCTAGTAAACCATTTATTGTCAAGACAATTCCTTCATCTCCAATTGCAGAAGAGGAATCTGAAGCGATGGTTGCCCCAATTTTTTGATAATCGTCGTCATCAAATCCTGCGAGTGTGCCGGCTCCGCTCTGGACACAAACTTCATTACCTTGCGTAATTAAATCTTCAACTACTTCCGGAGTAGAAGCGACACGACGCTCACCTTCTAGTTTTTCTTGAACTACGACGATTCGCACTTGCTTAATACCTCTTGTGATAACCAGTGTTGTCTCCGCCTTGAGAGACTAACGGCATTAAAGGCGATAAAGACTGATATACCCGCGGCTAGTCGGTACGCTCTTAATCTGATGAACAATTCAAACAGCATTCGGGCAATACGCACTCGCCTTGCCTTGTCTGCCTTTCTCTTACTTTTCGTTGAATTAGCTTTAATACGTTGGCTCGGAGCCAACGTCATCTACCTTGCTTATTTTTCAAACTTTGTACTAGTGGGGAGTTTCCTAGGGATAGGTCTTGGGTTTCTTTGGGCAGGTCGGTCTGAACGTTCATTATTTCCTTTTGCTCCCATTGCCTTAGCTTTATTTGTCCTTTTCATCCGACTAGCAGGTGTAAGTGTTGAAGTTGGGGGAAGTGACCTCATTTTCTTCGCCGATCAGCGGCCGGTAGGCCCACCACGATGGTTGATACTCACGGTGATCTTTATTGTTGCCGCTGCGATCATCGCTTGTATCGCCGACGGGGTGGCACGAAGTTTTGCAAAACTTGAACCTCTTGAGGCCTATAGATGGGATCTTATTGGTTCCATCTCGGGAGTGATCGGCTTTTCTGTTCTTTCATTTCTTGGCGCTCCCCCCATTATTTGGGGTTTAGTCGCTGGTCTGTTCTTTCTCGGACTTTTACATGATTCTGACAAAAAATCTTTATTTATTCGCCTTATCGCAGTTGGGCTTCTCTTTGGAGTGTTAGCTGAGGAATCTGTTGGTGAAGATAAGGCGTGGTCTCCTTACTACGCCCTGTCTTGGGAAGACAACGAGGTAAACGGCATTGACATGAGCATCAACGATGTTGGTACTTGGAAACAATCTCCTGTTGGTGTTGTCAGCCCTTATTCGTTTGTCCATGATGTTCGCACCTCTGAATCTCCTGGTGATGTTTTAATCATCGGCGCAGGTTCAGGGAACGATGTTTCAGAGGCTCTTGCCCGTGGAGCAAACCGTGTTGATGCAGTTGAAATAGATCCCTTAATTCATGAGATGGCCAGCAAAAATCATCCTGACGATCCATATGCCGATCCCAGAGTCTTCTCTCACATTAATGACGGCCGAGCTTTTCTGGAACGCACTGATCGTCAATGGGACATGATCCTTCTTGCCTTACCTGATTCGCTAACTGTTGTCTTAGGGCAAGGATCGGTTCGTCTTGAAAGTTATCTTTTCACTGAAGAAGCCCTCTCTTCTTATAACGAACATCTCCGCCCTGGTGGGGTGTTCGGAATGTATAACTTCATGCGTGAAAGATGGCTAGTGGATCGATATGCCTCCACTCTTGATCAAGAATTTAATGAACCGCCTTGCGTAGTTGATTTTGAAGATGCAGACCACTTTTCAATTTTGGTAGCTACAGATAACGCTTCTGCGATTGATTGTTCTGCCGGTGAACCTCAAGGGGCTCTTTGGGTTGCTTCTTCCGATGTTCCTGACCCAGTTTCTGATGATCATCCTTTCCCGTATCTTCGGACGGCTCACATTCCTAGTTTTTATCTATTAACCATTGGCCTGATATTGGCATTGTCCGCCGTTGCTGTTCGAATGGTGGCTGGACCTTTGAAGGGTATTGGCCGTCAAACCGATGTTTTCTTTATGGGGTTGGCTTTCCTTCTTTTGGAAACAAAAAATGTTGTTCAATTTGCTTTACTATTTGGCACAACGTGGTTTGTTAACGCTTTAGTTTTTGTAAGTCTTCTTGGGTCTGTTCTTGCTGCAGTTGAAGTCAGTCGCCGGGTGAAATTTAAGCGGCCAATTCTACTTTATGGCTTTCTAGGTTTATCTCTGGTTTTGAATTGGTTGGTGCCTGCGTCTTGGCTCCTTTCGCTTGGTCCTACTCTCCGTCTATTTGTAGGTGGCGGCATTGCTTTCCTTCCGGTTTTCGTAGCAAACCTTATATTCGCTGACCGGTTCCGAGACGAAAAGGAATCAACTACCGCTTTTGGAGCTAATTTATTAGGCGCGGTAGTTGGAGGACTTTTAGAGTACATGGCTCTATTGATGGGTTACCGGTCTTTGTTGTTTATTGTGGCTGGCGCCTATTTAATCGCTTTGTTCGCTACACGAAAAGCACAACAAACGATTTCTGCATAATCGAAGAGATCTACTTAACTCGGACTCGTCTTCACTATTTATGTGCTCTAGGTTATGAACATGGATGTTGATTTTGAGATTCCAGGACCAGGACAGTGGAATCTTGATCGGTCACATTTCCCTGGTGGAACTACACCAATCATGCAATCTTTATTACAGCAATCAATAGAGAACGCTTTTAGAGAACAATGGCCTCTTCACGGCATCCCTGCGGAAACTATGTCTGTAGCTTTCGTGAACGGCTTTATGTACACGCGCCTGAGGCCTCTCGTCTTAGCAGATCGCCCCTCCTCTAAACCTCCACCAACTTTTCTCCTTAAAATTCTTACACGAATACATCCTGAGTTCCGGAGACGCACTAAAGCAGCTGAAATAACGCTAACTACCTCTCCTGCTCGAGCAGTTATCCAAGAATGGCATCAAGAAATTCGACCTCGGCTTGCTTCGGTGAATCTTGATTTCCAAGATATTGACCTTTCCCTTTTAGATAATGAGGGTTTAGGAGACCATTTCAATTCTGTCCTCACCCACCTACGCTCTTCGATGAAAGAACATTTTCGACTCCATGGCTACGATTTAGGTCCACTTGGAATGCTCTTAGTAGAAAGCAAGAGATGGGGACTTGAAGGTCCAGAAGTTCTTGAAGCTTTAGTCGGCGCATCACCTTCCACGAAAGCGCCACTTGAATCGTTATTTAAAATAAAAACTCTCCTAGAAAAAGACGGCGTGACCCCCGAAACTCTCGAAGATATAAAAGAATCCCCTGCTGCTTCTGCTGAACTTGACTCCTACCTAAAAAATCGCGGATCTGTTCTCTATGCCGGATATGACCTAGACACCCCAACCTTAAAAGAGTCTCCCGAGATCTTGCTTGCAACCATTCTTGCTGCTACTGACTCAACCTCTAACTCAAACAAGCCTCTAAAAATAGCTGCTCGACTTCGTGAACGAGTTCCCATAGATGAACGTTTACGTTTCGATGAAATCCTTCATGATGCTAGAGAAGCTATGGATTTACGTGACGATAACGGGCCAATAACCTCCGAATGGCCTTGTGGTCTTTTACGTTTAACAATGCTTGAAATTAGTAAACGTCTCAAGTCTTCCGCTCAACTACTAGAAGAGTCTCATATTTTTTGTTTAACCGCCACAGAAATAACAAACCTTCTAACTACTGATATGGGTCCCACTTCCGAAGAAATCAGCGAAAGAGAAAAAAATCGAATTCAACAAAAACTTCTTGACCCGCCGCTAACACTTGGACCTCCTGAAACCCCTCCCCCAACTGACGCTCTTCCAGCACCGCTTGCAACCACAGTAAGCATGGTTCAAGTTGTCATTAACGAACTCGGCATGGATGGGACTCAAGAAACTGAATCAAATAAACATTTAATGGGAATAGGTATCGGAGAGAAAACAACAACTGGTATAGCTCGAGTCGCAGAAAACGCTGAAGAAGCTATGAGTCGTTTACAACCGGGAGAAATTCTTGTAACTCGAGCCACTTCACCTGCCTACAACTTAGTGTTAACACTTGTTGGCGGACTAATCACCGCTGAAGGTGGCGCAATGTCTCATGCCGCAGTACTGTCACGTGAACTTGAAATCCCAGCTGTTATAGGTGTTGCGAAAGCTATGACAAACATTGAAGATGGAGACATAGTAGAAATTGACTCTTTAAAAAACTCAGTAACCATAAAAACCAAGCGTTCTGAAAGTAACTAAATGGAACATGAAAAAAGCTCTGAAACAATTGAATCTTCAACACGTAAGCGTCGTTCCACTAGACGGCGACGAGGCGAGCCTGTCTTATCTTTTGAAGGTGTGAAACCCCTGACTTATGACTTGAACCCTGTTGAAATCCTAAAGAGCGAAGATATTGAAACTATTCATAAAGCATCAATGCGACTCCTTAGTGAAACGGGGATGCTTCTCATAGATCACCCACCTGCTCTTGAAAATTTGAAAGCAAACGGCGTGAAAGTAGAAGGGGAAATGGCGTGGATTGATGAAGACACGCTCATGCATTTCGTTAATCAAGCTCCGAGCACTTTCACCCAGTTAGCCCGCAACCCTCTAAACAATCTGACTGTCGGAGGGAATCAAGTAATTTTTGCCCCAGTTTATGGGCCCGCATTTGCTTTTGATCTTGATCAAGGGCGCCGCCCAGCAACGTTAGAGGACTTCAAAAATTTTGCAAAACTCACATACATGACTCCTGAACTGCATCATGCTGGTGGTGTTCTTGTTGAACCAAACGATGTCGATTTAGGTGAACGACATCTCGACATGCTGCTTACCCACATCACGTTGAATGATAAGGCCTACATGGGGAACGTTATACATCCTGATAATGCGCGCGACACCGTGACTATGAGTGAAATCATTTTCGGTGCTGAAGCTATTAGAGAAAATCCTGCAGCACTTTCTATCGTGAGTATTTCTTCTCCCATGCGTATGGATGAACGCATGCTCAGCGCTCTGGAAGTTTATGCAGAAGCTAAGCAAGCAATGATCTTGGCTCCGTTCATCATCGTTGGTGCGATGTCTCCAAGTACTATCGCTGCTTCTATAGCTCAACAAAATGCTGAATCACTTTTTGCTATCGCATACGTTCAGATGCTTAACCCCGGAACTCCTTGCATACAGGGACCGTTTTTGCCAAATGTGGATATGAAAACTGGAGCTCCTGCTTTTGGTAGCCCAGAAAGCAATTTGGCTCTTTACGCTTGCGCCCAGATGGCTCGTTACTACGGTCTTCCTTTCCGTTCGGGAGGTAACTACACCGCGTCACGTGTGCCAGATGGTCAAGCTGGGTATGAATCTGCTGGAACTGTTTGGCCTACAGTTCAAGCTTGCACAAACTTCATTCTTCATGCCGCTGGATGGCAAGAAGGCGGCCTAACGTCTGGATATGAAAAATTCATTCTTGATGTAGAAACTCTCGGAGCGTTAACAAAATTCTCAAAAGGTCTTGACCTTTCTGAAGAAGAATTTGCTTGGGATGCCTACGAAGAAGCGGGGCCAGGTAATCATTTTCTGGGAACGGCCCACACTATGAGACATTACAAAGACGCTTTTTTTCAGCCAAGAATTTTCCATACTGATAGTTACGAAAAATGGAAAGATGAAGGAAGCACAGATGCTGGTCAACGAGCGAACTTTGTTTGGAAAGAAATGCTCAACAATTATGAACCTCCAGCATTAGATGAAGCCACAGCTGAAGAGTTAGATGCTTTTGTTGCTCAACGACGACAAGAAATCCAAGGCGGCAAGGTTCGCAGTGAATGGGTGGCCTCTAAAAGTTCTTCCTAAATGTCTTTCATGAGACGAAGAGCGTCATAAATGGCGGCATGGATATTTCGATTCGCCACCGCGTCTCCTATCCGGTACAAAGCAAAAGAGTCCTGTTCTTTTTCAAAGCATGGCTGTGGCTGGCCGTCAAGTAGAGCGGTGTGGTCAACTTCGCCTTGATTACAAGAAAGGGACTTAAGGCTGAAGTAAAGGTCTGCGTTGGGAAGAGTTCCATGATCTACTACCAAATAATCAACTACGCGTATTGACCGGTGTAAAGAATGGTCGCTACCTAGTTCAACTACAAGTTGATCATTTTCTTTGCGGACATTCATCACTCTCTGATTCAGTGTGACACGAGTTTCTCTTTCATTGAATGTTCGAGCGTAGGGAACATGGTTAACTCCCCCGATATCAATTCCAAGCGTTCGCTCTGGAGTGACTATCTCTAAATCTGCTCCTGATTGTGCGATGATTTCTGCCGCAGAGAGAGCGGAATGCGTTCCGTTGTCGTCATAGAGGAGAACGCTTCCTTGAGGTTTCACCTCTCCGCTCAAAACATCCCAAGAAGTAACTGCTAGTTCTACTCCTTTTTCAAGTGGAGGCATTTGTGGAAGCCCACCGGTAGCGATAATAACCACATCAGGGTTAAGAACTGAAATGTCTTCTTCTTCAGCGATATGGTCATAAATTGTTTCAACTCCTAGCCGATCTAATTCGGCAAGACGCCAGTCCACTACTCCTTGAAAATCTTGCCGTCGCTTGTTTTTTACCGTTAACGCAATCTGACCGCCGGCTTTAGGCATGGCTTCAAAGACTGTTACTTCATGACCTCTTTCTCCAGCCACTCTTGCTGCTTCTAGTCCTGCTGGTCCAGCCCCTATAACTACTATTCGCCGATGTTTTTCAGCTGGAAGTATTTTGTGTGGCATGATTGCTTCGCGTCCTGTCGCTGCGTTATGCACACAGAGCGCTTCACCATTGGCGTAAATTCCGTCTAAACAAAAAGTCGCCCCAACACAGGGACGAATTTGTTCTTCACGTTCTTCAATTACCTTTAAGACAATATGGGGGTCAGCCATATGCGCTCTTGTCATTCCGACTAAGTCGACTTTGCCTTCTTGAATCGCATAGCGCGCTGTTGCCACGTCATCAATTTTTGAAGCATGCAAGACTGCCAGTTCAGTGTTTTCTTTCACTAACCCAGCAAAATCTAAGTGAGGTGCTGCTGGCATTCCATGGATTGGAATCACATTGGAAAGTTGAGCTTCAGTTGCTACTAACCCACGAATGACGTTGACGAAATCTATTAATCCTGTGGCTTCAAATTTTTTGAGTATCTCAATTCCGGCGTTGTAATCCAGGCCTTCCGGAACGACTTCATCGATTGACATTCTCAAACCCAAAATGAATTCTGGTCCCACTCGTTCTCTTATCGCTTCTAAAACTCTGGTGGAAAATCTGAGGCGATTTTCTAGTGATCCGCCGAATTCATCTTCTCGAAAGTTAGTAGTTGGTGAATAAAACTGATCAAAGAGATGGCCATAGGACTCAATTTCTATTCCGTCCATTCCACCGGCTTGCATACGTTCGGCCGCATCAGCAAATTTTCTAATTATGCGTTCTATATCCCAGTCCTCTGCCTCTTTAGGTATTGCTCGATGAGCTGGCTCCCTTAAAGAAGTTGGAGCAACAACCGGCAGCCAATTGTCATAAGACCAGATTGAACGTCTTCCGAGGTGAGTTAGTTGAATCATGCATGCCGCACCATGCTCGTGCACGCCATCAGTTAATCGCTGCAACCACGGAACGATTGCATCGTCATAGGCATGAAGATTCCCAAAAACTGGAGCGCTATCTTCAGCCACCACGGCTGAACCAGCTGTCATAGTAAGGCCTACTCCACCCTTCGCTCTTTCTTCGTGGTAAAGGCGATATCGGTCTGTTGGCATCCCTTCAACTGAATAAGACGGCTCGTGTGATGCCATAAAGATTCGATTACGAATCTTTAGATGCTTAAGTTGAAAGGGTTCTAATAGCGGATCGTTCACTTTAAAAACATAGACCAGTCTTGTCTTCTGGTTGAAATCAAGGGCTTCTTAACTGAGTTATGGAGCTACTTCAAGTACAAACACACGAATTTCTCTATGGTCGGCTCGTACCCGATATTTCGGATACCCGGGATAGAAAGCTCCACCGAGTTCAAAAATCTTGTTTGTTTCGGCTTCTTCAGTTTGACGGGCAGTCACTGAGATTGACCGGTCTTGATAAGACAAAACAGCAGATGGATCTTCTTCTAGGTTATACACCCAGCCTGGAGTCTTTTTTTGGCCATAATTTGATCCGATTATGGCGATATTTCCCTCTATTGGAATCCCTAGAAGAGGCATGGTTCGTTGTTTACCTGTTTTCGCCCCTGTTGTGGTGAGCATGATGACTGGTAGACCCGCCAAAAGGGTAGGGAGGGTTAAGCGTCCATTTGTGAATTTGAACAATAGTCGGTCTTGCCAATGCATAGTTTTTGAAAAAAACCATGCTCCCCCTCGACTCGAAGCCACTAATTGCATCAACTTTTGTAATTTATTTACTTTTTTTATTTCGTATCCAAGTTCTTTTAATGTTCCCACTACATCTTCCCCTCATAGTTAGTAGAAGCAAATTAAAACGTAACACTCCGAAGAGTCTCGCACCACTAATTTATGTTTCAATAAGTCTGAGAAAATTATTCTTGAAACGAGTAAAGGGTTCTTATGAAAGCTGCTGTCTTACATCATGTCGGTGGGCCTCTTGTCATTGAAGACGTTGAGTTGGATGATCCGTGGCCTAACGAGGTAGTGGTTCGCACTTTTGGCTGCGGCGTGTGCCATAGCGATCTTCATTTCATTGATGGCCATTACGGCGTTGACTTTCCGGTGGTGCTTGGGCATGAAGCTTCCGGAGTGGTGGAGTCTGTAGGTGTAGACGTCAAATACGTACAGCCAGGTGATCATGTGATTGCTTGCATGTCGGTGTTCTGTGGGGACTGCAATTATTGCTCAAGTGGCCGTCCGTATCTTTGTATGGATCCAAGTGTGAGACGAAGTGAAAGTGATGCTTCGCGTATTCGTTTTAATGGAGAGCGGATCACCCAGCTTTACGAGTTGGGGGCTTTCGCTGAGAAAATGTTGGTGCATGAAAGTGCGTTAGTGAAGATTCGTGAAGACATGCCTCTTGATCGGGCTGCGTTAATTGGATGTGCAGTCACTACGGGTTTTGGTGCGGTCACAAATACCGCCAAAGTGTCTTCCGGGTCGAAAGTAGTTGTTGTTGGTTGTGGCGGAGTAGGTCTTTCAGCCGTGAACGGTGCCTCAATCATTGGCGCTTCAAAGATTATCGCTATAGACGTGTCAGAAGAGAAGCTCGATCTGGCTCGTCAAATTGGTGCCACACATACCGTAAATGCAGCTGTTTCTAACCCTGTTGAAGCTGTTTTAGAAATGAGTAACGGCGGGGTTGAGTTTTCTTTTGAAGCGTTAGGGAAAAAAGAAACTGCAGAACAGTGTTTCGAGATGCTATGTCCGGGTGGTGTTGCAACAGTGATTGGCATGATTCCTGAAGGACAAAAAGTGGAAGTGATGGGTTCAGAGCTTTTGAGTGAAAAAACTTTGCAAGGTTCAAATATGGGGTCAAACCAATTTCGTGTTGACATGCCTTACTATGTTGATCTTTATTTAGAAGGAAAATTGAAACTGGATTTAATTCGCGAAAAAAATGTTGGACTAGAAAGTATCAATGAATCTTTTGAAGCTTTGCGACTTGGAGCGTCTGGGCGCAGAACCATTGTTTTCTAGCAATTAGAAATGTTGAGAACTTTTAAGTGATGGGTCATCCACATACCGGCAGAAATGGTTAAGTGCACGCATTTCTGGGATAGAGCTTGCTCGAGCGTCAATTAACGTTTCTGATCCGACAAGAAATGCCATACATTGTGCTCTGCTAATCGCGACATTAAGCCTATTAGGCGAGAACAAAAAATCTTCTCGTCCTTTAGGTATGGAATCATGACTGGAGGTAGTCAAAGAATACAAAACAACGGGTGCTTGCCTACCTTGGAATTTATCGACTGTTCCAACGATACTGTTTGCTGCAAAACTATCTATTCCTTCTAATTTCTTCTGGAGAGTTTCCCTAATCATCTTGCGCTGCCTGTTAAATGGCGCTACAACCATAAAGTCCTTGATGGTAATAGGCCGCTCTTTTCCATCTTCAATAAATCTTGAACCATCCAGTAATGAAGAAATTATTTCTGCAATTTTTTCGGCCTCCTTCTGATTTTGATCCACACAAGGATCTGTCTCATCATGCGGTACTGGAATCCAAAATAATCCGTTCTCTCTGCCTTCAATTCTACGATTTATAGATTCGACAGGTTTTAACCTGCTTTCATAAAACTCTTCAGAAATAAAAGTGCATATTGCAGGATCTAAACGCCAAGTTTTATCTAGAAATACTCCTCGATCACTTGATATTGTGGCATCACCCTCTAAAAGATGCCCAAGAATGCTAGCGCCTGAATCAACTCCGCCTCCTGCTGGATGAGAAGCTTGAGCGACTTGGGATAGCTGTTGTGGATCTCCGAGAAGTATGACATTTTTTGTTCCTTTGGAAGCCGCTAAAGCATCAGCAAGTGAGAGCTGGCCTGCTTCATCTATAACTAAGTAATCAAACTTGTTCTCTTCAGTATCAAATTCTGGATGGGCCCAAAACCAAGTAGTGCTAGCAAACAACAAAGCTTCTTCATTGGCTAAATCAGATGGTTTTGATTTGTCGTCTAACACCACTCCATCGAGTGGAGTTTCAGATTCGTACCTTCTACGAGCATTGAGTGTTCCCGGGTCTTGTTCCATCTTCTCTTTCGTATAAACCACTGTCTCTTCTAACAAATTGTCTATTGCCGCTTTAGCTTGTGCTGTTATCCCAACTTTCTTTTTTTCAACAGTTACTAGATGATGAATGATGCGAGCGCCGGTCCACGTCTTGCCCGAACCAGGAGGTCCCTGTATAGCTAAGTAAGAATTATCGAGCGATGCAGCAACTTTTACAAGTTCCGAGATTTCTGGAGCTGAAGTTTCCATTTCCCAATGTGGCGGTAGAGCCGGAATAGGCATATCCCGTCGCAATAAAGAGAACGTAATGTTTCTCAATTCAGGATCGTCGATGAACTGGTCAACAAACCCTTTAAATTCCTCGAATTCCTCACATTTCTTCTCAAGGCTCTTGATCTTCTTTTCCTCGGCTTCAAGTGTTGTCGCCCCTTCTTCGATTTGATGATCTATTTCTTCAATCTCCAAATTCCATTTAGTCAAGTCACTCACATTCCCCAAGAATGCGCTTTGCTTTGCGCCAGGAGGGTAATCAGAATATTCGGTGAGCGTATGAACAATCTCTTCAGAAAACCAAGTGGCCTTATCTAGCTTTCCTGGTATCTGAAAGCAAACCCTTCCTTTGGCAAAATTAGTTAATCTCTCTTTATCAGGAACATCCTTCTCTTTCGCTAAAGAAAGACCTTCTAGATACCCCTCAGGGGTGAGGAAGTGAAATTTTTCCAATGAAGGATTACTTGGTTGTGGTGGAAAGCTGTACTGAACCCATTTCAATCTGGTTTTATTTACTCCCGCTTTGGGAGGAAATGTTTTTACATGCTCCAAACCAACAAGAGTTTCTGGGTCATCAATGTCTGCTGATTCAAGACGAATTAT